>Ga0194135_10002928_pt1 | contig 10418 bp, 11 predicted proteins | sample LitLau_LLRF_2013_FD_134024 | JGI IMG/M metagenome (GOLD analysis project Ga0194135, IMG submission 134024) | Freshwater sediment microbial communities in response to fracking from North America - Little Laurel Run_MetaG_LLRF_2013 (version 2) | ecosystem: Environmental > Aquatic > Freshwater >... | reverse complement strand
GGATAGGTAGGGAACAGGAGGCGTCGTTCGATTCCGTCAGATTGACTCATCAGGTGGGTAATCGTAATCGTTAAGTTACTTTCTTTCCTGCCAGTTGAGAAAGCGAGAGTGAAAGTCTCCTTTTCTCTCCGTTGGTACAAAAACTTGCCAAGTTGCCATGCTCGGACGGACGGACGGATGGGGGAGAAGGAACGACGACGACGACGGTCGGGTGAAAGTGAAAGTGAGTTGGGGTTGGGGAGGAGGGAGGAAGGTGAGACCGTGAGACGCCGTTTGCGTTTACTCCGCTCCTGTCTTGACTTGAAGGAATTCCATTCCATTTCCCTTTCATTTCAACCAGAACCAACCAACGCCGCCGACCGAAGAAAGGAAACGGGAGAAAGAAGCCAAGGATCGATAGAACTTTCCTTCCTCTGCCTTTAATCTTCTTCTTCTTCATCTCATCTCCACACAATCATCACAAGTTCTCCTAAAATCAATTTATATCTTACTTGACCAACTCAACCTCTCCACTCCAAGTTATCCCTTCCCAGTTTTGTAAATATAAAGTGAAAGTGAAAGTGGGAGTAGGTATGGGGTGTGCTTAATCGTTTTGATTACTCTCCTGCTGGGCATAGATTCAAAGTCTTACGTCATCGGCTAATAACTCTGGAAGTTTGTTAAGTAAGTCTAATTCTGTCTGTTAAAGATTATGAAAGTGTAAGTGTGTGTATCTATTACCCGTCTGTACCCCCGCTTGCCCCGTTGCCCGGCCCTTCCTTGTAATATTTACATTAGTTTTTAATCCGCAGAGATTAGTAGTGGTCGACTGACTAGATATCTGGGCTAAATTGGTTTAGGAGACAATCGCAGGCAGGACATGACATGGACATGGCTCTTGACACGCCACGACTGAGTATTTTATGTAGGTAGTGGTAGGCAGTGAGGGAGGGTAGTAAATGGAAATGCTAAATGTTGACTCTACTAAATTCCATGCTCGGAGATAACGGAAAGAAAACAAACAAATCCAAATGGCCCGGAGTGAGAGTGAGATTGAGCAATTGAAGACTCTCACTTTTAGTTTACAAGTTTGGGTTGTATGTATAATTCATCACTGGAGGAGACAGTTCATAGTTCATCCCTACCCCTTTCTTTCATTTATGATTTATTGGTCTAGATTTAGAATTTAGTAATTTCTACTTTTCATATTCAGTAGATTTATGCCCTACATCTTCCTTCCAATCCCAGGCACAAATCTCTTATCACCCAATTCATCATTCAATTCTCACATTCCTTGACGACTTGACATTCTCACTCTCTTACTTTTGGTCCCTACGTGAGCACAACTGATTAGTGTAGTAAGTATAAGACGAGTTTCCTCCAGAAAAGTGACTTTTGTTCTCATTTTCTTCTTTTTTCTCCCAGTTGATCATCTCTCATGGGAGGAGGGTGAAGATATGGAAGGTGTTGGAAATGTTAGTCCCAGCGACAGTCCCTGTGGATCTACAACAGTACGGAAGAAGGAAGTACCATGGAACAATTGAAAATCAACACGAGCACACGACAAGACATTACGTGATTAGTTGGAACTTGAGCAGAATCATGCTGACACTCTGGAGGACTTTTGTTGTGACTTTGACCCTCCTCGGAGTTGGGGGTGGAAATGCCACGGGTGGAGTTGGACTCTCGAAAACCAGTGGGAGTGTGTCAGGCTCCGGCTCCAAGTGTCAAGAGATTACGATCCCAATGTGCAAAAGCACAATCGGCTACAATTTAACTGAACTTCCGAATCAATTTAACCACGACACCCAGGTTGGAAAGAATTTTTCCCTCTGTCTAATTTTCGTGGATTGGAATCAAGTTGCTTGAATTCAAATCAATTCGTGTTGATTTTTGTGTAGGAGGAGGCAGGGATGGAAGTTCACCAGTACTGGCCACTGGTCGAGATCAAGTGCTCCACTGACCTTCGTTTCTTCATTTGCTCTCTCTACGTCCCACTTTGCATGGAGGACTTTACTGGAACAGTCCCAGTCTGCAGATCTGTTTGTGAAAGGGCACGCTATGGATGCGAGCCAGTCATGTAAGTCAACCCTTCCAACACAAAAAAGGTCAAAAGATGTGAATGGTCGTTTCTTGCGCTGTCCCCTTTATAGGATCCAATATGGGTTTCAATGGCCAGACAAAATGAAATGTGACAGATTCCCGGACTACGGGACCAAAAAAGCACTGTGCATGGATGAGAAAATGGGGGAACTCCCTCCCAAGGAGCCCAAAATCATTCCGACTGTGGGGGTCATGCCAAAAGGTCATTCCAAGAGTCCCATTCCCAAGCAACTTCCGCCGGGTCAGACATTCAAAACCTCCACTTCCCACCCAAATCGGAATCCGGGAGGTCCGGAGAAAGCAAAGGTGGGAGAGCCCTGTTCCTGCAAAGACTGTCACTTCCCGCTTGTCAGGGTGACTGGGAAGGAGGCCTTCAACAACAGCGGGATTCTCATTGAAGCCAATGGGATCCCAGACTGTGGGATCCCGTGCAACCTTTACAAATCACCAGAAGAAATCACGTTCACCACCTACTGGCTCCTAATTTGGTCAAGCGTCTGCGCCTTTGTGACGTTCCTGACCCTTTTGACCTTTATCATCGATCCTATCCGGTGAGATCCGACGAATTCTTAACAAGACTCGGAATTTCAAAGGGGTTATTTTTTCATCGTGTTTTCCAGATTCAAATACCCGGAGCGTCCAATCGTGTACTTGTCCACTTGCTACTTACTCGTGTCAGTGGGATATTTGATTCGTCTCTACAAAGGTCACGATGAGATTGCATGCAAAGGCCCCATGATTCGATACAACATTGAAGTGGGGGCAAATTCAAATCCGCCTGGGACTTCATGGGGATGTACGCTCGTGTTCCTTGTCATTTACTACTTTGGCATGGCGTCCTCCATTTGGTAATTCACAACTGCCAACATTCTCCAACATATATGAATGCCATTTCTAAGATTCTATTTCTCATTGTAGGTGGGTGATCCTCTCCTTGACGTGGTACTTGGCAGCAGGCTGTAAGTGGGGGTCAGAGGCCATTGCTTCGCATGCGCATTTGTTCCACGTCGTCGCTTGGGTTCTCCCTGCTCTCACCACACTAATTGCAATACTCGACGGAGCCGTGGATGGGGATCCTGTCGCAGGGATTTGTTTCATTGGAAATCAGGTACTCGTGGACCCTCAACTAGGATTATTATGCCGTCATTAAGTGATTCCTTCACAAATCGCTGAATTTTGATTGGTTCCTACCCAGGATCCCGTCCGTCTTACGCTCTACATCATCGTTCCACTTGGGATCCTTTTAATTCTTGGCACGTCTTTCCTATTGGCTGGTTTCATTGCCCTCGTTCGGATTCGACGGGTAATTTCAAACTTGTTGCTCCATTTTGATGCCCATCACGACATTCAAAGTCGAAGTGCAATTGAGTTAATTATAACTTCTACGAACACTGACAGGTGTTGACAAAGCAAGTTGGGCGTTCCAAGACGGAGAAATTGGAAAAGTTGATGATTCGAATTGGGATATTTTCCATTCTGTACACGCTCCCTGCTTCTGCCGTTATTGCTGCCTACCTCTATGAAATTAGTGCAAAGAAATCATGGCTGGAGGCCATCACTTGCAATTGTGGTGGGAATAATGGGACGATTGGAGAGAAACCAATCTACTCAATCCTCATGCTCAAGTAAAATTATCATTGCTTTTAAAGTTTTTAGAGGGATTCGTCTAAAGTCCAAAGAGAATTAGAGTTGACAGGTTTGAAATTGATACTATATTGAATGCTTGCAGGTACTTCATGTCCCTTGCTGTAGGAATTACATCCGGTGTCTGGATTTGGTCTGGGAAGACAGTTGACTCTTGGAAAATGTTCCTAAACAAACTTTGCTGTCGGAATGGGAATGGGCTCAAGTACACTTCTGCAGTCTACCATCAACCCACGAATCCAAATAATCCCGCCGCCAAGAACCTGACGCATGTGTAGAGGTCTAGTCAAGCCCCCGCCGCATCTCAGCCTGTGTGATGAGAGTGTGTCGCCAACCCTTCCCGCCCTGCGCATCACAGAATTGGATACAGAAAACGTATACTGAACAGAACCAAACGGACATTCTTTCAAGAGGAAGTGAAATTTTAAAAGGAGAAAAGTATTTTTATGCGTCAATTCTCAACTCTGATGAGATTTTAGGAAATGAAGGAATCAGAAATAACGGAACGTAAAGCAACTAGTCATGCGCTGAAGCTTTTCCATCTCTTGCATTTTTGTACTACTAACCTAACTTACTGGAATTTTGGACAATTTCTGTTTTCTACTCGTGTACTAATTGAGATTGAGAGCTATAACAGCTCCAGCTTAGGCTTTGATTAATCTCATTTGAAATTAAATTGTTGATGAGGAAAGATGGCGTGTAGGAAGTCAAGGATAAAGCGGTACTCGTAGAGAAGAGGAACAGGAACAGGGTATTCGGAATGTGTTGTAATTCCTAACTTTATAATAAGTTTAGCTCATCAATGTGTGCATGGCTAAGGCTAGTCCTCCCAGCAGTAATTAATTAATCCAAACTGATAGCTCCAAGAATCCTTTCTTGTAGGCTTTGACTTCTTTCTAATGTATAACTCAAGGAAATGTAAATCCTCATCTCATCTCACTTTATTAGCCAACTATTTACCTGCATTTAATTTATTCTAATCTTGTCTCTATTAATTCTCTCAATAGGCGATTATAACTTGGCATTCTCAAATAAACATGACTTCAACCAAGGCAGAGAGTCTGCCTTGCTTCAACTTACAACTATAGAAAGGTTACAAACCAGCGGGACGGTTACAGTCTGCGTTTCCCGTTTTCATTTTCCAATTTTATTGTAACAGATCCAATTTTACAGTTTTTTCTCGTGAGTTTCATTTGGGTCGTTCGGAAGTTGAGAGTCTGCAGTGGGCCCAGGTGAGACTGAATCCTCACCCTTCTGGAATTTCTTAATCAGCCAATCCACGACGAAAACAATCACGCCAACCAGGACCAACAGAATCAGAATTGGGATGAGGACGACCACAAGCACAACAAATCCAACTCCAATTACAAGACCTGCGCAGTGTAGAGCAAAAATAAATTGTGGATCATGTCTCTTGTGGGCATGGACAGAGAATGTGCGAATCCAATTATGACTGACGTGTTTTACCTGTAAGAAGGCAAAATAACACAAGTCCCACTCCAATCACGAGGAAGACAAAGACAATGAAGATGAGGATAGGGAGGAGGAGAATCCCGATAGCAATGGCCCCATAAATCAACATAACTTTGTTATCCTCCAGAAATTTCTTGTAAGGGCCCATGTACTTGGCGGTAAATACCTCCAAATGTTCTCCTGAAAGGAAAGCCATTAAAAAACATTAAAAAGTTAAATCCAAAGATCCCGCCAACACTCATTCAGCTCGTCGTCATCGTCTAGCTTGCGTAAAATATAATTGATCCAACCAATGGATGAAAATTGCAACCATTTTGGACGGCGGTGTTCAACGATGAATTTTGCAGGAAGGCCTAGAACTGAGAAACAAACGGTTGGAAAAACTTTTTTTCTCAGCATTTTTCAGCTTTTGGCTGGATGACTAAAACGGTCGAAAAAAAAACGTCCATCAGTTGCAGGATTATTCGTCGTATATGGTTGCAATCTCCTTTCTTTTTTTTGGTAAATTTCGCAACCCGTGCATGGCGTCCACCATTCGAGCTTACTCAACTGGGCTGCAACCGTTTTGATGAGATTGACGACAGACTCCCAACTGAGATTTTTAAAAAAGTCCATTACTCCAGCCAATGACATCCCAGACAGCATCCCGACAACCCCCGATAGGAGTCCAACCCCACCGTCCCCCACGACTGGGAGGTTGAGTCCACCGCCTTCCGTGACCAGTTCAGTGGTGATCCCAATACCGGCGAGAGGGTTCGGGATGTCAATGGGTAAGTCAGGAACGGGGAGATGTGTTACGTGACCCAACGTGCTGGTCAGTCCTTTCAACATCTTCAGTCAGGATGTTGGGACGTGTCGTCGGCGTGTCTTGCGTTGCTTCCAAACGCAAATGAGATTGAGGATGAAGCACTTGGGTTGAGAGTGTTTATTTCAATTAATTGCCTTAGGTTTCTAATCTAAAACCAGAAAGAAACCACGGGAAATATCCTAATTGACCACTCCTTGATTACGCCAACCGTGATCGCGGTGCCGGTGGCTCTATGTCTGGATTACGTTGGACACAAGATTATCAAATGCTTCTCTAAATGCACAGCTTGGCCCACTCGTCTCATGCTGAAGAAGGAGAGTGACGGATGGATCCGATTTCATGCTCCTGCATAAGCTTCGTAGGACGGAGAGATCAAACTGGATGTGACCTGGTCCGAAGATATACTCTGGGAGGTAACTGATTCCAGCCTTCCTATTGGTCGCCACGTTGGAGAGGATTTGGACAAAGGAAAGGAAGTTCATGCCATGATTGGCTCTGAGGAGGCCTTGACAGAGGTCAGGGAACTCTGGGGCGTCCTTTAAATCCTCCAACTCTGCCTGGACTTCCCCAAGGGCACGCTTCAGATTGGCCCAAATGTATCCAATGTTTGCAGAATTCATCCAATTGTGATTGATTGAAATGGTTTCCTCCTAAATGGTTTTTTTTTATCAAAGAATAAAAATAAGAATGGAGGCGAAGGATAATGGAGCAGAATTGTTAAGGAAGTAGGGACAAACCAGATTCCAGACGATGTGGTGCCAGGAAGAAGGAACAAAGATGACTTGACCCGCCGTTTGAATGACTTGGTAGAAATCCTGTCCCTCGCGTCCCTGATTCTTGGGATCAAATTGGATCCGAGTTGAGCGTGTCCTGAATCTCTCCTCCTTCCCTGGTGGGTAGAGGATCCACTTCTTGGTCCCAATGACATTGGCCGACCAACTGAAAGAACCATACACGTCTGCATGGAATGGAGTCCTGTTAAATAAATTTTATGGTCACAACTAAAACTGAGGGGAAGTACTGTAGGTTATCGATCCATCTTCCGTAATTTTGTTTACCAAGATCCACTTGGGCCAATATAAGCAAATCGAAAATCATCTCCTTGCTCATTTGCAGCTTCATTGAGCCAATCAGAAGCCAAGAACTTGGGGACTCGGTAAGGGGATTGGGCATTGGTGGAATTAGTCGGAGGAATGAGATGCCAATCCTGGAACGAAATAACATTTTAAATCCCAAATCAACCCCTCCACAAGTTCACTGGAACGCATAAAAAGTTTTACCTTCAAATACAGGCAAGGCATGGAGGGTGACCCATTTGTACGGTAGGATTTTAAATATTTGAGGTACTCTTCCAGTGACATGGAAGTACATGATGGATTCTCGTAGTTCTCCGCATCGGCGCAATTGGTGATGCTCACAGTGCAAGCACCTATCCCGTGTTACATAAAAATTAAGTTGAATTCAGTGCACGCGATTTTAATTCCACTTTTGCAAACTTAATTCACTTAATTCCCTACTTTCTTCTATAAACATCCTTACCATATTTCTCAGTAAGAAAGTCATAGTTGATGGTATGAACATTCCCCGCTCGACCGCCGCCCACGACCCAATCACGAACGGCATCCCAATCTGTTGTCAGTTTTTGATTAAAGAGGCAAGGACGATTGGCTTGTAAATAATCCCGGTAGAAGTCTGCGTATGAAATATCCTCTGGATCCAATACGCTGAATTTCTCCAGTTCCTATTTTCAATGATTAAATCCTTTAATAAAGTCTGTTTGGGGCATGTGCTATGAATTAAACTGTAACCGACAAATTACGCCATTTTCCATCATATACGTAGAAAAGTTTGGTAATGACTCCATAATTTGTTCCGCTTCCTCCGCCAGCGATTCCCGAGTTACGTCAATTTCCAACAAAGTGGCATTCATTTCAAGGCTGCGGCTGGCTGTGGATATAAAGTTCCCAGAACTCAAGGTCAAAGGAAAGGTCACCCTCATACCTACAATAATATAACTACGAAAATATTTAATACCAAATCCCATCTCGCACAATAGCGATTCGTGAATTGTCAAGGTATAAAGAGAATAAGACCCAGCCATCCAACCTCATGAAAACGACGCATTTTGTGAGATTTTTTGCTTTGTATTCCTGCGGCGTGTGTGTGAGCGTGATACAGCAGCAGGCTGTTCAAATCAATTGTTCGAAACTTAAACTGTTACTTACTTTTTATCAAACATCTACAGCGAAATCCAACGTTAAAACGCGCCGAGCCGAACACAGTGAACACTGCTGCCGTACCGTACCTTACCGTGGTAAATTAAATAAAGTGTAAACCTACCGTGTAAGTGTTGATTATGATTAGTTACGAAACGATTAATTACGACGAATCACTGTACTGTAAGATTGAGATTGAGTATTTCCTCCTTTACAGCATGGATGACTACACCGCTACCGCTGACCACCGGATTTATTGATGTTCGTTTGTCTTTTGCTCAAGTGTTTCATCTCCCTCCGCCCCTCGAACAGCTTCGAACAGCTGATCCCGAATTCGGTTTGATATTGAATTGCTGATCTGTAAACTGTGCTGAAATCAATGATGAAATACTGGTGAACGTTTCTTCATAAGTTGCAACTTAAGTCAGTCCTGCGTTTGAAGAACGTCAGGAAGAATCCTTCCTACCTCCGTTTCCTACTTTTGAGGCGCAAACTGTAACGAAGTAGTCGGGAAGATAATATAATCATGGGGAAAGATCCAGTACTAGGGGTGGTAAGTTATCGAGTTACCGACGGAAGCACGTTTTTAGTTCAGTCACACCCATGATTCATCCGCCCGTGATCTCATCCCCTGTCTTTTCTATTGCATCAGGAACAGGAGGCAGAGGAGGAAGACTTTGATTTTGACGGTGACAAGGACGACGATTTTCTGTTTGAAGATGAAAAATACTTGAAAGGACGCCGTGACAGTAAGAGCACCAAGCCAAAATACGCCCGTCGTCCCCGTGACCGACGGAATAGTTCCAGTAATCCAGAGATGGAAGAATTGGCCCAACAACATACCGTGGACGGTTTCCATGTCACGGAAGTCAAGCCCAAAAAGCAGAGCTCCACTTCCTCTGATGAAGTGGACATTGATGCTGAACTCGCCTCGCTCGTCAAGGACATGAAAATCAAACCCAAGGAATCGGAAGTTGTCGAGTTGCCAAAGAATGTCTTGTACTTTGGATGGTTTTTGGGCCCAACTACTTCGGAGTCATTGACCAAGTTGAGTGAGGCTTCACTGAAGGAATGCTTGGAAGTCACTCAGTTCTTACGCTGGATTGACGCGGCTGGGGATCACGGTGTGGAGAAAGGTGGTCGAGGTGAGTCTTGCGTTTAGCGAATCCTGGAAGGATTAATTGAATTTATTCAATTTTACAGATTTGGTTTCATATTACCAGCATTCCCGTAAATCTCTACTCCATATCACTGCCAAATTCTGTGGAAGAGTCGAGTGTGTGCCTTGTAAGTTTGTTGTTTAATAATTTTAACGTTATTTTCTTGGTTGATTCCATTCTAATTGATCCAATTTTCATCAATTCCTTTCTTAAACTGTAGATGCAATGGATGCCCAACCGCATGTTGGTTCCGAATTCACTTTAGCCATTGTTGGATTCTACTTTACCGAAAAGACTTTTGGACTTCGGGTGAAACTGAGTGAGGAGACGGGGAAGTTGTTTGATAACGAGCGGGGACGGTGCTTGACTCGTCGGAATTCGACCTCCTTCACATCTGCTGACCCTCCCGGTCAAGATGGGAAGAAAGGAAAACCAGCCGGAGCAGGAGGAGGCGGAAGTGGAGAGAAACGAGCCAAACTCTACCCAGGACTCAGTTTCGTCTCGCAACGGGATAACTTTCAACCGACCGATACTCGAGCGCACATCACCATTGGGACCGCGGGCTCAAAGGTCAAGGCGAAGCAAGCTGGGGAAGATTTGCTGGACATTATTGACTTGGAGCTTCGCTCTACCACCCTTTTTCATGACTACAAAGTTCCTAGTGGGACTCTGCGACAGTTTGGGAGACATGGGGACTACGTCTTTGTCCTCTACCCCAAGTCACGCATTTACGTCAAGGGGGTTTTCCTGCCCTTGTTTAAATAATCCACTCTCTTCACCAGCCCAGAAAAGAGCAGCTCGCCAAATAGAATCACAACTTCTTTCTCTTTATCCTTTTTAACAATGCAAACCCGAAGGGAGTATGGCCGGAAAATTTGGATTAATTAGTCTTTGGATCGCGTTGTATTCATTCGGTGGAATTTAGAGAATAATTTTTGAAACTTTATATTCAAATTATTATTCTAAAAATTCCAAGTTCTTCTAATTAATTCTAATTCTAAGCAGAGTATTTTGACTGTGAAGAAGGAATATATT
>Ga0194135_10002927_pt1 | contig 10422 bp, 14 predicted proteins | sample LitLau_LLRF_2013_FD_134024 | JGI IMG/M metagenome (GOLD analysis project Ga0194135, IMG submission 134024) | Freshwater sediment microbial communities in response to fracking from North America - Little Laurel Run_MetaG_LLRF_2013 (version 2) | ecosystem: Environmental > Aquatic > Freshwater >... | reverse complement strand
TATCAAATACTCTTACAAGGTCGAGTTCGTTCCAGTAACTTTCATCCTTTGGTACCCCGCGGAGACGTTTCGGAATGTAGTAGAAGCAAATGTTGAGAACATCAATTTCCGGAAGTAGGAGCTCAAACCCTTCAGTGGCCTTTAATAGCCCCATCATGAAGTTTGCACGATCAAAAACGTAGTCAATGTGTAATCCTAAACCGGAAGTTCCCTGTGCAGAGTCAATAGAATCAAGGAGGTCAAAGGGTATCATGCTGCATATGAATCGCTCCATCTAGTCCCTTCACCTTTGCTTTCCACAAGAACCAAAGCTTGATGACATTAGCTTTCCGAATACCTAAGAGTTGCTTCGCCCCTCCTTCGTCATACATTTCTCGGTCATAGAGATTGTCCAAGGGGAAGACTGGACTGCTCGCCAGGGCGTCCCGGAAAATCTTTGGATGTCGAGAAATGAGGATTGACATTGTGTGAGTCCCGCCGAAAATTTTATGCCAATTTAATCCAAAGGAGTCACTCCTACAAGTTAGATCCGTTATTATTACGCTGCCTCAGTGTGGTCAAAGTCAATTACTATTAGCTGAGATCAGCGTGTTTGCCCCTCATACCGTTCGACTCCCTTGAGTCGTCCTTTGTATTTCTCTGAAAAGAGAAGTGGCCCCCCATAGATCCCATCCACATGGAACCAAAGCTTGAATTGAGCACAAACGTCTGCGATTTTATCCAAGGGGTCAATCGCTCCAAAAATTGTTGTCCCTGTTTCACGAACTTAGTAAGCCTGCTCCGTTTTAATCAAAATATAATTAAGATTTTTACTACCTGCCGTTGCTCCCACCATCAGGGGGATCTTTCCTTCGGACAGAGCAGTCTGAATTGCTTTCTTCAGTTCCCTGATCATCATTCGACCCCTTTGGTCAGTTTTTACGGCAACGATTCCATCCAGCCCATGACCTTTGAAGGGATCAGGAATGTTTTATTATTGCAACCACAAGTAACCATTCATTTCAAGTGAAGGTCGGATAGGTGACCTTGGGAAAATGCTCCCTTGTTGTAAGAGTAATGTGCATCCTCTGAAATGAAAATGACGAACGCATCCCGGCCTATTCTGTTCCCCTCCGTCTTGACCCTTGGATACTTGCGGTATCGGGCTACAGCCATTCCAAGCATGTTGCTCAAACTCCCGCCATCATTTATGAGCCCATCACACCTCCTGTAGCCAGTCAATTTGCAAGTCGCTTCAACTACTTCCGTTTCCATTAAGGTCGTGGCAGGGCTTCCTTCATAGCTCAACATTGGGGAATTCATGGCTGCTCCGACGTAGTCCGCCATGACTGTGTACGGATCCAACCTTTAAAAAAGCATTCGAAAGATTTCAAACATTAAATTCAACATACCATACAATCAACAATCTAGTAGTAGGGGAATCATGGCAGAAAAGTGTATAACTTTCAGGAAAAATCTGGATTATATACAAACGCAGCAGAGAACAATGGAAAAGGATAATGACGGGGTTGTTGAAACAAAGGAGCAGAGGATATACACACAAATATGCATTTTTTCTGGCTTTGTTAATCTGGAAGATGTTATCATTCATATAGCGCCCTCGGCCACTTCCAACCTTATCCTAAGGACAAAAGAAGTTAAATGCGTACTTTACAACATGAAGCCAAGCCTCCTTAGAATCCACTCACATTCACACTTTGCTTTATCACAGAGACAGTCGCACACAGAAATATTCAATCATCCCAGAAAATGGATAAAGATAAGAAAGGTGGAAGTGGAAGCGGATGGGGAACTGCAGACAGCTCCAACAAAGGTAAATTGAATACAATCTAATCCCTGCCGCTCTTCCCACCCGCAAGTGTCAACAGACAGAAATTAATCGCTTGATTCCTACTCAGGAACTGCCGGATGCGGCTGGGGAAGCAGCGGCGGAAGCGGTACTTGCCCTAAAACAGGACAGACAGGAAGTGAGAAGGACTGCAAGAAAGGAGGATGCTCAGGCGGTGGCTGCAAGAAGTGAATTCTGAAGGAACTCAAGGTGGAAGTGTCCCCTAACCTATAACCCCTACCTATAAAAGTAGCTGCTGCGGAATTGCATTTTGTTTTGAAATAAAAGTAAGATTGAATCCTGTTACCCTCCCATAAGTTGGAGAACAAAAAATGGATGGCCAAAATGTGGCGTGTAGTCAATTGTCCTTTCAAATTCCTTCAGGAGGTCCGTCTGGCTTAGGCCCTCGTCTCCCAAGGTCAGGTCCATCAAATGGAGTAGTTGGTCCGGTTGTCGGAATCGAGTAGGCGGATCCTTCCGTTTATTTTGGAAAAAGAGTCCTTTCTTGAGGAACAGTTGGAAGAGGTCCACGTAGAACTGCTTATGGAGCCCAGCGATTGGGGCAGAAACAAATGAGGGGAACTGGGTAGGAGGTGGAGGGACTGGGGATAAGGAAGGGCTGAGGGATAGCGGAAGGGACTCGGCCTGGAAGGCAATTTGGTCCAGGAGGTACTTGATATCCGCCTTGGTGAGGGCAGTGTTGGCCAAGCTCACCGTCAACCTGTACATGGAATCCCTGGGACATTTTGAGAGTGACAAGTGAACCAGGCCGTGATTGGTTAGTTTCTCTTTCAAGTCAATTGTAAACTAAAAATCAAAAGCATCATAATTCAACTGGAATGTCAGTTAGAATGATGGGAATGTTGCAGTTTCACCTCGTTTAGCCTTTCCGTGTATTTCTCCATGTTACGCGTCTCCAGCCTTTCAATGTCCAGTGGGACGTAGTTGAAGACGACCATTGGAGAGTCATAGGCTCGGAGTGCGGATCGAAACCGTCCGTTCCGCTTCTCATTTTCCAACTCTTTGACAAAGAAGGCCAAGTTTTCATACTGGAAGTCAACTGCGGCGGCCAGTCCCTTTTGCCCCTTGGATTTCCAGAGGAACCAGGACTTGATGATCTCGGGTCTCCGACTGGTCTGCAGCGTCGAATCCCCACGGTCATAGCTAATATTATAAAGTCCAGTCTTGGCAAAGAAGACGTAAGTGGCTCGGTGACCGAAAGTGTCAAAGAGGATTCCGGGTCTCCTCGTGAGGATGAAAGTGCTTGGATGGATGGAGCCCATTGTCCCACTCCAACTCCAAGTCACGGAATCGGATCTGCCATTTACGTTGTACGATTAAGATTATGCTCGGAGGAGAAGGAAATGGGTTGTGCCTGCTCAATCCTTACTTTTCAATCCCGCCCATCCTCCACTTCTGATTGGGTGACAGGAGGGCTCCGCTCCTGCTCGCATCCACATGGAACCAAACGTCATATTCCTCACATAGCTGAGCAATTTCAGCTATTGGATCAATCGCGCCTAGCGTCCGCGTCCCCGCGGTTCCTACTACCATTACTGGAACCCTTCCAGTCTTGACAGCCTTCTCCAGCTCCGTTCTTAGGTGACTGACAAGCAACCGCCCGTTTGAGTCCGTAGGGATCCAAATGAGGGCCGCCGCAGGGAAGCCCATCAGGATTTGTGCCTTGACAAAACTTGCACAAGCATCCTGGGATAAGAAAATTCTAAAATTTGGAATACCGCCCCCAATGAACCCTTTTTCTTTGAACGTTGGGAATTTCTTGTGAATTGCCAGGTTGACGGCCATAATGTTCCCAACTGAGCACCCAGGCGTGGGAATCCCATCACCATCCCCGTGGGGATAACCAATCAGGGTTCTTAATTTTTGGACCATGATGAATTCCATCATTGTTGAGACGGGTGACAAGTAGTAGGTGAGCGGGATACTATTTACGGTTCCAGAGAGCCATTCCGCTGAAAGAGCGTATGGATCCAATCTGGATACAAAAGTTACAGCTTAACTTCATAAAAACTTCCTCAGTTTACTAATTTTTTTGTTTAAAATTTATACCCAGCTCCCGGTTGGGACAAATAGAATGGATGGGACGGATGTGGAGAGGATTCCAGTATTTGTTCCAAGTATCTCAAGAGGGTACTCTCATTTTGACGTTTCCTGCCCAAACTAAAATCAATTTCCTGACTCAGGACTTCCGGTGTTTTGAAAATGTAGGAAGACTCGTCTCGGCTCGCGTTGGAATTGAAGAAGAGTCCCTTGTGTAGTAGGAGATTGAAGACTTTTTGGAACAAGGACTCATGGAGGGCTCGGACAGGGACGGACGTGTACCACGGAAGGGATTCAGGGGGGTTTGGGGGTCGTACTCGGAGGAGGCGTCCAGGATCCAATCCAGGCTCAGTCTCGCTTGAGGTCAAATCAAATTCTGTAGCTAAAGTGACAGAAACACAATTTAACTCCAGGTTCAGCCTCTTCATTATTGGAAAAGTCAAAAATTTCAATTAAAAGTTGGCAAAAGATGAAATTACGAGTAAAACTTGGTCCTTTCCGAACGAATGGATCATCGGATGTAGTCGATGCAACAATTTGGATAGAAATTAGGAAAACTTTTATTAAAATTAGGTTCACTTCCCCCATCGTCAACTCTCAGTTTACAACTTACAAGCTCTGCGGCTGGAAATCTTACAAATGTTTCCAACTTGGCATAACCATGGCCTTGATTTATGGAATTGTTATACAAATGGTTATGGGATCAAGGCACGTTTAAATCATTCCCAATATTCCATTGTTACAAAACAATCAAAGGAATATCAGAGACCGCTTGGGTTAATTTCCATTTCAGAGTACTACGGCTACAAAGGAATGCCTGGGACAGGTAAGCGTCAGAGCAGGAGCAGCGCTGGTCGTAACACTTGACAGGGAAGGGGATCCCTTCAACTCAATCACTTGAGCTGAATTCAGTAAATTGGATCCTGGGCTTTGGCTCTGATCTCCTCTTCCATCCCGATCCTGCGTCCCTCCGAGGGCAATTAGTTTCGTATGAATAATCCCCACTGCCAAATTTGAGACACTTCCGCCTAGTTTTGTTCGAATCATCGTCCATTGACCCGTGTAAGTGTCAAACCTGGGAAAGGCGAAATTTACTAAATTTAAATAAAACAGCAACGTGAAATATGCGGCATGTAACTAACTCAGCAATTGATTGTTTTTTCTTACTCTTGGACTTACTTTTCAATGGAATCCAATCGACGACTAGTTCTTTGATTACATTCACCTCCGACCCCTCCAACGACGTAAATGGAATCCTGGTAGACATCGAGGTCGAAGTATCCCCGTCTCCGAAGCATTCCGGACTCACGGACCCATTGATCAATGACGGGGTCATACCTCTCCACATCATTCAGGTAAACTGTGCTCTGACGGCGAGACTTCTCATCCGATTCCTTGTACTTGTACCACTGACCTCCGCAGGCATATAGCCTGTAGATGGATTCATCAACTAATTAATCAAAGTGCAAAGTTCAGGGGACAAATGAGGGTGGGGACGAACCTTCCTCTGCAGGCGACAACTCCAAGGCCCCACCTCCCTCGCTCAAGGCTCCTCCGCTCGGAAATCTCGTTCATTTTCACATCAAAACATTCCACTCTCTGACACGCCTCGGCAAACCCACCAACCAGGAAAATCTTTTCCTTGACTGCTGCTGCTCCTTAAGAGGTCAAGATTAAAATAATGTAAAACAGGCGAGAATTGATTAATTTTTGTTTGAGAAATTCCTCTCCCTGCTCCGTTCCCTACCAAACTCAGATCTGGGATAGGCTGGCTTGACCCCGCAAACCGCTTTCCAACTCCCTTTGACTGGGTCGTAGGAATCAATTGAATTGAGAACTTCCTTTTTAGCATTTCGTCCTCCGATGACATAAATGAGACCATTTACAACTGCTGCAGCAAAATACGCCCGTTCCGTTGGCATCTCTGTTAAAGTGTTCCAGCCATCCCTTCCAGCACTCAATTTCTCTACTCGCTTCCCTGCTATTGGAACATGGAACAATAAAAACACATTGGAGTCGCATGTAACTATTCCGAAGGGGACGAATCAGAGGACAGAGAGAAAAGTGCGCTTACCGCTCCTTGGTAACCCACCGAATACATACAATGACGACAGGGGTGGTGGGATTGGTGGCACTGGCACGCTTATTGAAGCACATTGTAAGGTAGCATCACTGTCTTGCTCAATTGTGTACTTTGATGCCATTTTAGAGTTGTTGAAAGTTATGTGAACATAATGACGACATAGTTTAAGATCGTAAACCAATTTGTCATTGTCGGGTGTGGAAATCGAACTGGCCAGTGAATGCTGGCGGGCCATAAATCATGGTTATCTTCACCACCGAAACCAATCGAATTTAAGTGCACAAGATGCACTTGAGAGTAATTTGATTGCGGTGGTTTCCCACGTGAATCGGTCGTGCATCGTGCTTTTGGAACATCATGGAGATTATGATAAATCCGATAACGTACTTCATAAATTAAAATAACAGTCGTAACTTCCTGAGTTTTAGTATTTTGCGTCTAATGCCCAATTCCCGCTGGATTGATGCCGCAGATTCCAATTGTAGCCTGTCACTTCCTCATTCTTACGTCAAGTAAGGAAACGCTTGGGATTTCTAGTGGTTTCAGTCTCGGTATTTTCATATTCCATATTCCGTCTTTGTCCAAATTATTCCAAGTTTCCTCAAATCCTGATGTCATGAAACCACGAAGTTGACTGTGTCCGAATTCCACCACCACCATGGGCCACAACGCAGAAATGCCAGTCTCGCTGATTTCCTCAACGTCAAAGGCACTGCTGCCGAATTCAAGGTTTTACGCCCCAAATTTAACTCTTATGGTGAGCAACAACGATTGGAATCACAAGAATGGATCCCTACTGGCTAGTCGCCCTCATTGTCCTTGCTGCAGTCTTTGCTATTGGGATTTTCATGGTAAGCTTTATTGGATCTACCCAGAATATTTTTGCAAGCTTTTGTATCAATATAGCAACGAATCGATGTACGAGTGAGAGTTGTTTTGACTGACAATGATGTCTGACATGAATTCTAGGTCATAGAATGTATGGAATCATGTTTCCATAAAGATCGTGGTAACTCCTCCCCTTCTTCTCCCTACACTGTTGGCAGTCACTTTGCCGAACTCACGGAGAATATGGACGTGGAATCGGGTTATGGCGGGGACACATCCAAGGAAAGGAAAGCGAACCCGCTTACGGGTATCTTCAGCCACCTCCACCGCGGGAGCCAAACCCTACATGCTCAAGGCCTTTGTAATCACGGGGGCGGGGCATGGGGTACGAGCCAGTCCGTCTCCGGGCGAGCAGCTAAGACGAGCAATTGGAGTCCAGTCTCTGGCGGAATTTACGACTGTTGTCAGTGTGAGGATAATGGCGGATTTCATTAGGAATTCCCGATAGACATTCTAGGAGGTCAACAATTCACGTGTCTTCAGAAGTTAACTCCCTCCATTAAATAATTTTCAAATTGACAGACAAAGTGGAAAACTCGTGTCTCTTGCATCTGTTGCAGAACTTTTAATCTCCTTTATGAGTTTCAAATAAAAAATATTCACAAATTTTAACGAATATTCAAGCAAGGGGATAAGACTTTTAGAAAACCATGGAATTTGGCAAAATGAGTCGATTGGTGTGGTAGTTCACATGTGTCGTGTATTGCCCATGTTAATTCCGGATGCCGTGGCTCCCTTGTTGCTTCCTACACGTTCATAAAATAATCCAAACTTATTTTGTGCACAGTGCATGCATTTGTATTGACCTTTGGCATGTTGGAATCGACAACTGACCATATTGGAGACCAATGACCCCTTCTCCGGCTTTCATCGTCTCCTCAGAAAAGTTACGGACGTTCTTGGCAGATTCCTTGGGACCTATGAAAAGACAATAAATCAGAGATCACCGGTGTAATTCATATGATTTTAACTTTCTTCCTCGCAACATCAACGACACCATCATTAATATTGACTTTATCAAAGGGCCCAGTCGGATGTCCCTGCGCCGATGTGCCTGTCTTACCAATGCTGGGCTTCCCAAAAGTAGAGGCCTTTCGCCCCAGCGACTGGAGACAGATGACGACCGAGTTCAGATTCTGCTTCTCCCACAAATCCACGGTCTGGAACTGTTCCGGAGAGGGGACTCCGAGGGCGGTGGCACTGAGGAGGAAATTATTAATGTTCTCCATGCATTTGAACGCCATTGTTGATTGGTTCACTTTCTTCACTGAGTTGGCTTTAAGATCGTTTGCCAATCTATAAGAAAGAGGATCGAAATATCCTTAGTTTAGAAGATGATTCTCCTTCATTCTTAAAAGTTTCTTCTTACTTGCAGAGAAGCGTTCCGTCCTTGAGAACTTCATAAAAATTGTCAGCATCTCCGGAAGTGTTAATTTCCTCCCCGGTGATGGTTTTGATCCATTCGAGCACCTCATTGGCGTGCTCATCGTTGTATTTGCTCTGAATCTGTTAAATTAATCATAAATCAATTAAGTTTGATTTGGGCATGGAAAGATTCCAGCCTTCAAAGGAAATTTTCCATTACGCACCGACGACGCGTCTACGCATAAGGACTAATGCTAATTCCAGGCCATGGCCCATTAGGTCCGAGTGCGTGAATCTGTGAGATGTGACCGTGAATGTGGAATTGTAGGAAATATGATAGTCTGTCATCATCTCCGCATTCCCTCCTCCTAACCTCGGGATACTCATGGGATATGAGGTCATCCGTAGATGATGTAAACACTTAAATTGAATCAGAGTTGCATCTCTGCTGGGCTCTTACGATCTGACGTGAGTTAAAAAGAGGATGAATTCACCACCCAGTTTGTACTACCAGGAACAGGGTGGGATTGTCTGCCATGGCTATTGGAATGGTCGGACGAGAAGAGGAGATCATAGTCATGTCGTTAAAATCCTATCGACCTAAGTGAGAGACCTGAGATGACATCGTGAACTCTGCCTCTCTCTCATCATGTCATCATTTCAAGAGGAGGTGGAAATTTGAGGAGATTTGGTGGATAAAATAATAAATTGGAAACGACTGGTGAAGTTGATTAAATGAAATGAAGCGGAAAACCGCAGGTTGCTGGTGCTTCCTTTATAAAACACCCAACAAATGCCAAAAATTGCCAACATTCCCCACATGTGTCATGTGTAGAGATGTAATACAAGTTACACAATGTGATAAAGTTATAAAGTAATTGTTCCATTAGTAATGTTACTTTGCCTTTACTTAAAGCCTTGTCAAGCCTCATCCTCTCCAAGGTCCTTGCCTTTCCATTTCAGTTGACACAAAAGAATGGACTCACTTCCTTTCCTTTGTGTCTTGTCAACTGATTTCTTTACTTTGTCTTATCTGTCACTAGTCACTTTCTGAGAGTCGACTATCTTTTGTTTCCCAAGTTAGCCAGCTATTTATGTGTGTCATGGCCATATTTGGAACTAAATCTGTGTAGGATGAGGATTGACGAGATGGGAAAGCGGTTATCTGATGTTGAAGATGAAGAAGATGATTCGGGGGCAAGTTTTTGCGAAATTTCTATCAAAATCCTACGCTTTCGGCTATAAAGGATATCTTCCCGTCACCAATGTTAAGATTGCCTAAAATTTACAAAAGATTTACTTGCTTTCGTAATCTAGAAATGATTTTTTTTAACAAATATGACGACTCATCTAAAACGGAATTGCTTTAGGCACTGAAACGATTCAGAATCGCTGAATTGCTTTTTCAAAAGAGATTTCTGCGTTACAGCGCATGCAATTTGTCGATGAAGAAATGCCGGCGTGTGAGGTATATGAATCATATATGCAGGACTTTTGTTACTAGATTAATAATTATTGAAATAATTTAATTTGATTGGATAAATTTTCACTTTACCTTTCGTTGAGCCTCTGCAGCGAATCCAGACTTTGTTGCTCGTGTTGCAGCCATTTTCGTTCTAAAACACAACAAAGGAGGTGAAGCTGTTACGGGGAAGCAAGAAGAAGAGGAACTGAAGACGCTCTGTACGGTCGTCTGTCTGTGATCTCCTCACTTACTCACCTCTTGACACACCTGTCCTCCTTTTCAATTGAAAATGAGAATTGCAAATAAGGCGTTGTGGAACAAATTGGAAGAATGGAAACTACTGCTGCACTGGGATCAACTTGTATTATTTTTTTTTGCATGTGTAAAGAAGGAGTAAAGTGGTTTTGGTCTCCCTGGCGGCGCTTGGGCTCTCCTCCAGTAAAACCAGGGGAGATGATAATGGGTAATGGGAAACCCCCTTTGCAATAATGAACTTTTGCAATGTAAAAAGGGAATTGCAATTTACGCCCCCTAAGAACCGCTGGGAAAGTCTATGAAAGCCAATGAGCTCCGACCATTAAAATGGCAGACGGGACGGGCGGGGGAGGCGTGTATTTTTCAATTGTTAGCACAATTAAACACTCGTCAGAAATCCAAATGAATTAAAATTGGCCTTAAACTTTTATCTTCTGGGAGAGCTTTATTTGGAAAAAGGGACTCGAATGAGACGAC
>Ga0194135_10002926_pt1 | contig 10423 bp, 7 predicted proteins | sample LitLau_LLRF_2013_FD_134024 | JGI IMG/M metagenome (GOLD analysis project Ga0194135, IMG submission 134024) | Freshwater sediment microbial communities in response to fracking from North America - Little Laurel Run_MetaG_LLRF_2013 (version 2) | ecosystem: Environmental > Aquatic > Freshwater >... | reverse complement strand
GTGCTTTGGTATACTTTCGGCGTTACTCATACCACACGGGCAGAAGAATGGCCCATCATGAACATCCATTCCGCATCCGGCTTCTCACTCGTTCCATACAACTTTCTGTCACAAAATTCCGAATTGGCACTAAAGGACAAGTGTCCTTAATTCAATGTGTTGCTTTGCTGATTAATATCTTGATACACGGACAAACAACACAGCTAAATCCATGAATATATCAATGATGACATGTTAATTATGTTTAGTCACAAAAATTGTGAGGACCTTCTGCTAATTGCGATTTCAGTTTCCATTTCCATGAGCCATCTATTAGTATGTTGTTCGTTACCAAATTACTAGATTCCCACTGTGACCATCAAGAAAATATTAATCACCGTAAATAAATTTTATCAATGCTGTCCTCTTGAAACAAATTTTCTTAAGATAGAATGTTCTTCCGGCTGTATATTTAATGTTCTTGGCTTCCATATCTCAAATAATTTAGAGCATGGAGTTGGAGAAAGAGTGTATATTTACTTAAACATTCCCAAGAAAATGTTTAAATGGAATTGAGAATTTGGGAAAGTAGCCCGAATGAATGGGACTGAAGTTTCAATTTCAAAAAATCCCTTCGAATTTTTAATTTCCCATTTGAAATTCATTTATTCTAATATAAAATCGTATTTGAGCATCAGCTTAAAATAAGTCTGGGCTCATGAAAAGAGTCTTGTGAAACACTTTTGCAACAACTTTCGCAGAATCTTTCTTTTTAAACACCCCAAATGTATTATATTACTTACAACAGCGGTAAAAAGTTTTGGTAGGAGAAGTCCATTGAAAAAAGTGGTGTCAAGTATTTAATCTGCAACGGTGCGTTGGAGTGTTTTTTTTTCACGTTGAATTAAGATACGATGGATTAAGATAAGAAGAAATAAATCCATTATTGCTTTAAAATTATTTTCGATTTGGAAGAAACCGAAATATCTGTATTTAGTATTGTCAGTTAATTCTATATTTCATTTGAGTTTGATAGTTTTCCTTGTGGCTTTATTAGTCTTAGCGTTGAAATGTTTCTTGCTCCTGATTGAGACGCACATAATTGATTGAGACTCATCGTCATCATCGACGGTATGGGTGACCAAGGAAAATGCAATGCCTCAACGATGGGTACATTGGGTATTTTGCTAAGGAAAAAAATATTTTTTTTAAATCCTCCGTTGTGCTGTAGAATTCAAGCAATTCTAAAACACTGACTGACAACATTTCGTTAAATTTTTTGTGTAAAATTAAAAAAAATTCTTTGCAAATGAAACTTTAAAAAAATCTAGTGACTCTTTTCGAAAAGTTGCAATTATGAGTGCCTCCAAATAATGCCAATTATGCTCCCGTGTCCCTGGGGTCACCGCCAAGCTTATTTCTCAACAATTCTGTAAGAAATCTGCCGTTAACAAATAATGAGGAAAAGTTTTGAATAATCCATAAGCTTATATGTTTGTTTCAGGTGTTACTGAGAGAGTCGCCGTCATGCACTTTATTTTAAACTTTCACTTCATGTCAATTAATCAAATATGGCAAAGAATGTCATCAAATTGATTAGACTCGGCAAATAAGCTTGTTTTCCCCCCGAACTGTAGTGGATACTTTTCGTTTGTATTTTTTAATCGCGATTTTAGTAATTTGATTGCTAATAAGCTTTACTTCATTCCGAGAGTAGTTGGTAATTTTATTTGATCCTGCATATAGCGTTTAATCTTGTGTAAATAAAACCAGGTTGAAAAAACATATATGTAGCAGGGTAGAATACTTGACTCACAATGGGCTACTAACTTCAAATGTTGCTGTATATATTTCACATTTGTAAATTTATTTATTCATCATTGACTTCAGCATGGGTGACGCCGACGCAAACTAACTTATAATACTTACACCCACAATAAACAAGTAAAATTCCCACAATGACTGCAATAATTCCAATCCATGCCGCCGTTGACAAGATTGACGTGGAGGAGTCTCCGACAACCCCTCCAATATCTGGTTTAGGCGGCTTCGGCTTCTTACGCTCATTGCCCACCACTATCTCGTTTTTGCCAAATATTTCTTCACAGTGATCAGTTTTCATTGTTGAATGGTTACAAAACTCTGATTTGCAGTGACAACACTTGGATACATTATTCTGGATTTTCAAAGTTACAGACGAATTATGGGCTTGTGATTCCAAGAGAATAATGGATTCAACTAGAACACTAGTGTAAAATGACGGGCAGTTGGCATCGCTAACGTTTATGGTACCTTGTGTTGCATTCGGTGAGCATCCAAACAAGTGTACTGTTGTGATAAATCTAGTTTCATCAGTTTCATGAAGTTTCGTTTCATTTGGGCTCGGATTCTGAAGATGTCGTACCGAAACAAATGTTGAACTCGTAATATGACTACAAATTTCCGAGACTTTGCATTTTTCATGATATACTTCTTGGTTCCAATTTAAACTTTCCATCGGACATTCAGGAATATTTTCAAGTTCCAGGAGTTTTGAAGAATAAGAGTTGATCAGGTCACAATATGGGTTGACACAGTCATGCATGTAGCAGCGATAGCAGTTTAACCCTATAAACCGAAATTGATGTTGAGAAAATGATTCTATCAAAGCAGTTTCAAGACTTACCAATAGCTTGTGGCAGGGGTGTTAGACTAATAATAAACAGCGGGAGAAGTACCTGCTGGAGCCTCTTCATATTGTTTCTGTTCTACTAACTGCAGCGTAATCTAGAAAAATTTTAGAAGTTTATAAACCTTGTAATCTTATAGAAGCGGCCCAAATCTTATAATCAAATCACACAATGAAACTAGGTCTACTAGTATAATTTATGTTGGGATGGGGCCGGGATCTGTCAACATTCCTGATTATGTGTTTGATTTTGTGCATTTTATCCGGAGATGTGGGTCAGGACCAGCAGTGTTTGTCTTATCATATTGATATTTGTAGTCATTTTGCAATGTGTATGAGTGTAAACTCCTATTGTTGCAACTATAAAATCTAATCCTTGCGGAAATAGTACATTTAAATTGAAATTAGTTTCGAGATGTAGTGTGGCCTATCTCCGGAACCGATGTTTTTTATTTATACAAGCCTTCCAAAATTTATTTTCTCGCTCGCCCCAATGCAAACACATTTTAATTTCTTTCGACACTGTATTTATAATCTTTTTAATTCCATTCTTCTTACGCAGTAATCTCATCAATCTATCATCTACGCCGGCGCAATTATGGCAAAGCCAGTGTATATAAGTATAAAATACAAATTTATATAAAGAATTGATTCTTTTCAGTCAATTGTTATTGGGAATCGCCAACTGAATTTCGAGTCGTCCTCCGTCCCCCTCATTATTGACCCTACCAACAGATAAGGATAGTCGTGTATAATTGGAAACTAAAAGATCTCACGCTAAACATGGAAAAAACTATAATCACCGCAATCAAGTCACAATATATAACAACATTATATTTAAATTATTATGAATAACAACTGATTGTAGGGTGAGAGATGCAAGGAAAATTTCTTCCGGAAATTAATTCTATACTTCGAAATATTTTTAACACTAAGCTAAGGGGTTGTGACTTTACGAATCACTTTATTTGTGGAAGATTTCTGATATTTTGAAATACGAAACTTCATTTTGAATTCATGAGGTTTCCAAGTTCTTTTAATGTCAATTACAAACATTTCTTAGAAATGTAATGAGAGAATTTAATGGTATTTTTCATCAACTTTGAACCGGGTATTCGATTTTAAGAATTTCCATAATTTTTATAAAGTTTCTTTTAGGTACCTATATTCTAAGCAAGAGATGTAATTTTGTGTCCAAGACTAGCAAATGGTGGATGGATCCTGTCAGGAAAGTCACACGTGGCTGGTACCTCATCAAATCCTTTATCTTTTCAAGTTTGATAAATCTCCACCCAACGGAACAATTTAATGCAATTCTCGGATCAACTTGCTCCGTACATTATCCTATCTCCTTTAGGCTAGTTAGGTTCAAGTTAGGCTTTCAATACAGGCAGGAGTTGTAATTCATTTTTATCTTTGCTTCTTTTTGGAAAATGAACCCGAAGCGTCCTTGAAGCTCCTTCGACAATGGATAAGACAAAGCTGCCTCACCTGCTACTTAGGTGAAGAAAAGATTACGTAATAATCATATTGGTACAAAACTTTTTATAATTTTGCCTTTTATATAATAACGAATAACGATAAAGAAAATTACAGTGGCGACGAAAGGGAAGAGAAGCATCCATTAACATTAACAGCAGAGCATCCATGAAGAAAATGAATGCCAGAAAACAAATCAAATGGATGTTCATCTTCCGAATGTTTCACTCCGCAGTGAAAACCAATTAATTTATACGGAGCAAAATGTTAACCTGTTGATGACTACCAACTTATATATAGTCAAGCAATGTGCAATTTTTGAGTCTGCCACACTCAATTTAGCTGTTAATTAAAAATTTAAACCAAGAAACTTGCAACGAACTTACCCACACCACGAAAACACTACTTATTCTATTTACCTTGGTTTTTATTAAGCTCGCCAATTTTTTTAAAGAATTATTTCTAATTTGATGAAGTCTAATTTACATTTGATACCGAGAATAAATTTGTCACGTTATAATTAATTCCTTCGTTATTTCCTGGTAATTTTGAATAGCTGTCGGCTTGATGGCTGGATTCGTCACCGTGTTTCTAGCCTTGGGCAACTGCCGGATTGATTGCAGGATTGGTAGCAGCATTTGCGACCCCTTGAGATGCTGCTGGGTTGAATGCTGGGTTAGTGGCAGGATTACCCAAGCCTGACGCAGCTGCCGGATTCATTGCAGGATTCGTCGCGGCATTGGCGATGCCTTGAGATGCTGCTGGGTTGAATGCTGGATTGGTGGCGGCATTACCCATACCTGGCGCGGCTGCTGGATTCATCGCAGGATTGACGGCAGGATTACTCATGCCTTGAGCTGCGGGGTTGAATGCTGGATTTGTAGCGGGGCTATTGAAGCCTTGGGCTGCAGCTGGGTTGTAACCAGTCATGGCCTGACCAGGGCCTGGGAAGAAAGCCGGATTTGCCCCTGGATTATTGAAAGGTGCAGGTTGGCCATATCCTTGATTGAGTGGAGGGTTGTAGCCAAAGCCTGTAAATAAAAAGAAACAATTAACTATGAATATATTGTGGCTCATATTAACTCATGTCTTACCTTGGGGCCTAGCAAGGGCAATTGGAACCAGCAAACATAGAATAAGAGGAGCGGAAAACATTTTCGTTACTGTTCTCGAAACAGCACAGCAAACGTGACCAAACAAAGACTGTTGGGGAATTGAGCTCTAAGTCGTACCTTGAAATTAATTGGGAATTTATAGCCCTACAGTTATGGGTTAACAATTGAGCATTATTTAGGGGGAGCGTAATGGAAATTTTATTTTCCCTTTTGAAAGTTTGGAAAATTTTAGTATGCCGTCATTTTACAGTCCATTTTTTAGTTGTCTATTGTGTCAAATCACTTTCCACGTTTGAGGACAGATTTCTGCGGGTAGTCATTATTGTCACAAAAGCGGCACCTCCTAAACTGAGCATAACAATCGAAAGTGATTCGTTTCCTTATGTGAATAATCAGAAATGCAGCAGCCAGTAACCTTGATTTCAATTTCTAATAAATTGAAAGTTTATTGCGTAGAGTTGGATGTTGGATCATAAAATCCATGCAGTTAGAAAACTAAATATTTTTTTTTGTTGAATATTCTTTCTGGCTCCAATAGCTGCATATGACGCAAAATGTGTAACCGATGATGCCTTGAATAATCTTCTAACGATTTTGCCTTATTCCGATGAGTTAGAACTGATTTAGTAACGCCGACTTTAAGTATGTGAAACCATGGAAGCGTTTGGTGGATATGAGACTAAGAGTTTTTCGAATTTGTTTATTTAACAACTTTACGTTAGTTACTTCTAAACTTCTTACAATAAATTACCATTCCAATTATCGACATGATTGTCAACAAAGTAAAGACTTTTCAGTTTAAAATAAATTCTAAGGACATCATTGTATTGGCGACAGACCATCTTACAGTAATTTATTTTTCTTATTTAAAATTGAGGATAAGTATTCCCAGAATCCCAAGTTATCTCATTCCTTGGATGAAAATAAAAAGAACATTTTAAGAAACAAATGGGATATTATCGAGTCAAGCGAACATGATAGTCTTTGCAACGCTATACTAGAGTGCATAGAGAATCCTTAAACATTTAATCCTAATTAAACTTTACAAAGTTTTATATAATACTTTTTCTTTTAATTAATTTGAACAAAATATTTCCTGTCCTTAAAATTTGACTTCCTCCAGGAAACATTGTTTTAGAGATTTCAAAATCAAAATTAGTCCCATATTAAAAAGTAACGTAAGCTAGATTGCATTGCATTCCTTTGATTGAAATGGTAAAGTGTTTTTAATCAACAGAAAGTTATCTTTTGCACAACTGTACCTGTCCAGTGTGGGAAAGAATTAAACTTCTTCCAATTTAATATCACCGGAAGCGGACGAGACGGTGGTAGTGTTTAGAATCATCATCTTCTCTTCTTTTGAGACTTCCAGTAGGGACTTAATGACAAGACGAGAAAAGATCACATAGGCCAGGATTGGCATAATCATGAACACTTGGGTGGTTTTGTAGTACATGGAGATCAAACTCAAAGAGACCATCACAATAATCCAGAAATCACGCGTTCTGCACCAGTTCTTGATTTTCTTGGGAGATTGCTGTTAGAAAAGTCGCAGTAAGATCACTTTTGATTCTTCTACTGAACGGAACATAGGTAATTGATTCCTTACCATACAAACTGCTTCCTTTAAACAGATCAAATGAATTGCAAAATGGACCACCATTGCTAAAATTAAGAATAGAAAATCCAATGAAATTGTGAGTCTTCCTAGTCTTCCAGTTGTATTAAATCATTTAGTTACCAATCCAGGCTAAAACTGCTAAAAACTCCACGGACTTCAAATTGGACTCTATGAACATAGAGTAAGAGTTCATCATTCCAGAAGTATCAGGTCTTACTTTTTCCTTCTCCTGGGCAAAGAAAGCCTTTATCCACTCGTATGAGACACAGAGCGTCCCGAACCATCCCTAAATTAAATTAAATTAGAAATATTTGTCAGAAAGGTGTTAAAACGACTCCTATTAGTACAAGTTAGGCACTCACCACTTCAACTGCAAAAATAAGCAAGGAAACGCGTTCGACTGGTTTCAGTTTATCATTCTGGGTCATGTTAAAGCGTTGAAAAATTGGTATGGGAACTTTCCGACTTCGTCGATGAGTTCCGGTTCCTCTGTAGACTTTTTTTTTAACTGAAGGGCTTGGAGCTGAAGGAGAAGGAAGGATTTGGATCGTCGAGAAAGAAAGACGAAACTCTTACTCTTCACTCCTCCGAAACCAACACTGGCCTTGAGTATTTCTTGGAAGATCATTTCCGTTCAAAATGAAAGGAACAATCCCTACTTATTCTCTCCCCTCGTCCTCTTATAAGCATACCGTATGCATGGAGGACTCAAGGCCTCAAATCCTCGAAATGAAAAAAAAAACTGTAAATCGGAGGAGGGCAGTGGAAGTCTTAACTCATGAGTGAGTTGCGTGTAGGAGAATCAGCAAGAATGGCAGAATTATTCACAAGTCAGAAAAAAATTGATAATTGGACAAAACCGTTAGATTTTAATTGCTTTCAGAGTCGTAGTCTTTTTTTGAGAGACCTACATAGTTAGGAGATCCAACGTAATGTCTAGACTCTCACCTAAAGGTGGGGATGATAATAATAAATCATGTCCTGGTTAATGATGTACATGCGTACTCAGTCAATAATACAATTTCGGATTAAGATATTTCACACTAGAGACTGGACAAATGTGATTCGCCTACTTTTAGTTGTAATAATTTAAACTATTAAGCCTGCGAGGGAATCTTGAGTATTAGGAAGAGGCATTATTATAGAAACGTCAGCATGAGAACATGGAGGCTTATTTTAGATTTAGCCTTTTGCTTATTAAGGTTAATTCGTGGTGATGTAAAAAAAAATTAATCTCATTTCCTACATCTCTAGAATTACTATTCAAAGACGAGGGTTTAAATGCAAGGCTTAGGCCGTGAGATCTGAGATTATAATTCAAATGAAAAACTATGCTCCCCAGCCAAGAATACAAAAAGCATTGCAGCTTCAATTAATGAGGAGAAGGAGAGGTTCCAGAAATAGTTTACAGTTCTCTCTAAAGTCTAGTGTAACTCGGAGAGCTCAGTCGTTGTCATCCCAGCAGCCGGTGGGTTTGGAATGTCCGCATCGCCAATGGCATATTCCAAATGTCCACCGTGCAAGTGGAAATTTCCCCCATGTCCTGACATGTGTTCTGGCGGTCGTGGAATTGCAGGGTCACGTACTGCAGTGGTGGAATCCTCTGTTCTATAATTGCATAGTGAATATGATACATTTTCATTAGCACACTAAAAGCTAAACTATTTCCGAATCTGCAAAAAACTTGTTGGCACGATACGTACCGCTCGCTGTCAAACTGGTGGCTGTTTATCCCAGCTGGGGGGCGACTGATGATGTCATCATCTCCAATGACATGTTCCAAATGTCCACCATGAAGATGAAAATTCCCCCCATGTCCGGACATGTGTTCTGGCGGTCGTGGAATTGCAGGATCAAGTGGCGAAGTGGAGGATTCTTCTGATCTAAATCCAATAGAACAAAAAAAAAAATTAACACCATAAAAACTAAAATATGTTGAATCTACAAAGAATTTGGATGTCGTCAGACTGTACTGTTGTCTATCTAATTCATCCGTGCTCATCCCTGCCGCAGGACGATCGACACTGTCCTCATCCCCAATGACATGTTCCAAGTGTCCACCATGAAGATGAAAATTACCCCCATGTCCTGACATGTGTTCTGCCGGTCGTGGAATTGCAGGATCAAGTGGCGAAGTGGAGGATTCTTCTGATCTAAATCCAATAGAACAAAACAAAAATAATAACACCATAAAAACTAAAATAATATGTTGAATCTACAAAGAATTTGGATGTCGCGAGACTGTACTGTTGTCTATCTAATTCATCCGTGCTCATCCCTGCCGCAGGGCGATCGACATTGTCCTCATCCCCAATGACATGTTCCAAATGTCCACCATGAAGATGGAAATTCCCACCATGTCCAGGACTATGGTCCATTGGTCGTGGAATGTATGGTTCATCAACGCCTCTAACAAATTCATCTCCACTGAACCTTTAGTTTGTTATAAATTATAATAAAAAAAATAATAAAAAAATAAGTAATAACAACAGCGCGAAAACCATAAATAGGACTCAGGAGGAGAAAGTTGAATTTACCGTTGTTGTTTGTTTAGTTCCTCACTTGTCAAACCAGCTGCGGGGCGATCGAAATCTTCCTCACCCGTCAAATTCTCTAGTATCCCACCGTGAAGAAGAAACTTTCCTCCGTGGCCATGAATCGGAGGACAAGTTTGATGGCTAGAATGGACTCCTGATTCTTCCTCCATAATCATCAGTATACTTGATTGCAATTAAGCTTATTCTTGTGTGATGGTATCTTTTAGAATGGTACAGTAGCAGGGGAAGGGTGATGGGAAATGCTTTGAGTTCGCAAAGATTAATGAAATGTGACGTGAAATTTTGAATAATGAGAATGAATGTGAACACACACACACACACACACACAACTGAACCACCCCAGTCGATCCGCTGTGATTGAACTGAAGAGATAAAAGGAAATTACACCCTCCTCACGTCCTCACCCGCTTGGGTTCCTTCCGAACTGCGATATTTTTTAAACCAAAATCTTTCGCGCACTTTTTCTGTAGAGACATGAGACGTTCAAAACGTTTGTGAAGTTCATTTACAATTCTATTTCTGTAACTCCTTCCCTCTTTCTCGTCTGCTTTTCCTGCTATGATCTTAATTAATTGAAACAAGTGATTATTTACAAGGCAATAGACTCATGCTACATACAATGTAATTGCTTAGCCTGCGCAAAGCAAGCTGGCTTTAATTTTATTAGCGTAAAACCATTTAGTGCTGATTGTAACAATCATTATCATTAGGTTGGATTTGATTGATTGATTTTGCTTATTTTTTACCATTAGGCATATTGCTCTCTTGATTGATTGAGTTTTCTCCTTGATATAGCGGTTGGATGTACAAGTATTTGAGATCCAGGTCTTGTTTTGTTAGAAGGAAGCCATCGTTTCCCACAATTGTAAAGGAATGTTAAGAAATTGCCTAAATTATTTATAAAAAAAAATTCATCGCTTAACATTTAACATTAACAATACGTTTATAGGTTTAGTCGAAATAACTTGCTTTTGGTCCCACTCTCAAGTTTTGTAACTGCCTT
>Ga0194135_10002925_pt1 | contig 10424 bp, 11 predicted proteins | sample LitLau_LLRF_2013_FD_134024 | JGI IMG/M metagenome (GOLD analysis project Ga0194135, IMG submission 134024) | Freshwater sediment microbial communities in response to fracking from North America - Little Laurel Run_MetaG_LLRF_2013 (version 2) | ecosystem: Environmental > Aquatic > Freshwater >... | reverse complement strand
CCTTCTTTGGCTTTTTTGACTATAGGGAGGGATACGGGAAATGGGCCTCGGATGATGAGGATCCATGTAATTAGTGAAGAACCCTATAATTAATAACTCCAGTCCCATTTAAAATATGACAGTGACAGCATGCACGGCACCAGGGCAGGAGGGGATCCAAGGAGAGGAGGGGATGTTCCTCCACCATCCACTTCAGCTCCCCACAGTCCACACCGTTCGTTCGTTGCTAATAATACAAACGGCAGAGGCTCGGGCGGGATGGCAGGCGGCGAGGCCCAGCCGACGACGACGGTGTGCTGCTCTCCCCCACAAATGAGCCCACAATTGTAACTAAATATTCCACCAACAGAAATTATGCTCCCCGTGTCCCGGACCTTATTATTTCCTCTTTTTAAAAGGACTCATTTTCAGATGCGTTCCTCATCCCATGCACACTCCTCCACCAGATCCAGCATCCCCTGCCAATATTTTACCATGGGGAAGGAGTGACGTGACAGTGGGTGACAGTGACACTCGAGATGGTTGTGAAGGGAGAGAGGAGATAGTGTCCGAGAGCTCTCAATTCATAGCTGCTAAATGATGACCAGAGGCTGGAGGCCCATGGCACCCTGCCATGTATTCCCCCTTGCAATCTCCAGCTGGAGATCTCATTGGATTTGACAGTGAGGAAGCCCAGAGACATCCGCAGTCTCTTGTCATTTCATCCCTCGTCGTCGTCTTTCCCTGAATTCCGGCCATTTGCCCGAGTTGGGTTGGCAGAGGAAGCGTTGTGAGGAGGACGGCCTGTGATTGGTCGAGGCCGGGCTGGAACCCCGTGTGGCCCCTGTCCTCCGTCTCTTCCGCCTGTGTCTGGACAGGAATGACAAATGAATTGAGAAGGCCCGGTATTAAGTAGTTCTAATAGACTTTCCCTTTCCCATTATCCTCTGCTCTCTCTCCCCGTCCCCGCTCGCTCGGTACCTCCACGGCACGGGATGGAAACGGAGGGAGAAGCGGAGAAATCATTGATCGAAAAGCCCAGGACTCGTAATCTTCTTCCCTTTAATATATTTTCCGGCTCCAGGTTCGGTCGTCCCGGGTTCCTCTCCGCTCCTCTTGGCATTCAGTCCAAGTCCCGAGTAAACAATTGGAAACAATGGACCGAAGAAACGAAGCGGAGATAATGTAGCAGCCAGGCCTCAACCCGCCATCCTCCAAGTCCACTTTCTATCTTCATCTCATCCTCATTCCGGCTCCTTCATTCCCCGGTCCACTCGTCCCAGAGATCGAAATTGGGGGCCTACTGGTGCAGAATCTGATTCCCCCGATTCCCCATCCTGGTATTTACGAGTTTCAATGAGCTTTCTCCGGTTCTCCGGTGGTACTATTTTCAATTTGCCTTTTGAAAACTCCGCTTTTCAACAAGAAACCAATCAACTCTCCCTGATTTTCACCGGGAATGAAAAAGGGAAAGGTGATATCTTGTTTTTCATTAAACCGAATTCATCAAAAGTTCTCCTGGGTATGAGGAGGAGGAGGTGGAGTAGGCATGAGAGTCTTCTTTCCCCTTCCCAGTCCCAATCTACCATGTGCTTAATACTCTCCTCATCCAATTTCGATGAGAAATCTGACAAGCGCATTTCTGGATGGATGCCATGGAGCTTTCCCTCATCATCCCACATCCGTCGTTCCTGTCCCTGCTCCTTTTCAACCCTCGCTCCTAGTCTCTCGCAGACAGAGAAATATCAATTTCCGCTCATAGTATAAAAAGACGTGAAATTTCAGGAATCGGGGCCCAGGATGATGGGAGAAGGGAAAGGGCGCTCATTGGTCGGAATTCTTTTTATTTTATTTTTTGAAAAGTTCAGCTTTTCCCTTATAACTCTGCGGATGAGCCTGGAGCCGTAAAGGAGGGTCAACTGAAGGGGAAACTTTAAATCAGGAGATCTTCACACGTGATTACACCCTAAATGCTCCCAACTTCTTATTGCTCTTTCAGAAGTCCTCACACGAGAGAGAAGCACGCTCCTCTTCTGTCTTGCGGGACACTTTTCCCATGTAGCATCCCAATCCCGCCATCTCCTTTCTCCCCCCGATTGAACTTTCTCCCGCACAATTATGGAGAGAGGCTGGAACGGAGCCTGGGTTGGAGTGAGGGAGGCGGAAATCCACATGTCTCCCCATTTTCAGCACGGATCCCGAATAAAGGAAATCTAATTCCAGAATTGGCTCTTGTTTTCCTCCTCTCCTCTCGTCCTTGGGTGACTTTCTCCGCTGGTCGTTGGAAAACGTACGCATAGAGAGTCAAAACAGAGAAAATGAGTGAAGCCATGCAGGGGAAAGGCGCAGGGTCCACAGTCCAATTGCTCCTTCCCTCCTACTCCATTTCAGTCTCTGCTTTATAAATGCCTGCTGGGATGACGACGGTAAACGAAACCCAAGTTAAGTGAATTGGGATTTAGGAAAATGGGCTCTAAAGGGACTTTAAGGAAATCTCTTGTGGAGACTCTCAGCCTCCACCATTTTCCCTCCAGCAAGAGCCGCAGCCTTGGTTTTTGGAATGGATATGGACAGGATGTCAGGGGCGCCTGCGCCGGATCATCCTGGAGTGAATGGAGCGAGACCAGGATTAATGATGTCCGATGCGGCCAAAACCAAAACCCTTTCCCTTGGCAGGGGATTCTTTAGTTCGGTGTGTCTGCTGTCGAACCTGGTTATGCTGAAAGCGTCACGGGCAGGGAATAATGGGTTGTGGGAACTTTTGGCTCTGAGAAACTCTTCATGTCGGCGATAAAGTTCAATCAGACGCGTCCGTCGGAGCTCTCGACTCCATTATGGTCCATCCTTCCCCGCATCCCAGACCAGTGAGGTACTTGGACCACCACCACCACCAGGCAGACAGGATGCGACCAGAGAAGATCCGACGGGGAGAAGAATAGGATGCAATCAGTTGGAAAATTAACCATGAGGGAAAGTTAATCAGGACACACCATCATCGGATCTGTGGGATCTGACGAGGGGAGAGCTATGGGACCACCCCTTCCATCCGCCTCTTCTCCTGCCTCGTCCCACCGCATCTTCCCAAAAAAAATGCACACATGGATCCTCGTCGTCGGCAATCGCTGCTGGCAGCAAATGATGGAAAAGGACGAAAGAGTAGAGCGTCTTGGAAAGAAGGGCGCGGATGGGGAAAATTCATGCATGGATGGCAATGGAGCAACGAGCAAGGAAGGTGGAGGGGCAGAGACAGCGGACCACTCCATTATTCTCATCCACTCATCCGAAATCCTCATCTTCCTTCTTATTAATCTTCCCCAAAAAAACACGTGTCTACCTTTCCGGAATCTCCAAGTTGGATGAGAGTGAAAGGAATGAACAATCAAGATCGGGCGAGGCTGGGATGAGGGATGCGGATGATTTGGAAAGAGTGGATGCAGATGGAGATGCAGGGAGAAGAAAATATTTCACTTCATCAAATATCCCATCATCACCCTTTTCGAAGGAAAAAAAAAAGAACGCGAGGGGAGAAAGAATTAGGAAAATTATTCTCATTCACTATCACTACACTACAGAGAAAAACAGACGCATCCCATCAACATCTTTCTCCGGGTGCATAAAACCGAACCGAAATGAGGAGGGGGGTTCCTTCGAGCCCAAGAGGCCCTTTTCTGAACAAATTTTATATTTTGGAAAGTTTACGTGATCCAGCATTTCAAAAAGGAATGAATCCAATTGAGAATTTAAAAAAACTGAACTGCATTTCTTTTTATTCTTGACGTATCAGGAGTCATTTCATGGAAATGTGACAAACTAAAATCTCATCTCCCGAATCCGAATCCTTTCGTTGTTGGAAGGCGAGGAGGAGGACGCGACGGAGGGAGCATTAGGATAGGATTATGATTTGGGATGCGGATGGGATGATGAACCTGTAGCTCGAATGTGATCTGATCATGGATGGAAATCCTTGTCTGCTCCTGAAACTGATTGTTCTCTGCTTCGTTCCGGCGGTGGTGGGGCCTCTTTGGATACTGGGGGAGGGGATTAATCTCTTTCACCTGAACCTCATCAGTCCGGACGGCATGTCAGGTGTGTGGGGCTGGTTGGTGGTGCGGTGTTGTCTCCAACTGCGCCTCTCTCCTTTGGTATTTCCTGACTCTGAACCAGCGCTATCATTCCGTGGTGGTGGTGGAGTGGCAGGGGACGGAACAGGCAGAGAATCTCCAAGGTACTTATTAGACCCATTGTATTTTTCCCGACGAGCTGGTTCCCCATTGGAGGATCCCCAAGATTAAGTCCCATACATCTCTGTCCGACCCAACGATCCATCCGGCTAAATAAATAGATGGAGGAGATGAGGCCAGCAGATCCCCAGCCCCATCACATCAGGATGGTCAGGAAGGACGAGCCCAAGTATTTGACTTTCTAAATTAAGGAAGACGACGCTTGGGCCCAACTGCTTTTCATTTCCCATCGCCCTCGCCCTCGCCCTGCTTCAGCAAACATCATCATCCTCTTGGATACGTGGAACCGGGCGGAAAAGAAGGATGCTGATGCTGATGCTAGGGAATTACAGTTACACTTTTGCCGCAACCAAGATCCAAGACAAGGTCCCTGCCTTGGAAAGATTTGACTTCTCTCGGGAAGCTTCTCATACGTTGCGGATTTAAGCGGACGTGGTCCTGTCAGGAGACGTTGAGCCCAGCGGACCTCTCGACCAGACACAATTAACTAATGGGTTGGGATTGGGATCCGGTTCAGGCAGGCCAGCCGAGGGAATTACCCCAGAACCCTCAGGATCAATCTCAACAGGCCGAAATGCCTCAGCCCAATCCCTAGAAATTACTCTATTCCCTGAAATATAATTGGAAACCGCTCAATCCCAGGAGCAGCCGAAAGGGGCATCTTCTAATCTCTTCTGCCCTCAGCTCTCATCCCAAAGGATCCCAAAGCATCACAGAAGTCAAGGATCTTCTCCTCCCCGCCTGGCACCACCAACTGGACCAAGGGCCATTTCCGTCAAAAGCTTCCTCTCGCCTTCTCCCCCAGCTGTTACTTCCATGGGCTCTTCTGGGCCCAATTTATCTCCTCATATTTACACAGGGGTTTTGGGGACAGGCCCTAAAATCACTCCTCGGCGGATTCCAGACGGGCTCCACTCCAGTCGGGCGAAAAAGTCCCCTTCAACGGGAAAAAGGAAGGGTGGAGACGGGCAAAGTGGGGCGAGGACAGCAGAGGACAGAGGCTTGAACTTGGGCAGGCAGGCAGGCCCAAAGGGTCCGAATTCCATCCGCACGGCCGAAAAGTCACAAAGTCATAAACTTTAAATTGGGGTTGTCGGGACTCGGCGGGAGTGAGTGCTGCTGGGACGAGCCTGCCGAGTAGATTCTTCTCCAACTTCAATTTTGAAAATGTTAAGTAGCTAAGCTGCTGAGATTATAATCAAGCACATTCTCCTGCCTGCCTGAGCTGGCTCCCAAGTCAGGCCCGAAAGAAAGAGGAGGAGCATTAATTTTGCTTTGAGATGCAGGGGATCCCCCATTCCCATCCCGGATCCGCCGTGAAAGTTACCTGAAGAGGATTCCCGTATTCCCCCCTCCCAAATCCCCAACTTCTCAGAGTCAGCTCAGTCACGGAGCTTATGGGAAATGTCTCTGGTTGAGGATTTGACGAAAGAGAAATGATTATAATTGGGATCCTTTGGCCTGGGAATGGGAACTGAGAGGAAAGGAGGCTCCTCCGCTCTTCCGTAGTGTTTCCTAAAGAGAAAGGAGACGCGTCGGCATTCGGGAGGAAGAAGAAATATTTTCCAGGAGAAAGCAATTGGCCATAAGCTAGGCTTCCTGACGACGACACTCGCTTTCATGCATTCTTCTTCTTCTTCCGCGAAAGAATCTTTTCCTTCTCTGGGCATTTCCAAGGGAGAGAGGCCGCTCTGCCCGTCATCCCCAGTTGGGGATATGACAAACGTACCGCCAATATCCGATTCTATTAGGATCGATCCTGCGCCGGGGACTTTTCGCCCAAGAAACGAAAGGAGCCTCACCTTGAATCCTCCCGCCTGATTTTTGTGAATGTCATTTCACGCGCAAGTTAAATGACTGAATTTAATAATATCAGGGACTCGGATCTTGACGAGGAAGGAGCCAGGAGCCGGCGGGAGCGTTTATTGGTGGAACTCTCTGACTTTCTCCGGTGCGGTGATTAGGCGTAAGAGGAGGAGGAGGGGAAGAAGACTTTTCCAAAATATTCTCAATTTCCTGCCTAGTCTGTACACTTTCCATTTAATTAATGAGTTTTCACCGTCCAATAATAGGCCTCTTAAATTACTCATAGGTAGGCGGAAGAGGAATCGGAGGGGAGGCAGGCGGGGGAGCAGTGGGGGTCCTTTCTCCGGTCTTTTACTTTTTTTTTCCTTCTCAGCTCTCCCAAAAATTCTTAGTTGAATTTTTTCCCCATTCTCATCCTCCCAAACTTTCCCTTATCTATCCCACGGATTGGATCCGGGGAGATAGAAAAGCAGGTTCGGCGGATAACTTCCCTCCTTGTCACTCCTCACTTGCCTCCTTTTTTACAATTTTTTTCATTTCATTTTACACCATTTCAATTTTTCCCTTCTCTCTCCTCCTTATTTCCATTCGCGCGCCTTAATACACATCCAGCCGGAGAAATCTAATAATGAGATCCCGAGATTCTAAAATGTGATGAGGACTTTCACCAGGGAATTTTTACCAAAAGGAACAGCAGCAACTCCCGTAGTCAACTCAACTCCCAAGAATTGGAGCTGAGGCGGAGGAGGAAGGAGGGAAAGATGAAAGGAGCGGAAAAAAAATCCGGAGAAAGTCAAGCAGTTCCGGCTTTATTCCTTGAAAACTCTCCTGCGAACAACTTAATTTCATTAAAGCTCAACTCCCATTTCCTATCGGGGAATGTGCGGAGGAACGGAGGATTTCCTACAAAGAAAGTTCGGGACTTGGGCCTCGACTCGGCTCCCTACCCGCCAAGGTGTGTCTCTAATTTACATCTGTCAAAAATCCCATTTCTGAAGACAACAAGTGAAGGGGATAATTTGGGTGGATTATGCTAAGAACCAATCAGCCCTCACTCTCCCTCTCTCCCCCGTTTAGATCCGACGGAGGCTCGTGACAAATGGGAAGAGCCGCTGACACGTAAAATATTGGAATAATCTCTATTAGGGAATTCATTGGAGATCCCGAGATCCACGTAGCGGAGCCGAGCTGCGGAAGGAGGGGAAGAACGAGGTAGCCAGACGGGACTCTGAACACACACAAGACACAAAGGGAAAAGCGCAGCAAGTTGATGAAGTTTGATTGCAGGGTGTTGCGCTTTGTTCGAGCGGAGCTCCCCACCAAAGGAGCCCGTCACAGGCACAGAACTGCTCCGGATAAAAAATTGCTCTGCATTATGTAAAGTTACAAAAGGCAACAGAACCGATTCTTCTCTGTCGAAAAAAGTGTAATCCCATTTAGGACATTCTTGAGCGGGCCCTCGGAGTCCCTTTTCCCTCTCCGCAACTCCCCGACTGTCTCTCTCTGGGTCTTGCCTGGGGAGCGGAGGAAGAAGGAGCCGCCGTGATGGAGGTGAAGGGAAGAGATGCTCATCTACGATTACTGGCAAAAATCTTATGACGCCGTTAAAAAAGCGTTCAAGGGAAGCTGGAATTCCTTTTCATTGTGTTGGGATGATGGAGAAGTGTCATGTTGCACAGTTGGTGGCTAAGCATGGCTAACAAAGCAGAGGCAGATCCCGGACGATGGTGGAAGGGAAGGGAAGGGTACTCACAACCAGTCAGCCCGGGATGGACCGTGGAACTCTCATTCGTCCCCACGACTCTGCTGCCCCACCGGAGAATGACGCACAGGCACCAATTAATTAGTTGGAGGTAAGAGAGTTTAAAAGATTTGGGGACAGAAGTTTCCTGCCGTGGCAGGCCTTGAGTCACAAATTTAATATACCCTGAGCAACTATTGATTTCCTGTGGCCCATGAGATTAAAAACGTGGAGGATGGACTCGCCGTGGTCACCCCGAGTGTTGAAAAGGTTCGACTTGGATCCATGGTAACAGTGTCCCCATTCTCAGCACCTTCCCTTTCTAACCCGAACCTCTGAAGCATCAAGTTCTCATCCAAGAAAGGTTAATACTTAAAAAGGGACATCAAAGACAGAAGAGAGGGTTAGCCTACTCCCGGCTCATGTCGTAACCTAAGTGGGTGGGGTACTCCGTTTTTTATGTAGGCTTCCCTCCTTTCTCCTTTTTAACGAGCACTTGTCTCTTTTCCGGGATATTTCCAACCTCCGCCTACAAGTAAGACCAGCAGAGCCCGTCCTCTGGTCTCTCGTCGTCGCGGGATGTCAAGCCACAAAAACATTATGATCATACCGGCGGCGGCGGCCGCCGCCGTGCTCCGGAATCCTGGAGAGAGAGAGAGTTAGTAGTAGTGGAGTGAGGCCCACTTTCACATTCTCCAGATTTTGTGGGTCGTGGAGTAAAAAGCTTTCACCCCATTAGCAGAAATTGCCTTTTCCCCCTCGTCATCACACAATTTCAGGATACAGGACTTTATTTTCCAGGCTTATTATGGATTGGGCCCGTTGTGTATAAAAATCAAATCCCATCCTCCGTTCGTTGGAGTTCATTAGGCCATGTTGGTAGTCCTTTGACGCCTTCCTTATCAGATTAAATAGTAACAACGAAGAGGTGACATGCGTAGGAGACACAGATTCGCTAAGACTAAACTTGACAGACCAGTTTGCGAGAGATGCATAGTTGGATGCGGAAAATCCTGCCTGTGCACTCTTGTCATCCCGACTCCTCGCCACCGCCGACCGTCACCGTGAAACATGAATCCGTTTAGCCCACAGGAACAGCGGTCGATTAGGCACGGCCTCTCAACCCATTTTCCGCTCCTATTTGTCAGAAAGGCTTAGAAAGGGAAGATTAATTGTAGCAAGGCTAGATAGTATTATGCCAAAAAGAAACACAATTGACTCCATCGGCTCACTTTCTGCAACGGGCAGATAAGACACTGGGAAAGCATTCGAGAGTCCAAGGTCCGAGTTTAGTTAGAAAGTGAAAGTTCAGTGGTTTCGGGAGTGGGATGAGGAGTGGCGGCTTCTCCTTGTTGCCTACACCACCGAGCCCTGGTCGAGAACAATAGGAGAAAGCCAGAAAAGAGAAAGTGAAATGAAAGTTGGGAATCGGTGCCGAGAGGAGGGCAATTCCTATGAAGTTGACGCAAGTCTTCGTGAGACATTTCAGTTAGACAGCTACAGGGAGGGGAGGACGGGACGTGTGTCCTTGCATGGTTTACACCGTGCGGCGGGCAAGGGAGAAATCACCGTGGAAACCCCGAAATCGGGATTCCGGGGAAGGGAAAGGAGGACGCTGTCAGGGAAGGTTACGGTGACGTCTTCCGTATGCCTCCCCTGCCTTTGTCAAACCCGATCCGAACCCACTTGGTCAGATGGACCGAAACCCTAAATTCGATTTTGTCCAGACGACCAGGAGGACCAGGCGGAGGAGCCCAAGCCCAATCTAACGGAAAGGAAACGCTCCATGTTAACCTTCTCCGTTATCAACGGTTGGCTTCCTCCCCGGTCTGACAGTGTACAGAAAAGAACTTTCCCATCGTCGTCCTCTCCTCCTCCTTCCTTCCAGTAGTGGTGGGATAGAGGAGGAAGAGACTCAAGGAAGCGTGATTCCCTTCCTTGTCTAATGCAATGTTCATTATAATTCCCTTCCCTTCCATCAAGGAAAGGCTCTCTCAAGTTGCCCAGAGATTAAACCAACCATTTTTAAAGTGAAAGAGGAAAGTGTGCGCACGGAGGCTCCACAAGGAGAGAGATTCGGATGAATTATTGCACTCTTCAAGATACTCCGTACAGGATAATTGTAGCCATCCATAATCAGGATAAGACTGTCAGCCAAGGCTTCACTCCTCTTGGTTCAGGAGGAGGGAGAACAATGCCGTCCAAGGGACCAAGTGGTTTCCCAACTTTTGACTTTTAGAAAAAGTCCCTTCCTTCCTCCGCCGCGTTTTCCGTTCCGTCCCCCTCTCTCCTAAAAAGACTCCGCAAAGTTTTCTCCTCTTCTGAGCGGAATCACCTAATTTTACTTTGAAAGTTTCATCTTTCGGCTCCCGACCCTCATCTCACACTCACCCAAAAAAAAACTAATTTGGTCACATGGAGTTCTCTCAATCCCCCCGTAGTCCCTTTGCCCTCAAGTGGATGGACAATTTCAATTCCCGGAAGTCTGAGGGCGGCATGTGGAGGAGTCCTTGCGGGTTTGGGCGGTTGCCAGGAGCCAATTTGCAATTTCCCTTTCACACCTACCACCTCCCCGCCACCATCAGATTAGGAGGAAGGGAGAGAAAGTTTGGGGATAGGAAATGAATTTGGAAGGAAACCCGGAGGAGAGTCGGCGG
>Ga0194135_10002924_pt1 | contig 10425 bp, 11 predicted proteins | sample LitLau_LLRF_2013_FD_134024 | JGI IMG/M metagenome (GOLD analysis project Ga0194135, IMG submission 134024) | Freshwater sediment microbial communities in response to fracking from North America - Little Laurel Run_MetaG_LLRF_2013 (version 2) | ecosystem: Environmental > Aquatic > Freshwater >... | reverse complement strand
GCCTCTCAGTTGCCATTGTCGCCAATACTATTCCATGCATCTATTCATTTCCACGTACACAGTTTCTACTGATTTACATTGTACCCGCTCTCGCTCAATCTCTCAATCTCAACCCAAGCTTCCTCAAACCGCTACCTCACTAGTGATACATCTGTCAGGGGTTGCTCAGAATTTCATTCATTTTTGGAAACTTTAATTTTCTGTCGTATAAAATTGATTTAAAAATTTCCGCGTGGTTTACCTCTGACCTTTACCATTTCATCAGTTATACCGTTTTAGGAAGCTTAATGATTATGCTTTCCAAAAATATCAAAGTCGATTTGATGCAATAATGACATTTAGTTGGTTATCGACCGGTTACAATAAGTTACAATTTTGAGAAAAAGTAGTGAATCCCATTTATAGTAGCCATTTCCGGATCCAGCTCTAACGTTTGGAAAATTGTGGATGTGGATGTGAGAAGGTAGAAATGAAAAATTATTTTTTTCGCATTTGTTCATTATTTCCAATTCATTACTTAGGTTACGTGATGATGAGTAGTCCCTGAGTTTGACGAATTTAGACTTTCCCTCTTCAGTTTCTAACTGTATTAATTGAAGGTCAGAGGTAATGTTTTTGGAGGTGCATACCAGAGGATGAAATTTATGTCTAAGCCAACTGTGTGTAGTTAAACGGGTTAATGATTCATTGTAAAGACGCCTCAATTGGTCATCAGGATAAATTATGGAAATGGAGCAGTTATATAAATACCAAGGAGCAGGCGGGAGCCGTATAATTTCTGCACACACAAGTCTCCACTTCAATTGGAATCCATACTAGCCAATCCCGCCGTAGCAGCGTCTTTTCCGAGGAACTAATTAATTTGTCTCTATAGGCCAAGCATACGCCCAATTACTCAGATTTCATTTTCCTTCCTTCCTTTTTGCGTCCAACATTATGAAACGAATTTGCACGCAAATTATTGACCTCAGCTCACCAAGCCCTTGAGAGAAAGTGAACCTCAGGAGGGAATGAGTGAATAATTTTCACATAATCTCAAAATCTATATAAGATCCCGCGTGGTCAGTGAAGGCGGTGACGGGGTTTATAAAATGGAGTAAGAACGACGAGTCATCGCTAACTCGTGCCATACGAAACAGTTGGGGAGGACTCATTACTGGAGGCCAGGAAACTATATCCGCCTGAACGTTAAATCCCGTGAATATTCTTGGAACTAGTGTAACTACAATGAAGACGAAATTCATTACGTCCAATAGCAGTGTGAGTTTGGCCAGTTTCGCGGGATTCCAGAATGGGAACGATCCCGTGACCCGCCTGAGTCCGGATGATGAGCATAACAATGACAAGCCCGGCGTCCGGGTAGAATACAATCGTAGAGAAGATGTGGACAAGGGACCTTCCTTTTTTGAGCGGGCATTTCAGTAAGGTCAAGCGGCCAGGCCGTTCCTTTCTTACTCAAGTTTCTTGTCTTGTTACATTTTAATTCCAGGCGGAAAAATATTGAGCGGACTTTCCCAATACTGAGATGGGGACGGACGTATACGATTCAAAAATGCATTTCGGATTTGATTGCTGGCGTCACTGTGGGACTCACCGTCTTACCCCAAGGCCTCGCCTATGCCACCGTTGCTGGGTAATTAAATTCGGGATTCCAAGTTGAAGTATTTTTTTTTTAATTTAATGGGCTCATTTAATATCCTACTGTCACCAGATTACCCCCAATTTACGGCTTGTATTCAAGTTTTGTGGGCTGCTTCGTTTATATCTTTTTTGGAAGTACGAAGGCAATTACGATTGGGCCGACTGCAATCCAATCAATTCTAACTTACAAGTATACGTATGGGAAACCTCCGGAATATGGTAAGGCACTTCTAAATTTAATAGCACCACCGGCGAGACGGGTGTCATGTGTAGATTCCAAAAGTTAAACTTTTCTCTTGTTCCCATAGCCGTCTTCCTGTGTTTTGTGACCGCCGTGGTGACGCTGTTCATGGGAATTCTACGACTCGGTTGAACACATTTTGATTCTCAGCCCTCCTTGCTCTTTCTGACGTTGTGGACTCGAATATTTCCAGGTTTTGTTGCCAACTTCATTTCGGCTCCGGTAATTAGCGGATTCACGTCTGGCGTGGCTCTTACGATCGTCGCTACCCAGCTGAAGAGTCTCCTTGGTTTAAAATTTGACAAGGAAGGGTTCCTACCAACCGTGATGGGAGTAATTGAGCACTTTCCACAAAGGAACAACATGGATTTCTACATGAGCATAATTGGGCTCTCAACTTACGTCCTTCTCAAGGTACGCATTGTCCAACACTGTGCCCTTGAAATTGTTTTAATTCGGGTTGATTTTTTAGTACATTCAAAACATTGTTGCCCTTTGCGTGAAAGTGAACAAACCTGTTGACAAAGCCTTGTGGCTCTTATCCACATCTCGTAGTGCCATTATCATCATTGCTGGAACTGCCTACGTTATGATTACAAAATCAACCGCCTTCGGCCTCGTTGGGCACATTACGCCTGGCCTTCCAGCATTCAAGCTTCCGCCTTTCTCAATTGTGGATCCCAGCACGAACATTACCCACTCCTTCACGGATATCCTATCCGAGGAATCCTCTGCCCTCATTGTTCTTCCCCTTCTTGGGGTCATGGGTCATATTACCATTGCAAAGGCCTTTGCCGGGTCGGACCGTGTGGACTGTACGCAGGAGATCCTCTGTATTGGGATTTCGAATGCCATCTCCTGCTTCTTTAGCTCCTACTCGATTGGCGGAAGTTTTTCAAGGACGACCGTCAACGCCATGAGTGGGGCAGAGTCTCCTGCAGGTGACTTCCGTCAATCAACCGCATTCAGCTACCCCCGCCGTTAACATTGATTACTAATCCCAGTTTTTTTTTCGGTCTAAATTCTAGGAGGACTCATCACGGGTCTCATGGGTGAGTGAAAGTAAATTTTTTTAAAAATATAAAATGGTAAAACCGAAATCCTTGTTTGTGTTGACGCTGGCAGTGGTGTTGGCCCTACAATTCCTCACCCCTACTTTCGCTTATATTCCGAAAGCAAGTTTGGCCGCAATTATTTCCGGATCCGTTATTTTCATGGTGGACCTTACCATCATCATGCCTCTTTGGAGATCCAAACGTAATGTCAATCCCAAGGAATTCCATCACTATTCCTTGAATTACCATTTTTCCACTGTATAGGGATGGACTTGGTTCCTTGGTCATTGACATTTATGATAACCATTTTTGTGGGATTGGAATTTGGGATTATGACGGGGCTCATCATCTCAGTCATGTACCTCCTCTACTATGCTGCCCGCCCCCGTGTGAAGATCATGCAAGGAGAGGTAAGAGCTCACAAAGGGCCCTCCGTCCATATATGATGCTTGCAGGAAGTAATAGTTTTCAACTGGCGGGAATACTTGATTTCAGACTTGCAAAGGAAACGTTTTTACGATCATTGTACTGGATAGGTCAATGACCTTTCCGTCCGTGGATCACATCACTTACGAAATTACAAAAGCAGTCAACCGATGGGGTACTGGAAAAATCCCGGTTGTGATTGATTGTCACCACATTCAGTTTGCCGGTACGTCTCCCCCAAACCTTTTTTCCCCAGAAAGTGGCCCCTTTCCAGAAGTTAGAGTTTCTTAAGCTAAATGTTTTAAGATGATAGAAAAATACTTTTTATTTCCCCCCAGATTACACGGCAGGTGGAGCAATTCGGGACATGATCAAGAATCTGAAATTACAGAACTACGATTTAGTATTTTGGCAATTGAAGCCTTCGATCCTGAATATCCTCAAAGGGGTCATGTACAATTCGGGCATTGCCTTTGTTCACTGTCAAACGGAGGCGGATGTGGAGATTATCATTGATGACGCTTCCCAAGGACCTTCAAATGGGAGAGCCGGAACGTTGGGCGTCCCGCCCAGTTGGATCGCCACCACCATACATCGTAGTCACCCTCCCTCCAACTTATAGCAACGGAGAGCCCAGGGAATTTTTCCCAGTTTACTTTTTACCAGTTTGACATTTAAATAAAAAAAAAATGCATACATACATTTTAACAATGCTGTCCTGACTAATTTCCCTTGTTGCAAAAAGAAACAGGGCAGTCACTGATGACACGTTCAATGACAAAACCTGTTTAGCCCGTTGGTTTGCATCCAAAGTCCGGAATGAAATCACGTCGTCCTCGTAGCTCGTCGTAGGAATAGACAGTTCTTCATTTCGGCCAAAGGTAAATTTCAGTTCAAATTTGCATGGCTTGCGGATTACAGGGATTGTAGTGCATGGTAATTTCCTCACTCCCGTCCGTCCTCGAGGTCACGACTCGTCATAAGAACAGATTTTCTCCTGCGAGATTAGAATAATTCCCAAATCCTCTCTCTAACTGGACATTTGGAAATGAAGGTGAGTCAACGCTGGATCTTTTGCCTGGAGCCCACTTTCCAATTAATTTTTATTGGAGATAGGAAATCCTGCTTCCTTTTGGACCTGTTTGGACTGGGATTTCTCTCATCCTAATGGGGGGCATGGATACAGCCGGAGCCTGCGGACGCCCTGTCCAACATCTTGACAAGGATGGGAATTTCATTGGACCAGGTCAGGGAAAGGGTTCCGATGGGAGACACCGGCCAAGGATCCCTCCTCCACCACAGTCAACTTTGGGAAATAGGAACGCTGCTCCAGCCTCACGTCCACGCCCTGCCCAAGTCTCAGGAAACCCTTCTGGAAGATTTCCAGTGGATGAAAATGAGCTCATGATGCAACAACCAATTAAAAATTATCCATTCCCCACTTCGCCACTCCTCAGACGCCGAGTAAAGCGTCGCCCTCAGCATGTCCAAGTCCATCCTCATCCCGGTGGTGAAATTATGTGTAATTGAAATGCTTTTATTTATTCCGCCTTTAAGGAGGGCACCTATCAGCAATGCTTGATTTAACCGTTTTCCGTGAACACCATCCAACATTGGGTCTAACCTCCTAACCCTAACGGCTCGATGGACTTCTCAGCGACCTGCCGTGTCCAGAAGGTGTACGTGGTTCCCTGGGCGTCATCCCTGCGAAGAGTCGTCGCCGAAGCCTAGACACAGTTCATAGTCGGGCCAAATTCAAGCGTCATTTGAACCAATCTTAGCCATTAGTGCCCTCCTTAATATTATTTGACGATCCAACTAGTAAGTTTAATCATATGCCAAAGGTCATCATAATGCTAACATTACGTCTAAATATAAAAACTTGGATTGCGTCAGAGATGTGAGTAAATAAAGAAAGCAAATTATTGACGGCAGTAAACTGTTTTTCTCTGCTTCTTTGTACATTGGATTTTATTAATTCCATGTTGTGGAGGGTCAAAAGATCCCGAATTTAATTAAAAATAAACTTGGAGAATCTTGGACAAAGAGAAAAAGAAGTTGAGCCAGAGCATGACCTTGTTCAGCCTATAAATTGTTTACTTGAAAGTTCTAGTTTTTACGAAATCACATGAAAATGGATGCTGTCAGCTCCTCAAATGTGGGTCCGGTTGTCCAGAGTAAGGAATTTCCTTATTTTAGTATTGGTAGTCAAAATATCGAATGTCAACCCAAGGGGGAGGGGACAACTTCCGCCCGCCACCAACATCGTCCTTTCAATTCCAATTGCCAGTAAGGGCGAGGACATATTAGTTGAAGAAAAACCAATAAAGGTTTGTTTCTCTGTACTCTGCTGGAAATCTCGAATGTGCAGCACTTGTTCTCCGACACAAAGCATTCTCTAAAAATAAAGTAAATGGGACCAAGGTTGAAATGATCCCGTTTGTTTTTATTCCTGGAGTGGTTCGAATCAAGCATTTTCTTCTCAAAATCAAAACTATCCATAATCCGCATGGCATGAACTCCGCCCGTGATGAAGAAGACGACGACTGGAGATCCTCATCTTTTGATTAATAAGGATTTGGTGACTGGAATTTTCCAGCTTGGCTCCATGTCTCCAGCAGTTGTTGTTCTCCTGCTGGATTATTGGGCCTTTGTCTGCATGTCCGCATGTATTGAGCCCTTCAAATGGGTCGTACCGCTCGCTCTTACCGTTATTCAACACTGATAAGGTGGGTGGAGTATGGGTGATCGGGAAGTGGGAAGGGTGAAGTGGTTTCATCCTCGTCCCGTGATTCTCCTTTGTATACTTTTCAGCGCTACAGACGTGATGAGATTAGGTGGAAAATTCCTCTCAGCGGCTTCCAAGTGCTGAGGATAAAAGAATCTGCCGGAGAGGAGACGCTTCACAGTTCCGATTCACATCCGAGTGTAATTGCCTCCTAAGTTATCCAGCTCTCCGCAGTGCTCCCCAGTTTTTTTTCCTTTACGAGGCTTATTGATTCCGTTTTGAGTGAGATCGTCTCTGTCTATGGGTAAATATCGGACTAGTCCCAATAAAAGTAAATGCGGTGACAGTGTGGCTGGGATCCTCTTTTGGGGAATTGTCTTTTTTGTTTCCCCGCCGTTGGCGGGTGCCGACTTGGCGACCGGAAGGATCCTCCCATCCTCAACTGAAGGGAATGGAGAGCTCCTCCTCCTTGCTCCCCCGAATTGCACGCCCTCTGCCCTCAACGACTTCCCGCCCGACTTCTTTACCAAGGAGCAACGGCTCAGCGGTGGCCTCATCATTCACTTCCTCATCTCCTTCTATGCCTTCTACGCTCTCTTTATCGTCTGCGATGACTATTTCGTCCCTTCCATCGAGGCCATCACGAGAGGCATTAGACAATTTCATTCAAAATTAGACCCAACTTTTCCATAATTCTCATTTTTTTTTCTTAAAAGCTCTTAAAATCTCTACGGATCTGGCCGGGGCGACCTTCATGGCGATTTCGACGTCGGCGCCTGAACTCTTCACAAATGTCATCGGCACTTTCGTCACGAAAGGTAAACGTGGATGTCTGATTACCAAAGGGAGACGATTTTGAATAATTTCACCTCCATTCCTGCTGATCACCGTTTGATTTTGAATCCTTTTAGGAGACCTTGGGATTGGAACGATAGTAGGGAGTAAGGGAGTTAAATTATGTTTATATTCGGGATTGATGTAACGGCGGGTATACCCTAACTTTATGCTTCGTGCTCATGTTTGTTCTCCCCCCAAAGGTGCCATTTTCAACATTTTGGCAGTGGGATTCTGCTGTGGACTCGGTGCCGGATATGCTGTGCAAACGCACAAGAGGCAACAACGGCGCCCTGTAAGTCACCCATACTAAAAAAAACCCTCAACCTGTCCACCCTCAGCCTCCAGTTTCACCTTCCTATCTCCTGATTGGTTCTCAGGGAATTGTGCTGGAGTGGTGGCCTCTGACCCGGGACTGCCTGTTCTACCTTTGCTCCGTAGGACTTTTACTACTCGTCTTGGAAAACCGTCGGATCTACTGGTACGAGGCCTTGACGCTCCTCCTCTTTTACTTTGTCTACATCCTCGGTAAGCCAATCAAAATGGAATCCAACAATAAGGCAGCCATAACAATGAATAAATTGAACCAATTAATCCCAACGTTTGTATTCATTTAAAAAAAAATTAGTCATGTGCAATAATGCGCTCTTCAAAAGCTGGGCCGAGAAACTCCTGTCCAATTGTTGCACTCGCCCGAAGAAGGTCAAGAAGGAGCGGCGTGAGTCAAGTCGTGAAGAGAAGGAAGAAAAGACGCCGCTCATCTCCGACTCGCTCATCATCAAAACATACAATGGACAAAATCCTAAGGATCAATCACCAGACGATCCAGAGGCATGGGATCATGAGTCTTCAGTTGGGAGTAGCGGGGCCAGTAGCACCAGTTCCCAGGAAACTTCTACAGAGGAGGAGGAGGTCTTATTGAAGAAAGCTCTTCTCCGATCCGAATCCAAATGTCAAGAGGAGAAAGGTAATTTCCACCTTCCACACTACCATTGTCCCAGTCCGCACTAACTCTCTTGAATTTTCCAGAGTGGGGCTTGTGCTCGTTTCCATTCGGAACTGGGCTTGGGAGTTGGTTGGGATGGACTCTGAGTTGGCCAATCCGCCTCATCCTCACCGTCACCATTCCGGACTGTCGGGAGGCCCGCTGGCGTCGGTGGTACGTCGTCACCCTCCTCATGTGCATCATCTGGATTGCCAGTCTCACCTACGTCGTGAGCTGGATGATGGAAATCATTGGGGACACCATTGACATTCCGGAGAGTGTGACAGGGCTCACTTTTTTAGCTGCTGGAACTTCTATCCCGGAAGTCATCTCGTCAGTGATTGTCGTCAGGCAAGGTTGGTCCACTGCCCATGCGTAGATTTCTTTCATACTGGGAGGGATTTTCTGAATTCATCTTTCACTCGGTTATTCTGTTCCCTCTTCCAGGATTTGGCTCCATGGGCCTGAGTAATTCCATCGGGTCGAACACGTTTGACCTTTTGTTCTGTCTCGGCCTCCCCTGGTTAGTGCAGAGTGTCCTCGTAGCCTGGACGGACGTGCCGTATGTGGAGATCCATTCGAGTGGGATCGAGTACTCGGTGGCTCTCCTGGTCATGTCCCTCATTCTCTTCTACATGGCAGTTGCTTTCAATGGATTCGTGTTGGATTGGCGAGTCGGCGTGGCCTGTCTCCTCATGTACGGCACCTTCATCCCCCTCGCCGGCCTCCTCGAACTCAACTTTTTCTTCCCAGTTAACCTCCCCACTTGTGCCGCTTAGGAACAACGTAGGAATTAATTTAAACCAACCATATTTTCCCAGTTTCATAATCCAGGATTAGCCTTAAGACTAAGGATTTTTTTTATACACGTGCAACCACTGGAATAAAAGATGAAATTGAGATTAGAAACTAGTGTGTGTGTTTCTGAGATGAGATTTGAGACGTGTTAAAAGTATCTCACTCAACCCAACTACGTCGTCTCGATTCAAGGAAATTTTGAAAAGGTTAAAATGTTACCAAAATGAACGAACGTTCTCTGCAGTTCGGATTCTTTGTCTGTAAAAAGGTAGATGGCATTTATTGGAGTCATTTCAAGCTTTTGCGTAATATTAATTTGTAGGAAGTTAACAAGTTGGATGATAGAAACTTTTCAGGGAATCCTGAAATTGCACTTTTGTATTTTGTGTCATGGTGGTAGTGGTGGTGGTGGTGGTGGTGGTATGTAGAATGGAGACTCAACCTATCAAGATTTGGAAATGAAGAGATCTGATGGGGAGGTGGCGAAACTTAATTAGCACAATTTGTTAACATACAGGTACTCTGCTCGTCCCTTGCCCTTGCATTTTCACATGGTTCCTTCCAATTACGGCAGGAGCGTGCGTTTAGCCAAAAGAAAACTTTTTAACGTATCCAATCGTTTTGAAAGTGCAAGTCTGGGGTCCTCCATCCTCTGGCGGAAGTTCTTGCAATCTCTTTGCAATCTGTGGACATCAAACAAAGCTCTGTAAAACCCATTCCTCCAAGATGCCCACCCGTCGTCAATGGTCAATTTTGACCTAAATTACCTCCGGAATCATTTCAGTGAGAGTTTCCCTCTTCCCAAACTTTGTCAGCACTTGACAAACGGTGCGGATGAAGGGACTTCCTTTGAGCTCGTGCCGGACAGAGACATAGCCAGGCAGGGTTGACTGTAGGATCATCATGTGATTAAATTCGGGATGATTCTCAGAGAAACCGCCGAGGAGGGACCGAACGGAGGAGGAGTCATACTGAATACTGCTCGGCCGCCGAATCTGCGTTGCAACCGGGCTCACTTGGATCCGCTTATGAAGTCGCTCCCCCCGACAGGATTGGATGATGAAAAGCTTGGGCTTGTTCCGCATCATCGGGAAATACTGATTGTTGAAGCGGGGGAAAATATCATCCCACATGTGGACGAGGTGGGCCCAGTCATTCCCAATACTCTCACAGTCCGACGTCTGGAACCAGAAATTCTCCTCCCCGTGGCTCATCAGGGAGACGATGCAGGAGTCCACGGCCCGCCGAGAGAACTTTTCTGTGAAGGTCTTGAGGATACCGGACAGTGGACAGAGGAGACTCTGCGGGAACAAAAAGGAACAAACTTGGTCAGTTGAGCATCAAATTCCGGAATTTCAATGGTGATGAGTGGGAAGAAAAAATGTAAAGGTGGGGGAGCACCTGTTTCTTGGGATTGAGGACGACGGTGACGTCGTAGCCGAGACAATCCAGTAATTTGGCTAATCGGTCCGAGTCTAACTCTGCCCCGACCCGCTTCAACCCGGGATTCCCATCAAAGTCAATGACATTTATTATGAGTGCGTACCCTTTGGGAACGGATTTGATGCGATACTTCTAAAATCCACAAGGAAACAAAATGGTACAATATAAGAAATACTGAGCAGAGTCCCACCGAGAGTCAAGGCCACAAAGAAGTAGTCACGATTTATTGTTGAAGTATAGGTTAAGAAAAAAAGCTCAATCACAGTACATTATC
>Ga0194135_10002923_pt1 | contig 10425 bp, 10 predicted proteins | sample LitLau_LLRF_2013_FD_134024 | JGI IMG/M metagenome (GOLD analysis project Ga0194135, IMG submission 134024) | Freshwater sediment microbial communities in response to fracking from North America - Little Laurel Run_MetaG_LLRF_2013 (version 2) | ecosystem: Environmental > Aquatic > Freshwater >... | reverse complement strand
ATATATATTATTGTGCTATTTGACAGATAGTGAAGAAAGTAATGATGCTTGAAATACTCAAAAGAGAGAAGACTTCTTTATTTATTTGGTAGCAGTAGAAAGATTCGAAACAAGCACGTTAAAAATAACCAATTTTCCGTTATCTTTACAAGCTGCACCATTATTGCACTTATCAAAACTTTGCAAAAAGAGAGACACAAATGAATGATCTACAGACATCAAAGTAACCGGACCAGGCGATGGAAATAGACGTCTTCCTGATCGAAGTACTAAAATATAGAAACACTGATAAAACCTCTTAAATGTATTGATTTAAATAAATCTCTACTGTATGAATCAGCATATAAGCTCATAAATTATTATATAATCAAATAATCAATAATACTTCGGTACTTTACATACTACATGTTTTATAGTGAGACTGTATACTATACAATCTATAATTTCACAAGAATACTCAACACGGGCATAATTAGGAAAGACGGAAGCCAAGTAGATACAGCTGAAGAACCACTTCCAGTCTGATTATCGTCACCAGATCCCAAGCTGCTACTTAACAGTCGTGTTTGACTTTGTGTAGGGTCAGAATAAGTCAATTGGAACAAAAACGAAGACGTCGAATTGTCAAAAATCATGGCCACAAACGGATGATCTGCTCTGATTCTTTCACCATCAAATGCACTTTTGAGTTGGATTTGGACACCTAAAATCCATATAATTTTCAGATTCTAACCCTTTCTCTAAACATTACGATTATGAAGTCTAGTGCTATGAGTTTCTATTGTCTACGGTTAAACAGGCAACATAAACCAAGTGCAGATAGCGTGCAGATATTACTTTAAACTCACATGGAACGTTCCACGGATAAGGACAAAGTTAATACAACATACACGAGCACAATATGCAGACCGCTTGCAAGGCTGAAGTAGTACGATAGGATTACACATGCAGTTGTTCAATGGTTAATTTTCTTATTCGTGTTGTTTAAGATATTTTATTACATTAATTTTTGCAGACTTAAGTGATAACTTTCCTTATAATATTCAGGATTCGTTTGAACATTGATAGTTTCGTTGTTTCATTGGGATTAGTAATCTTAGCTTTTAATATTACTGATTGAGTGCTCTCCGTAGAACTAGTGTTATGCACTACCATTATGAGAGCCATGAATGGACGACCAACTCGAAATCTTTTTCCTGGGATCGGAGCTGATAAAGGGACATTTGTTCCAGATGCTTCATGGAGAACAAAAACAATTAAACTATGTTTTAAAGTATACAAAATTAGGTAGGAAGAAAAAGTCAGGGAAATTTTCTGAAATTATCTAAGTGAAAAGTACAATAAGATCAAGAAGAAAAATATTGAAAATATTATATAAGACATACAAGGACTTCGTTTAAGTTATAAAATAACTATTTGTACATTGGATTAGAAACTTTAGTCATGAAAAGAACAGAATTATTCGACACTGTGTCTGACTGGGTGTCAGAGTCATCAGACCCTGGAATATGGGAAATGAAGGCAACGAAGGGATGGTCGACGTAAACAGGGTAGGTAATTGGAGCGGAGTAAGCTACAACCATCAAACCTACAAAATTACGCATTAATATTTCACTGATGTGCGAATGCATTAGAAAACACATGGACAAAACTGTTACGCTTTACGTTAACATTTCTTGTACATTTCAGAATTAAGAATACTTTATTTACAAAGACGAGCGAGAGTCAGAAGTACCTCGCGTTGCCCACACACCTTCTTTAAAGTATTTAAACTATTGCAAACCATCAGAAATATTGTTCAAGTACCATAACCAATAATAAATATCTATTTACAAAACGACATTCAGTGAAGTCTATTTGACTTGGACTGTGGAAACTTTAGCAGCAAATAGAGCACCAAATGTAGTGGCTTTGGCTCCATTCAAAGCAATAATAACAGAAAATGGATGATCCACTTCAAATTGCAACGGTGGGATCTGAATTCCAGGTTTATTTATGGTGAATTGGAATCCTGAATGATCCATAAGAAGATTTGTGAAAACATCGACAAGTCGATCATATTATGAACAATGTCAAATAACAAAAAATCTTTGGCAGAGCTTTTGCAAAATGGCAGGAAGCAAAACATGGGGCTCTACGTTTGCAGCTATTATAACACAAATTGAAAATGTTCTTTGTTACATATCCCAACTTCTTGTCTGTCATTATCACCCGAATGGCAAATTGAATCCATACAATTCTTGTCACAGATTTACAATTCTGTTCTGTCTACAGTAGGTTTAACAGAGTTGGGTTCAGAAACTTTTCCTACAAATAGAATATCGAGAAGGGAAGCCCCACGATTTTTATCGAAATCTGCTAAAGTTATAAACAGCAAAAAGGGGTGATTAAGAGTAATTTCGTAGCGAGGGGGTGGATCAACAGATCGTCGTGTTCGGATCACTGTCCCTGCAATTAAACGTATACAAACAGTCCTATCTGATCAAAATGTACATAGGGAATGGCATTTGAAACCAAGAATAGACAGTCAACTGCTGATACTAATTTACGTAAAGCTCACTGTCATCAGTGGCTCATTGAAAAAGACAATTAAATACAGCATACGTGTACCCTGTCTTGAGTTGGTTGTCGGAATAAAAATGCCGTGCATCATGTAATGCAAACATTCATTAAGCAATTAATTCATCATGCATTAAGCATATACAACTTAACAGACAAAAAGCAAAAATGTACTTATCAAAATTTTCAAGACAAGAACTTAACAAGTGAAACAACAAGACAAGTGAAAAAAGGCACAAGAAATGAACACGAAAGGATAACAAGACAGATGTGTGTTTTACTCACCGGTTGCTGCAGCTGCTTCACTTCCTTCTTCATTGACTTCAATAAATGCTTTTTGAATAGCTTTAGAAACATACAAAGGCTCTTTTTCAACACCAATTCCACTGAAGTCAGCTTTAGCTTGATCGAAAATTTCTCCAGCTCCAATCTGGTAGGTTGTTGAGTAAGTACATGTGAGTTTATCAGATATTAAAGATTTGATTCTTCTGGTTAAAAGGTCAATACAATACTTACCCCTTCTAAAGGACCTTTTAAATCGATTGTAGATTCCAGTGTAAACCTAGGCATTGCCAAGTTTACTTTTCTTTCACGAAGCAAAGTTGGAATGGATGCCAACGAAAAATTGGCCAATCTTGTCTCTAAATCTTTCAAGCCATCAACTTTATTGGGAAGAAGAATAACCATGCTTAATCGATCACCCTAAAATTAAATCCATACAAAAGGTGAGAAACCGGAGTATAATGAAGCTATTCAGCCTTGTTCTGATTTCTGATAGACTATAATTGTCAGATGACTGCATATTTAATATTTAATTAAGGGTGTGAATATAAAAATTTAGTAGTAGGTAACCTTGTATGGCAAAGCTACAGCTTTAGCGTTCAACTCTTCAATTTCAGCGTATGGAAAGTCAGCCTCGATCCTCATCATTTTAACTTTAACTTTATCCTTGGCATTCAAAAAGAAATCAGCTTCTCTAGTTTGTTCTGGCTTGAATTGGGTCTTCCAAAGTCCCTTAAAATAAATTGCATTGACCAAAACAAGACGGGTTAGTGCTGTCAAGTCGTTGGGAGAAATCAAGTCTTTGATTTTGTTTCTAGTAGTAGTTTCCACAAAACTGTTGATAGTACGAGCAGATGCTTCGGATTTGGAAAAATCCAACTGAGAGGCTTCTGCCCCATAAAACTTTTCAAGGGTTGAAGAGAAGTCTGGCTGAATGGAAAATCCCTTTTGTGTATAGATCTTATTCACAGTTTCAAGTGTAAATGAATCATCTCCTCCCTTGGTGAATTAACCAAATTAAAATTTTATATCTTTCAACAACCTTCCAGATTAAACTTATGTTTTAACTAGCTACCTTGAGTTCTTTAAATAAAGCCTGGTATCCTTCATTCAATACATCATCATTGTTTGGAAACTTCATAGCTGAACGAACTTTCTCTGCAGTCGATCCTCGGGCTCCTACTTTAAGCATAGCCATAACAGCACTTAAACTGAATGGAGAAAAAATGAGGTTTCCATCGGTAGATTTAGCAAGTTCCTAATTTAAAAAATTAATTCAAATAAGCTTGCAGTTGTCAATTTACAAATGACTTTTGTAACATACCTGGTAAAGTGAGGAAGTAAATTCTGAGTTGGACTTGGCCACAGCTTTCAGAGACGATAATTCGTCAGCCATTATGAAATTCAGGCCAAACGCAAAAGCAACTACGAAAATTGCTGTCCAGATGCCTAAAAATACAAAAGTTTCATTATTAATCAGATCAGACCTAAATTCCAAGATATATGCTTCTGCAAGTCCACGTGTCAAATAGAAACTATAAATATATTTGCTTGACTTGAACTACAACCCATTAGGTTATAGGGCAGGTAATTAATAATTATGAAAATCAATGATTTGTCACGTACAAGAAATCAAAAAAGTGTGTTTTACTAATAACGACTTAAGTTTGTTTCGCCAAGATAGACTAGGTTTAGTTTTCTTCATAAAAAATGATTACTATTTTAATTGGAACACAATAACCATACGATATCTCTGCCGACTTCTAAAATTGTAACAACAACGATGCCTTGGGTCACCACGTTTTATACACGAAAAGAATTCATTACGGAAGGCAAATGATGAAACCACAAAAGCAGTAAATTATGATAATAATTTCCACTACCAAACAACACTAAAATAAATTCCAATTTTGAGTCGTTGGCATTAAAAACAAATGGAGCAATTAATTATAATTCGCATCCGAGAGGCAGATTTTTTTCTGACTGTTGAATTAGTTAGTCATATTCGATTCAGCATACGAATATCGTTATATTGATCTCGTTAAGACTGGAAGCGTACAGTTATATCCAACCCAAATTCAACTTAACAATTCGGCAGGGAGATGGATTGGTGAATCAGTAATATATTCGTGACACCAATGCTCACAAAAATCTACTGTCAGTGATTTAGTGCTTCCAGATGTTACAAGCAAATGTGTTTGCTAAGTTTATGAATTTATGACATGTTTTACCTGTTGAAATGATTTTCCGTCAACCATTTTTACAAAGACTTATTGAACAGCACATATGACTCATGTTTTCAAAATAAATCTAAAGCACCTGCCTGTCACCTGTCCTGAGACACGCATCCTCATAACCGGCCAAACTTTACTTAAAGTAAAGTTTTCTACTACTTCTGTTTGCATTTTCGAAATGTTTATTTATCCTAAATGATTATTGCAAAGTTGTTTATATGTATTCAACATGTTTTTTTCAATATTTTCGATACAAAAGCTCCTACATAGATTAAATGTACTTCCCCAACTTACTTGCCATCTGCAAGTATAACTGTTCATGAACAAAAACATAAAGTAATCAGCATCAAAAAACAAAATATTAAAGTACTAATTTATTATTGTGATTCTAGTCAGGGGTGAATCAACAGTTAAACCAAAATTTTGAAACTAACATGATACACGAGTGGTATGCGTTATCTCACAGAAAATTGTAGAAGCTAATGATGCAGTTATATGTCGTGACAGTTCCAATCGTTGAAATATACATGCTTTTTTATAGAACCACGGGTTTCATAATTACCATTACAACTGACAACTAACGGTTCTAAATCAATGCACCATTGCATTCTAAAATCTAATTGTAAGAAACATTGAAAATTCAGGATAATTCATATTCTTGAATATCTTGATTGTCCGTACCTACTGAAACTGAAAACTGTTAATGCACAACTTAGAAATCAAGTTATGAAAGCAATCGATGACCTTACAAGCAAATTGGTGAGTTGAAAAACAAGTTTCTTAACGAAAATTATCCATCCTATCCCTAAAACTGGATTCCAACTGCAACCACGTCATTTTATCAGTTCTTGCTGTTCTTCAGTTCATCCAAGAAGATAAAGTTCAAAGAAGCAAGTTACGTAATACATAGTGTTACTTGGAATTCAGCAAAAGGATTTTGTCCATGAAAAGGTGCCATTTTGCAAAAACAATAATTTCGTGAAAATATTATATAGCCTTGTTACTTTCCGCTCTATCCTATTCTTTTGATTGTGTGGGTAAGTTATTGTTCAAATTCACATATACACAGGGATAAATAACAAACAATGCACGCATCCTGTGTTCTGGTACTCATTTGCCATTTATACACATGAATATATGATGGACAACCAGAAAGTAATGACAACGATACTGTCCTATGTATTTTTGAAACTGAAATGTGTTAACTCTGTGCCATATGTCCATTAGTCCATTTAATAACCATCTATCCAGAATTTCAACAAAATCACCATATTAGCCCTTCGCCAGTGTCCTTGGGATTTCCAAGTTGGAAAGGAAGATTACTAAACTGTTTAACAATTAATGCAAATACCTTTTATGATCACGAAGATGGTGTGAAGTGTGAAACACACTGGATCTTACAAGATACACCATATGACTACTAACTATGTTATTCCACATACTATGAAATTACCAAAAGATTCAGACAAATAATAAAAAGTAGAAAAGTACCTGGAGCCATGATGGAGAAGGTAAGTTTTGGTATCTTGTCTCAACTTGCGAACTTCTATATATTGTCTTGGTCAACTCAAGTGCGAGACCTCAAGATGAGAAAATTAACACTGGGGCTGAAACCACAGTAAACTTCAGCTTAAAAATTACGATTACTACCACCTTGAATACTTCGAAGCTCACTGACAAGTCTCTGTACACCTTCACTCGACTTTTGGTTAACTCTCAAAAGTACTTCTCTATTCGTATGATTTAAAATACAAATGAAATCATGTGGAGTATCGTCTGTCGCTCCTCTCAAGTTATATTGTACCAAGTATACACAACAACGGATGCTTGCATTTAACCACATGAAAATCAGGTTGGAGGTTCTCTCCTCACTAGTTTCATATATTTATGTTCCTTTTACAGGTCTTGTTTGCATATTCAACATGCCTACAATGCCTACAGCAGCCTACCAAACTATTACTCTTATTATAAACAGAATCAGAACACCAACATGCAGAGATTTATGACATTTAAGAAATACTTCCATTTCCTACGCGTACTACTATAAGCTACAGATATGTACTCCCGTAATACGTCTCATGCATGATGCATTGTATAGGCAGTTACATCAGAATTTGAAGGACTTAATTTTCAGAAAATCTGTAGCGTGATATAGCTAATTCCAAGTAATGGAGAATTAACGATCATTTCCAGATCCCCGTAAAGTGATGACATTAATAATAAATACTATGCAGTCTAACATCGATGTAGATGTACAGAAACTGCAGCTCAAGAATAATGATAGCTAACAAGAAGTTGAACGAAGTTGGCTTTGCCTGGTGATTTTGGTAATGTGATAATTGATAATGCATCGATTGACTCATCTTTTTGCGATTACGTAATGATAAGTTGTATTTGAAGTCTAAATTATTCATGAATCAACGATTAGAAATGTTTTCTAGACAAATATCAAATGTGTTTTCACATTGTTCAGAGGGAACAACTTTTGTATAATATTACAGTATTGTTTTACGACTTAATGTCATACTGAAACCAGTCAGTAAACTTATATTATGGCGAACATTAATGACTTGACAATGGTATATGTCATTATTGAATCAGTTAATTACTTGATAAATGACAAAAGACAATGGACGAAAGTAATAATAAATGCCTGATTGTTTTACTGACTCATAAAAATTGAAAATATTCATTCATTCATAGTTCAGGAAAGCGATGAGCTCTGCCAACGAAGAATTATAATATTTATAATGTACCGTAGTGCGATTCTAATCATAAAAAAGTTTGTACACTTTTATCTCTCAAGGTCTAAATCCAAGAAATTATAATCATACGTTTGCTAAATTCTTTGGCACTTATTGAATTGAACGTGTGACTCAACTTTTCTCCGTAATTCTGAATTTGTAGTTTTAACAGGAGGCGTTAACCAGATTACTATTTGCTACTACATTTCATAAAAAGCTCTTGTAACAGTTGTAACTGATATAATGCTAAATTGTTACTTGATGAAGCAAACACTTGGAATTATTATTATTCACTACTTATGTGCAAAAATTTGATGTGTTAGAATTGGAAACATTCGTCCGTTCTACGAGTTAACAAATGAATTTATTTCTCGTGGAAATCAATCCGCATCATGCTAATAAGCTTCAGTGCTAATTGACTGCTAATTGCTACTACTACTGAAACATGACGTGTGCTTCAGCTGAACATAAATTGATAATATTGACATTGAAAAGTTGAATTGACTTTAGACTTCATGCATGCTGTATTATCTCTACTATTTTGTATTTTTTTGAAACTACTCAAACTACATGACATATGCAATGCGATTCCTATTTTACTACACGTGCAATAAACAATTTCTTACCGAATTTGCCAAAATTGACACCTGCCGGAGGTGCCGACACGAATTTATTTAATTGATGAGACAGATCTAGAAATCAGATGGATTGACTTGAAGGTTGAGAAAAGGACACTGGGAAAAAGACCTTCTCAAAAGAAACCGTCCGTACATTATCATTATGTGTCAGTTTGCCTCATTGGGTTTGCGCGCGCTAAATATTTCAAACTTGTTTTTGTTTTGATTCATTGGCTTAAACAATAGCAACATAGGAAAAACGACCGCTCTTGAAGACTTCTTCCTGCAACCTGACTACCTGCCGTGGCCGTGGCCTATGAATTGTGACCTTAATTTCTCGGTTAATTAAGAAAGGTACGATTATTTGTGCTGAAATCATTAAACATCGGTTGGGGATGAAGGGAGATTCAGGCATTTGCACCGAAGTATTCAATTTGTTTATGGTCAATGCAATTATGTCATGTCTAATCATTCTTTTTGTTTTCTAAATCCAGTAAATCAAAATCTGTACACTACAGAGTACTAGGGGTTAAATACCGACTGGAGGCATGTCTGGAAATGTAAATTTTTACACGAGAGAAGAGCGGAGAGTTGAGGTTTCCTGCGATGGACAGGGGCATGATGAGGTTCGGATTTAATGCAATCGAAGCATGCAAAGTACGAAGTAGTGCAACCGTGATCAAATGAGAACTACTTTTTATGTCTTAGACTGAATTCTGGACTGTCAAAATACTAGCGTACTGCTTGGAAAAAGTGGTTTTTGGAAACACTTCTCCTCCGAAGATTTCGCCGGAAGCGATTGCATCGATTCAAAATGCTGTAATTATTTTGAAAACTATGTTTCGAGAAAATCCATTTCTTGACAGTGGCGTGGAACGAAAAGGTCAGAAAGGAAACCATCGACATGTTTTGGAAAAGGATTTGCACATAGTTCGATTGGGAAATTCATCTGTACAAGAATCCACCATTCATCAGTTTATCAGTTTTGCTAGTGCTAATAGTTCAGGCAGAGGAAATGGTACAGTAGGGTCACTGTTCAACTTCAGAGATATCGGATTTGAATCTAAAACTGTACTGCGCACGTTAGTATCCAGACAACTTATCAACTTGGCTAGAGAAATTATTCGTATCTATCAGCCATTACTACAGAATGAAGGGTTCCAGTGTGATATCGAAAATGTGGAAGGGCCAGATGGTGATCAGTATTTAGCTGAAACTCTGTTAAAAATCACTTCGCTCCTGCAAAACATAAAAGATGAGTGTATTTCGCTGGATCAAGAATTGGAAGAAGTTCGCGATGAAATAAGAACGCAAAGTGAATGTTTGGAGAATAATTTGAAAGAGGTGATGATTTAAAAGAAATAATGTTTTATTATCCATGATTAATATCTGTTTTATGCCAATTTATATTTAATGACATTAACCGTTGTTTTTAAAGTTCACTCAAGCTATGGACCTTAACTGTGAATATTTGAGCTCTGACAGCTGTCCAGATGTAATCAACCGATATCATGAGTACTTAAGGAAAAGAAATGAAGATTTACTTTTGAAGAAATGGTATAATGCTTACAATATTTGTCAATTTTTCTGAATCTATAGTGAGCAATAAATTTTTTGTGTACAGTGTGTTTGAGTTGGAAGTGAAACTCGAGTCAAACCCTCCTGATCTGGTGAAAGATATCGAGCAAAGCTGTTCTTCGCTTCAGAATGAGATATTGAATTTGGAAAGTGAAATTAAAGCATCTGAAAGATTGTAAGATAAAAAAAAGTAAAAAAAACTTTATGTACTAAACCATAGTTGAACCATGCTGATTTTGTAAGTATGTTTACAGATTGGAAGGATACGAATCTTTAGGTCCAGAGTATACTGATTTACTTCAACAATACAAAGATGTCGAAGAACAAATCGCCACCAAGGAGTGGGTGATCAAACAGTATGACTCATCAGTGGATTAATCAGAGTTGATCATGAATCAAGTTTGCTAAATT
>Ga0194135_10002922_pt1 | contig 10430 bp, 11 predicted proteins | sample LitLau_LLRF_2013_FD_134024 | JGI IMG/M metagenome (GOLD analysis project Ga0194135, IMG submission 134024) | Freshwater sediment microbial communities in response to fracking from North America - Little Laurel Run_MetaG_LLRF_2013 (version 2) | ecosystem: Environmental > Aquatic > Freshwater >... | reverse complement strand
ACTTTTACCCGAATGGTGGACATGTTCACTCAATTTCTCATAAGTTTGGTTAGGTCAATAAGCTGAGAGGACGGTGCACGTTTCTATGCATTCGGGTAAAAGTCGTCAAATATTTGGGTCGAAAATTTGCCAGGCGATAAATACACCAAGGTCACGAAAAAGGTACTTGTTGAAGGATCCTGGCAATTCACTTTAAGACTTTTGATGAAATAATTTTAAAAATACAAGTTTTACCATATTGAATTTCAAAATTTATGAACAGGAAAGTCCGGAATATAAATGAATTTAGAAGAAGTCGTGATTCATTAGTAAGTTTTGCGGATAAAAAGGAAACTCTTACTGCTTACAAGGTGTGTTATAAAACCCACATCCGCAGAACCTTGGAATCAATTTCCTGCCTACATAGAATTTTACCGTGGTCAGCTTTTCATTCTTTTGACTGATGTGATAGGCAAATATGAACCTCCAACTCAAAATCTTATTAACCGGGCTGTCGTTTTTACAATTGTTTTATTTTGTTGAAAATTTGGTGGTGAAACAGTTGAGTGGGTCCGTTAGAGGTCATTTCGCTGCACTGTCATACGACGGAGTGGAGACAGTTTATGTTTTGGTGGGATTTGGTCAACGTTTTGACTCCTTTGAACAGATTTGGAAATATTCAATAGTGAATTCCCAGTTTTCTTTCATAACTGGCATACAGCCAGTGCAAGAACCATCTGTCGTAGGAGATGTGAACGGAGATATTTACTATATTGCAAACTCCAATTCCAAATCGAAACCATCTTCAACGCTTTTCAAGTTTAGCGCCGAGACGCTTCAAGTTCAAACCGTCGCCAAATTAGGTGATGTAAGAGTGACAGCAGGATTTACGTCATTAGTGCGGCTGGATGACCTGTACTTTCTAACATCCGACTCCCGTGGCCATAGCGATGCCTTAGTCAAATACAGACTTGATTCGGGTAGATCAATCACCTTTCCGCTCCCAGAACCAATGATTGGTTCCACCCTGAGTTTCTGCGGTTTCTCTGTCTGCATGTTTGGCGGGAAGGGATTGAATCAAGAAAATCCAGTTTACAAGTTTGATACGTTCTACAAATCGCTTGAAAAGTGGAAATTATCTTATCCAGTGCAAATAAGCTCCAATGCTTTTGAAATTGGAGATTTTGTGGCAATGCTTAATCAGGATTACGACCTTGTGCTCGTGAATGTGCAACGCAGAGTGGTGAAGATTGAACAAATAGAATTCGAAAAGACAAAACAATTTGATAGATTTAGTGCCGTGTATGTCAAGTGGAATAGATCTATTTATATTTTTGCATGCGGAAGAACCGGAACGGGCTGTAATGTGTTCATCATTTCCTTGTGTAATCAATCAATACTATTTTCCTCCTCACAAATATTAAGTAAACTCTGCGCCGAGTATCAAAAATTTAATATTGTTGTATAGATTTGAAGTACTCTGATGACGTGACATCTATCGGAGAAACGAATGTAACAAATCTGTCAATTCCGTGCGGGATCGTCGGAGCACCTTCCCCTACCGTTACTTGGCTCAAAGACGGGAACCACGTTCAAAATGCATCCGTGGACGAAACTTCGAATCTGATAATTTCTTCGGTTGAACTGAAACACGAAGGAAAATATACCTGCCTTGCTACCAACTTACTTGGAAACCTGAAGCGTGAAATACAAGTTACAGTGAGAAGTAAGAACATTGATGAAAAAAATGGAATTTTTTTCCAGCCTATGCATTGCCGCCAAACAAATTCCGACGCTAGTGCGCACGCGTTTAGTTGATATGCCATTTTGAAAGTCGATTTAGTAAGTGTCGGACAACAATTTCAGTTCTCAGGCAGAGTGTCTAGAAGTTGCAGCCATATTACAGGACAACTGTACCTGACAATAGTCAAAACCAAACCACCCACTTCTCTGCTGCTGAAATAATTGCTAGGCAGAGCGTTGAAAAATTTTCTAATAAACCCTCCATAAGCCCCATCTCAAAGTGGTGTATCACTCACGCGCCTACGCCTTGGTCGAATACGGAGGCAGCCATCCATATCAAGCGCCCCGTAATTAAAAATCTTGTTTTTTTCCCGATAACAGATGCCACGAAAATCCAAAACTGGATTCCCAAAGTAACAGAACTGACTGGAAAGAATATTTACCTTCCCTGCGATGCTGCTACTGATAATTTGAAAATTGATGTCAGTTGGCTTAGGAATTGGAAGCCGCTTGATTACAGTTACGGCTCGCGATTCCAAAAGAGTAACCTCAACGGCTTATGGATTTCGGAGGCGGAGGAATCAGATAGTGGGAACTACACATGCGTCGTAACGACAAAAGTGGACAGCGTGAATTTGACTCTCTTTCTAATCGTTCATAATGAGACGACTATTAGATTTACTAATCCTGATAATCTCACGGGGTTCGAACCATTCTCCCTCTCAGTTATTTGGCCAATGGGCGTTGCTATAGTTTGTCTCCTTTGCGTTGGGATTTTAATAATTTACTGCTGCTACTGCAGACGTAAGGTAAAGTATTTAAACTTTAACTGGATGCTTTAATTTTGAACGAGTTTTAATCTCTTTAGAATGCATCCCGACTATCAGATACAGAACTTGGGGAATTCCTTCTTGGAAGCACAAAATCAAATATGGAGAATCTGGAGGAGCTCACGAATGGACAAGCCTATGACTCATCATACGAAATGCCATTGCACACTTTTGAAATAAGTGAGAACCTAAACATTTTTCTGAAAATTGATAATTCTGTAATTCGAAATCCTTAGATCGGAACACGATATTGGGGGAAGGTGAATTTGGAATTGTTTACAAAGGAGTTGTGATGAGAGAAGATGGGTCTTCTGAAACTGTTGCGTTCAAAACCACTAAATCCTCACTGAACGACATTCAGCAGGTAAAGAAACAACTAAAGTGCCTTCTAGATGAACTCAAGGTCATGATATACATCGGATCTCACCCAAACATTATTCACCTGGTTGGAGCATACACCAATCAACTAAAAGAAGGTGAAAACTAAGGAATGAACGGCGCGAAATAAGGACTGCCATCTTTGAGAGGATTAATACGGGCCGGATGCAGAGTGCGCTTAATATATGTCACTTCTTTTAAGCGAGTGCGCTGCGGTCATATGGTTTGTCTGGCTCATATAGGCTGGCCCATATAGGCTGGGAGTCTCATTTTCTGCCTGTTCCAAGGCCATTCCGTGTGCTGTTAATGTAACTAACTCAATTTAATGACGGGGGTGAGTTTGAAAAAGGAAAGACAAATAACGTAAAAAGATCTGCACGATCTATTACTGTTTCTGAGGCGAGACTTTAATATGCCATGCCATGAATGCGTGCACGCTCAGCGGTGCTCGCTAACCGAAAGTTAGGGCACGCGCAGTGGTTGCGTATCAATGTAAGAAGGCATTCCTTATTTGGCACCGAAAATATTATTTTGTGAATTGATGTTTTTTGACAAACAAACTTGTGACGCGGTTAACAGGTGTGGCCTACGTTGCGATTGAGTTTTGCATCAATGGAAATTTGGAATTACTTCTACGTGGATCTGCGCATACAGAAAAGCACCATACTCCAAATTACATGTCTGTCTCAAAAACCTTATTTAAGGTCTATTGAGCCATGCAATCTCTTAAATGTTTTTTTAGCAGCAATGATGGCTATTTCGCAAATGCAATGCTCAATACATGGTCCCTTCAGATTGCAAAAGGAATGGAGTATCTGAGCGCCAAAAAAGTAAGTGACAAATTTTTCATAAAGGCAAAAAACGAAAATTTTCCGATAGTTTCTGTTTTGTACGAAGCACATGTTAACTTTTTAGATCATCCATTCTGATTTGGCTACACGCAACGTTTTAGTAGCTGCGGATTTCTCAATACGCATAACGGATTTTGGACTATCTCGACGATTGCAAAATTATTCAAATTATGTGAAAATGGGCGGTGAGCCACTTCCTTGGCGTTGGATGGCAGTGGAGTCTCTTGACGTCAGAAGTTTCTCAACGGAATCAGACGTGTGGTCATTTGGAGTCACTCTATGGGAGATTTATTCCATGGGAAGCATTCCATATCCTGGACAATCCTGGACCACAGATTTTGTTCAGAATTTAAAAAGAGGAGAGTGTCTACCAAAACCGGAATTTGCATCGAATGACTTGTTAGTAAAACTAAGATGTTGATGCTACTCAACTTTCCTCAGCAGTTTACTGATAAAATTTGTTTTCATTTAAAGATACTCGAAAATGAGAGAATGTTGGTCTATTCACCCATCCCAGAGGCCGCCATTCAGTGAACTGGTACAATTTCTGCAGGAAATTACGTACGCCGACGCAAACATGACCTATCTGGACAAAAAATGTTAAAGTACATTTTCTTTAAAGTTTAGTATTCCTGAAAATTAAAAAAAAAATGTATGTAACATAATATGCAAAACCCTTAATTTATTTTGGTTAAAATAATTCGTCATAATATGGGTGTCAGTATAGTTCAAAAACTTCAACAAGACTCTTCGGGGGCATCCAAATGAATTCAAGTTTTCATGTTCACCTTCGAAATATGGCATATGGCATCGTGATATCACTTGATAAACTTCTTTTCTCGTTGTGCATTTTAAATACTCCTATCGAATTCTAAGTTAAGTTAAGTGAAAATCAGTTCATAACGAGTCAGATAAAAATCAAATTCATTCAAATTCCGACCACAGTCTCATGCACTGTCTTTCCTCTTGCTAAATATCAGGTCGACCATCCCGTTAGCTAGTAACCTCATTGTGATCCGTCTGTCAGGGGTTGCTAAGAATTTCATTCTTTCATAACTATGCATCTCAAAATTACGTTCATAACTATACATCTCAAAAGAACCTTCTTAATTGTGCATCTCACATTACTCTTCCGCCAATCTTATTCCCATCATCGATTCGATTCATTTCCATTCTGTCCGTAGTTACCTACACTGTTTCTAATGATTTTTGTTTTTTTTACCAGGAAGGCAAGGGGAGTCGATAAGAATTCACGTTAAGCAGAAGAGATACAAGGAAGATTTAAGCAGATGAATAAATACAAATTTGGTATGACGGGATCCCATCTTTTTCACACTTTACCGAGCAAGAAGATAAAAACAGTTTTAGTTTTTGAAGATAGAGAACATAGAGGTGTTGAGTCAACACTGGCTAGGTAAGGATTGGTTGATATTAAAGTGTGCACATTTTCCTATTTAAAACTGAGAAGCATATGGGAGTTGTGAGTTTCCTAGGTTTTGAAATGATAAAAATACAGACCGGTTGGTGCTCTTTAAAAATGCTGACTTTGTGATAACAGATCAAGGACAGTCTCATCAGGGGTGTGTGGTTAGGCATTCTCTTAGGATCTCAGAGAATTATTGTTTTATTCTCCCTATGCCCGGTATAATAATTACCCTTGTGAAGGTAGTGGCGTCGGGTAGTCGATGTCCTCCTACCACGTTATACAACAAAACCCGAAGACATTCTTTCGAGTCTTTAAAACTTCTTGTTTGTGTGGGTGCAGGTGCATACGACCAATAAATTAGTGGGCTGTCAAATATTTATTTCCAATTTCCATTCAAATATCGAATCCTTCCGACCCATAAGCCTGTTTAATATGGTGCATGAGAATGGCCAGCAGTTTTCCCCGACAAAGACTAACTTACAAAGACGTTTTCAATTAAGTTTCGAAATAAATAAAAAATGAATCATTTTTAAAGCGAAAGCATTTTCATTTGCAAATCAACAGCGCCTTTTACGTCATTTTCAAAATGAAAGTATTCCTTGACTCCTTTCATTTTCATGTATGATTTGGAGGGTGGAACAAGAGTGCCTTACTGTACAGGCCTTATATTCTTGATTCGAAGTGAATGCTATCCGATCCCAGGATCAGGCTCGTTTGGCATTATTCTATAAATAATTCAATGGATGATTCGACGAAGACTGAAGAAATCGAAAACTGGTTTTATTTGTTTCTATGCTATGTGATTCTATTGTTCTTGTATGGAAAAATAGAAAAGTCATTAAAAAAACATCAAACTTATTGGTTCTTATCATCACTGCGACGAGCATCAAATCAGCAGTTTCGGACTAAAATTTAATTTTAAATCCGTTTGGGTTTTTTTTTATTCATCTGGGCAGATGTTTTCATTACAGTTAGTCGGTTGCCTATTTTTAGCCGCCGTATTTTACTTTATTATCAACTCACGAAATCACAAATCAAGGTTAGGCGGAAAAATCCCACCAGGTAATTCGTTCGTGTCGCGTTTAATCCAAATACATGAAGGCAAATTGATTTTTTTTTATTGGAAACTAGGCCCACTTACACTCCCTGTGATTGGGAATTTACTACAAATGAACTTCCGGAATCCATTTATGACTTTCCCAGAAATGGCAGAAAAGTATGGAGACGTTTGTAAATTCCAGCTAGGGAATAAAACGTAAATGATCAGTTTAGTCATTATATTTACTTCTTTGTTCTTGTATCGAATAAAATGGAAATTTTATTCACTTAGCGCCTACATCATCACAGATTTGAAACTCGGTAAAGAAATCTTTGCAAACGCCGCTTTTGCCGGACGGGCGTTTACTGGAACCGTCAACGATCTCTACACCACAGGTTCTATGCACGGGATCTTAAATACCGAAGGAGAACACTGGGAGCAGATCCGCCGATTTACGCTCCGCCAATTACGGAATTTTGGTTTTGGGAAATCTACCATGGAATCCTTGATTATGGACGACGTAATGGAAGTGATTGATTGGATGAAATCCGCAGGAGGAAAACCATTGGAAGAGATTGATGAGAAAATGTCTTATGCGTTCTTGAATTCTCTTTGGACTATTGTCTCCGGGCGGAAATACTCTAAAGACGATGTAGGCGGGATCAGCATCATACGAGATGTTACAAAGTAAGTGAAAGATAAGTTGAGTGCATGCGAAAATAAATTGCATTATTTCAATAAGATTTTTGCAAAAAAAAAATATCTGACTTCTCTCACTTCCTTCAAATCCATTCAGAATATAGTTGATAAGATATAAAACAAAATGTCCAAAATACAAAGAGGTTCGTTCAATTTCAGGAATTCTCTCATGAGTTCTCACGACTTTAAATTGGGTTTAGATTTTATGAAGCCATGGTGCGTTTCAGCATCAGACCAACTAGGTCATTTAGGTAGTCGCGTATCTGTTCAACCTATCCATGAGAAGTGTATTCACTTTGGAGAACAAAATGAAACAAAGTCTAATTCCTTTCAGAGAAACATTTTAATTTTTTTTTGGTACAATGGGTTATTTATTTTTGTTTGAAAACCATTCCCGGGATTCTCGAGGCTACAAATTTTTCAATCCCGTGAATATATACAGGAAATGTAACACTTTCATAAATAATCATAACCAATTGATGCTAATGTGCCTTGTTTTAAGAAAACAATGTTCACGCCGTAAGCTGCCAATTACACACATTTCGCGAAAATGTTCGGCTTTAGCCTGGCTGATTTAAATGGGTGATCTGATTGCGTGTTCCAGTAAAAATTAACGAGTCTCCAAATCGATCATCCAATGCGTGAAAATTCAAAACAAAACTAAATTTTTTTTTATTTGCGGAGATGTCGGTTATATAGGAATTGCGTTAAAAGTAAATGAGACAATAAAGAAGGAGTTATATTGTTATTTGTCGCGACAAAATCATTCCGGTCAAAATCCTATACTGGTAAGCAATACTACGGCCCGACTTCCATTCAGAAAGGACTGGCAGGGCATTAGGGGCATTTTCTCTTCAAAAAGTGAAGAGTAAACTTTTAGTTTTTGGAACTAAAATAACCCACACTCCTCCGTAAGAAAATTAAACTCCCTGGCAAAGTTGGTTAGCGTGTAAATCGTTGCTTGAACATTATCTCATATGTTTGTTCAAAGTCTTTGCGTCATTTTGCTTCTTGAATTTTTAAGAAATAATTATTAGTTCAAAAGTTAATTGTGATTTTAGACTGAGGTCTTTGCCTTAGCTTGGAATGGGGATTAGGAGATTAACGTGAGGCATTGGGTGGCTCCCTCTGAGTCTTCACTCTTTTTTCCCTAATGACCTGTCAGTCCCTTTCTGAATGGAAGTCGTGCCGTGGCAATACGTGAAAATTATTCCTGTTGAAAAGGATCCCATTCGAATTTCCGATTGGAATCTCACAGCGAATTTGAAAAAAAAATGTGCGGTTCAAACAGAATTCTGTTGGATTTGGCTGTACTAGATTGTCAATTAGAATTTAAATGAGTGAGGATGACAATACGCAGTACTTTAGATATGTCCGAGTTATTAATAAATTTAAATTAAAAACAAATTAACAAAATTAACAATTATAGGAAATTGGTAAACATTTAACCTGGAAATACTATTATTGTGTGAGCTGAAGTAGCAGGGCAGCTCCATCACTCCCAAATTGACCTTTGACCTCCGAAAAATTCATTTCCTAATTTTCCATTAAGATGGTTCCGATTACCTCAGGACTATCATTCAGCTGGAAATCCCCTCCCAAGGGGAAAATTCGAACATAGCTGGGTTATCTGTATAACTGTCAACTCAATTTTTCCATTTTGATATCCGTTGTCATATCCGTCCGTCCAACGTTCACTTTTTAATTTTAATTATCGAATTCTTGCCTTAAATCTGATTTATAGGTCCATCGAAGAAGCATTGCAAAATGGCGGGGCGGTCCTCTTCTTTCCAAAACTAAAAGATATTATACCAGAATGGTCAGGCTACAACGGGATTCGTCGCCAAGTTGGGATTTGCAGAGATATTTTTACGAAGACAGTGACGGAGCACAAGAATACTATTTCTGAGGCATACTCTCGGGATTTGATTGATGTCTTTCTAAAAGAAATCAAGTCCAATGTCGATCCAAATTCTGCTTTCTACAAAGATTTTGGAGGTAAATCGCACAGTTCGGTGATTGGACTCCAATGAGTGGAAATATGACAACAAAAATTTAACAGTATGCAAAGCTATTCATTTCTCTTTTTAATTCCTTTTTAATTTCTTCAGAACGAAATCTGGTCGGCGTGATGGGGGATTTGTTTCAAGCTGGAACAGATACGTCCTCCGCAATAATGGGATGGGCGTTCCTATACCTTGCTACATTTCCGGAGGTACAGACAAAATTACAAGCAGAACTGGACACTGGAGTTGGAAATTCACGGCATTGCGGACTGGCCGATAGACCAAAGTATATTTGAAAGTATTCCAATTCAAAACTGAACAAGTAATCTCAGAATAAATATTTAATATTATTTTAGCACGCCGTATGCAGAGGCCGTAATAGCCGAAATATTTCGCTATTCTTCAATCATCCCACCAGGTGCGCCCCATGCGGCAATGAGCGACCAAGTGGTGCAGGGTTGGGCCTTTCCTGTAGGCACTTGCATCTTTGTCAATCAATACGGAATTCACAAGAGCAAGGCAATTTGGGGTGACCCCGAGAACTTTCGACCGGAGCGTTTCTTGTATCAAGACGGAAAAACGTGAGGCATTGATCCCATTTTCAACGGGGAAGAGGAAATGCGCCGGGGAAACTCTCGCTAGGGACTCCATCTACCTTTATTTAACGAACATTTACCAAAGATTTCAAATTCATTTTGACCCGCATAGTGGGTCAATGGCTAATCCAGGGTTAAAACCAGGTCCAGGAATCATTTTGAAGCCCCAGCTTTTCAAGGTCGTTGTGAAGGACAGACGTGTAATGTAAAGTTTGAGGAAAAAATTATAAAATTAATGTTTTCATGCAGAATACCGTAAAGCCTAATTCAAAAAAAAATCCTCCACATTACTTAACAAATATGTGGATTAGAATGGAGACTATCAACACTATTCAAACGTTCTTTCTTGTCTGTAAAATACTTTAAAGAAGCCCAACATTTATTATTTCATTGCTTATATACTAACGAGGGAACGTTACGACATGTAACACTCAGATCTTAACCAGCGTCATATGTGTTGTAAAGCAGTCTACTACTACTACTTTAAGCATAAAAGTAACAGCCCACTTCCACTCATGTGCAGACACTAAATTTATTTTTAAAAATTTCGTACGAAATTCCTTATGGAAATTTATGTCATAGAAAAACGAATTGTTGAAAATTGTTACTAAAATACACCTAATCCACATAGTTTTTCACGCTGGTCACGAATATGATGGTGTGATGGTGGAACTCCAGGATTCAAAACGCTGGAGGTGGGCCAGGCGGTCACGTTTGAAATCGATGAGAATCGAGAATGGACCAAGCGGAAATCAAGCCACTAACGTTGAATAATAATTTTACAGTGTGTATTCTGTAAAGCGCGTGCCTGGGCTCGATTGATTAGTTCTTGAGATATCAAGTTTTATATTGAGCCTTCCATCAACTTTAAACTGATGGGATT
>Ga0194135_10002921_pt1 | contig 10432 bp, 6 predicted proteins | sample LitLau_LLRF_2013_FD_134024 | JGI IMG/M metagenome (GOLD analysis project Ga0194135, IMG submission 134024) | Freshwater sediment microbial communities in response to fracking from North America - Little Laurel Run_MetaG_LLRF_2013 (version 2) | ecosystem: Environmental > Aquatic > Freshwater >... | reverse complement strand
TTTGATGAGCTCTCGGCAGAGTTCCAAGACATACTCGCTGGTCTCTCAGCCTCAGCACCGGTCACGCACATTGAGAGTGGAGAGGTCATTCAAATCCTGGGTATTCCCTACTACTTGGACCAGATCAAAATCAATGGCCTTACCATGGATCGGAGCCCACCAATGGATGAGTCAGGACAAAATAACAACAGCGACGACGAGGACAGCGACGGTTCGGATGCCGAGATTTTGATGGAGGCTGGGGATCAATCACACACTTTTGATGACATGGAGCTCGAGTTGATTGGCCTACATCCAAACGATCAATCACAAGACACTTTTAATGTCTCCAGCAGCGCCTCCTCCCCATCTTCGTCCTCCTCCATCTCAGATGAAGAAATTGATATTGTTGATCATACCTGCGAGAGCATTTTGGATGCATTGTTACAAGGGGATCTGAATACTGCCAAGTCCTTCATCCCGGCAAATATGGAAATGAGTCTGACCCCGGCAACCTCACAGGCCGTGGTCTCGGTATCAGCTTCATCTCAGAAGCAAGGAAAACGATCTGCGAAGCCAACGCGATGGTAAGATATTTTTGTCCTTCAAATTTCAATCTTATCCCTAAAATGATGTAAACTTTTGTCCCGAATATGATAATCTTATGAATTATCTGCCAAAAGGATACTGATGATGATGATGCAATTCTAAATTGCAATTACGGCAGAAAAGTTAGTCTCTTAAATAATAATCTCACTTTTTATTTATCTTACAGCAGTAATGGCTCCTCCGGAATGAAAAAACCACGATTACCAAGGAACACCGACAAAGCAGAACGAAAGAAGGAGCAAAACAAAACTGCAGCCACACGATACCGAGAGAAGAAGAAGCTTCAGGCAGCCATCATCTCCGTCCAAGAGGATGAATTGGAGAAGGTCAATGATCAACTCACGGCTCAACGGGATGATCTTCAGCGTCAAGTCCGGATGTGCAAGGAGCTCCTTCGAGCAGTGATGACGGATCGTAAGGTCAAGAAGGAGGCTGGCGTCATTGCATGGAATGGGGCGTCACGGAGAATTGTAAAATGAATTTACTGTATAAAACAAAAGGAAGGAAGTTAGGAGAGTAGAATGTTTGACGTAGTACTTATTAATTATTAGTGATTTGAGACAAGTTGTACAAACAGAAAGGGAAGATGGTGTAATTTTTGAGCTAATTCAGTAGATACCAATTTACGCAGTTTATCATTTCTGTCGGTGTATTGTGGATTCGGATTCCCTTACCAATGTTTTTTTGGAATTGACACCTTGAATCCACAACACACTTCCCTTTGAACGCTGAACATTTCTTGAGGAGCTTATGATGCACTGAACCAGTGCGGATTATTGTGTTCTAAAATGAAATGGACAGTGGTTCTAGATTTACTGCGTAAATTTTTTTTTCTCTCTTTGTAACGATTAGCTAAACATGGATTCTAACTTATACAATTTCCTTTTCAATTTTTTCATTTTTTGGTTAATGGCTTCATTGCACTCAACCCGAGCAGTGTGTTACCTTTATTGAAACGTCAAAAAAATTAGAATTTAGAACCGTTGGATTGGATTTAGCTTTGTGTGACTCGTGCACTATAATCTGACTTGATTAAGTTTCCGTTACATGAATTCAATGTCGTTTTTTTTGTATTCCATGGGTGTAAAGAACTCAATATTTCCAACTTGGGTAGAAGTAAAAAAAAAAGATACGAGGTCACTCCTAACCTTTTGATCCTCAGTTTAAAGTCTTGAGTCTTGACATGGATATAAATTAATGTGACATGGAGGATATGATTAACTTTATTCATTTAGTTTTACATGATTTAGTTTTTGTCTTTTGTTCGACTCGTCCTACCTACCGATAGTACTGTCTCTTAACTTTTCGTTGGGCCTACTAAGTATGCTACCCCTCACACTTATGCTGTCTAGGAATTAAAAACTATAAATTATCTTTTGGCAACTGAAACCAGCTGAACCGTTGACTCAATTCTTGATTTTGGTTGTTGGTGGGGAGAAGGAGGGTCCAAGTTGAATTGCAATTTGTTCCGGGGTGAGGTTGTAGAGGCGCTGGGGCGGGGCAGAGCCGCCGAACTGCACTGTAAGCCTTTCCTTGTGAAATATTTTCAAGAGGGCAGGTCCCCACTCGCTCTTGTCCACGCTGTAGAGGTAGAGACCGTTGAGGGTGTGCCCAGTCGTGAACGGTTTCATCACTGCAAAGAGACTACAAATACGCACACACGTAAGTTTGCTGTGTTGCATCAATAACCTCAATGGCTCAGAAAAGATTCGTTAAGAAGTTCAATGGCGTCGTCGCATCACGAAAGGAAGTTCAAGCATGCAATCGACGATCCAACCACCCTTTTCCCAACATCACATGGAAGGAACCCTTTAGGCTCATTAGTTGGAAGAATTACAATTTGTTGTGAGTTGATGGGAATCAGGACGCCGGACAAGCGTGCGCGTGCCGGGAAAGTGAATGCACGCTACTGAAAAGGGAACGACCGAGGATGTCATCAGACAGCATACGGGAAATTTAGCGAATGACACTTTTTGGGACGCTAAGCTCGTGAATGGGGTCTGACATACTCGGCAGTCTATTTTTGTGTGTGCCTTACTTAGAATGTTTTAAAGTCGGGAAGTCTCCTTACCTCTGGAAAATTCTTGGAGCTGAAAAGAAAACGGATATCGTGATGAGTATACGCCTGAGCAAGAACCAACGCAACGCCGCCGCCGGCACGGAATGCCGGAAAATTTAAACTTACTGTTAATGACAATGATCTTATGGCCGAGTTGGGGATAATATCTCTCATAGGAGTCTGCCAACTCAATCCAGAGCGGGAGGCAGGCTACGCAGGCTTGATTCCGCATTGTGAACCCGGCCATATTGAATAGAAGGATCCCCTCAATCATTTCTCTCCCGGTCTGATTAGCAACTAAATGAACGTTCCAAACGGCTCGCTCAATGGCATAGAGCATGTAATGACGAAGTTTCTCCACGTCCCCCATGATCACAAACTGCCGGACGTTGATATCTTTCAAGGCTCCCACGATTGCTGATTCGAAATCAGATTAGAAAAAAATAATTTTTTTTTAGAGAGTGGGAACAGTTTTGGAGACAGACGGAGGTTAAGTTGGCTGGGTAAATCTACCAGCCAACCCGCGCGAATTAAACTTACTTGGGCGTCCATCCCGGGCAGACGTAAAGTGGAACGGGAAAATTTGACTAAATTTGGAGAAATTACGGAAAATCATGTTGTCCACGTCCAGTCCTTTCCTCCATCGAAAATTCTAAGCGGATACAAAGAACGGATGAAAATGTGGGGATTGCTTTCTCAAACAAACTCATAATTCCATCCAATTGAAAAGAATAACAGTCTGTGTATCGGCGTACTTCTCTGATCATGTTTTCGGCCTCATCCACGTCCAGTTTTCGGGCCCTTAGAAATCTCACAAGATATTTGTTCTGAGCCATGTAAGCCTGCGTCAGTCCATCGCGTACTCGGGAGCGGAACTTTCCAAAACCAAAATCGTATCAAATTTTTTGATTTCAGAACCAAGTCTCGAGAATTTTAGATGAAAAAAAAAGAAGAGTCACCTCGGGAAGTAAATTCAATTCTTCTTTAGTGTAAGTATCCAAATCAACTAGCTCCTGCCCATCGGGATTTGGGGTTGAGAGCTTGCATTGTAATAATAACAGAAGCACACCAGCAACTGCTTGAGACATAATTCCACTCCCTGAAAATGGAAGAATTGGAAAGAAGTGAAGCAAAAGGTTGTAGCACAACGGAGGATACACTAGCACTGAGGGCCTAGAACCCGTCGACCACAAATTAAATATAATCGGAGAAGTTATAGGTGGGTGGGGTGGATTTAGCGGCATGTAAATAAAGAATCACCTCGAATCCTTACGCTATTCTTCCACTCTGCCGTGGGAATGTTTTTTGTAATTACATCAATGTATGGATCTGAATTTGTATCTCTTGGATTTTCTCACAATTGGCCGTATGGAATTGTCATTATACCCAAGATGACCTTGTGACAAAAGAAAGGATCCTGAGAATCTTTACGTCTTGATTTTATGCATCTAGGGATTCGAATAGAAATTCCATTTTTTCCTCCTCTTCTCGAAACCTGTTTCCTGTATGATTTCCTGAAAATTTTCCGGATCAGATAAAATGAGGAAAAATTCACTGACAAATTAGGATTTGCGACCATCACCGCAATTGATAATATCCCTAAAATCCTTCAAGTTCTTAGCTACATGCCTTCGCTTTCTAGGTTCACCCCTGACCGGATGAGGGTCTCGCTATTGAATCGAGAAAACATGATCAAGAGCACCCATTGGAGCTAATTACGCCCTGCCTACTTCCTTAATTTCATTCAACCCTGTTATATTTCCCATGAACCTAACCCACCCACTGAAACAGCACATAGAGGGGGCAATTTTTCATGGGCATACTACCCTGTTGAGCTGAGGTATTCTTTCGTCGTGCCTCGTGGGTTTTAGGCTGGAAGTACCATACGGGTAATAAAAAGCCCAGACTTTGCCAATTTTGCCAAACAGATTTGAAACAAAGCTGACAGATTTATTTAACATTTGGAAGAAAATGAACCACCAAGTGTATAATTGCTTAACAGGAAACAACAAGCATGTTGAGAACTTAAACTCAAAAGGTAACTAAGTTCGTAAGGGACAATTATCGCAAATTGGAAATGAAGCCAACAATCCTTAAAGGTTTACTTTAAGATATTAATGTTGCATGGAAAGAAAAGTGGATGTACGAGAGGAAAAGGAGGGTTTTACAAGTACCAAAGTATGTTGCTCATGTTCTCGGGATCCTGTTGACAGAGACAGAGAGCAACCCTAGTAAGGTAGGCCAGCTTGTGGGCAAATTGACACGGAGCCGGAACAGCCACTGTGCCAGTCCAGTTGAAATAGAGATGGCACAACTTAGACGTCAAGGTCTGGATGGAGTCGGCCTTGAGACCAAAATTGTCGTAGATGACATTGTAGGAAGTTGGTGAGACCTGGCGGACGGATTGGGAGACCAGAAAGAAGTCAAACCTAGTAAACAACAAAGAAGCCACAAAATAAATCGCAACAAGTATTAGTTACTCATTTCAGGTCGGCCAATAGCCAACGTCAATGTAAGTCAATTACGAATAGAAACTTACCGGCCAGGGATGGTCATCACCTCGTCCAACACGGTCCCAGGTGGTGGATTCATCACTTGGCCATTGGGTCCAAGGGCCATGTAACGACTGTTAATCTTCTTCATCACCACAATGGAAGTGAAGTGTGGGTTGGCAATTGTGCTTTCGCATATGCTTCGTTGATGCTCGCTTGATCAAAAGAAGCAAGACCATTAAGTACTGGCAACATGTTTAGGGAGTGGCTAAGGCAAGGAGGAAGCTTACTTTCATTGTCTCAACTTCGTTTTCCATGACATATTTAATTTGTCTCTCGCCAACTCCATCACGGAAGAGCAAGATCCGGTCATTTGCCTTTGCTAGAAAGCTTCCAAACATTCTGAAATCACAACAAAACGAATAAACTAAAAATGTCCGTTATCGTATCAGCGTGTCAGCGGGGAATGGTTGAAATTGAAAACTTACTCTTGGTGTCGATACACATGTTTGATGAGAGCTCCTCTTTGTGCTTATGGAAGCTGACGAGTGACAACACTGAAGTATTTTCCAAGATTTGGAGACGTGGTAAGGTGGTCACAAGAGCTCCCACACTCATCCTTCCGTTCCGAGCAGTGGTAGGCATCATATCCAAGGATCATGACACGGGTCTGCGGAGAAACAGCAAATCATTAGCTCAAATGCGAGGGCCAGGGCCAGAGCCAGAGGCTTCCGAATTAATAAACACTTACCTTGAATGGGTCCTTAAATGCTCCATGGAACTCCACCCAACTTGCTATTCATCTGGATAACCATCTTGGACATGATGGAGTTGAAGTTCTTATTTTCAATGTGTTTCTTTCCAAGACGCATTGAATTGGGAGGGACTATCAAAAAAGAACAAAATAAAATAGTGGAACATCAAAGGTCGCGTTTAGGAACATGAAGTGGGACTTACTCCCATGCCGACTCCATCCAGACCTTGACGTTTAAGTTATGCCACCTCTATTTCAACTGGACTGGCACAGTGGCTGTTCCTGCTCCGTGTCAATTTGCTCACAAGTTGGCCTAACTTACTGGGTTGCTCTCTGTCTAAAGGCTCCCGAGAAAATGAGCAACGTACTTTGATGCTTGTAAAATCCTCCTTTTCCTCCCGTACTCTGTCCACTTTCCTTTCTCTCTCTCTTAATTAGGGGACCACATGGCCGCTCGTCGCTACGGTCGAAATTGCGGTCAGCGCCTTGCCGGGCGGAGAGATTTGGAAACTATCCGTTCATAAAAACCCACGCTATTTTCCCTCGCTAACGAGGATGAGATTTTTTCCCACACGTTCCCCTCTCCTTCCCAGCATCCAAGCCAAAGTCAGTTGGAAGTAGGAACCCCCCTATCCAACTCACTTTGTCCAAGCCCATTCCAAAGTTTTTGAGTGATGAAGGGAGCCGATTTAACTGGCAATATCTCTGGAGCCACTGATCGGATTTTCAATTCCAAGGTCTCATATTACTTTGGAAGAGATCAGTTAGCGGTTCCCTTGGATATCATGTGGGTGGGTTGGTCCCACCAGTTGCCAGGCCGGTTAGGTTAGGTCGACGGGATGCTGCGCAGGTTTGGAACAATCCATCCGATTTACATAAACAACATGTCAAGTTAATCCACATAAAGTTGGATAATTTACGATGCCGAAGAATGCGGATTTATTGATTCTGTGATTCTCTAGTCTGGTGGGTTTTATGACTTACAAGAACGTGTAAATTTGTCCATTCTCTTCTCAGAATTTGTTAGGTTCCAAGATTCTAACAAGTTTAATAGAAACAAAACAAATCAAAATTAATCTTATTCGGCAAAGCCTCGATTAACTTCATACGAATGTACAGATTTGTATGGGAATTTAACAATAATAATGATAACTATTCTTGTACGCAACCTGAATTAAATTGGTAATGAATTGATTCTGAATCTACTAACTACTAAAAACTAGCAGATGATTTAGTATAATGAGTTTAAATTAAAATAAATTTCGTGTCATCAACTAAACGAACTTTTAGTAAATGTAAATGTCTGGTGATTGGTAAAAGGGAAGCAGCTGAAGAGAATTGAATTTGAATTTCTGAACAAGAATTAAGAAATGCAGATTAGTTATAATGGCTGTAACACTTATGAATAATTCCTTCCTACTCCGCTGCCGTACTCGTGTGATTCCCTTCCGCATTTCCTATTCCTAACTTGTGTCATTACAAAAATAGAAACAAGATTCCTCTTCTAAATGTAAAATAGAAGCAACAAGAAGATGAAAGAATGAAATCTCTCACTTATTGAACGATCTCAACAATTCCGTTTCATTAAATGCCTCACTACTGCGCCGGTGTCTTCTTTCCTACAAATGAACTCTCGAACCAGAGTGCCTGTTTCCTGACATGTTTCTGCCTTGGTTGTGGCTTCGGTGGCCCGTCACTCCCGTGTGACACAAATTCATTGATGGCCTCCGTCACTTCCCGGATGGAGTCGTGAATTGTTGGGGAAGGATTCCGTGCCAATTCCGGAGTCAGGGACGCTACCTCCTCGGAAGAGGGTGGAAGTGACATGGTTTTCGATTTCTCGGATCCACTCCTGGATGGCCATTTGGGCAAGGGTGGTCTCTCACTCCCGGTTGGTCTATTTGGGCTCTTCTTTTGTCTCGTGAGCATCTCGGCGGCGAGGCGCTCTGCCGGTGGGCGATATGCGGAGAGTTTGAGTCCACCTGATGTCGGAGTCCCAGGTGATCCGGCGCCCTGATTCAGTCGTTCTTGTGACCTCCATCCCAGGTAAGGTTGTTTCACATAGGCAGTCAATGGTGGTGCATTCTGACCAGGGGTTGAGGACGGGGAAGAGCCTGGGCTAGTCCCGGAAGTAGAGCTGAGGCGTCCTTTCCCATACCGTGTCAACGTCAGCGGCATCCCATATCTGCACAAACCAAATCAGTTTAGTAAGGGCGAGTAGATGGTTCCGCATCGGTAGAGACCCAAATCATTTTATAGTCTTACGTAAAAGATGAGCGCTCAAAGGCGGATGGACTCTGGCTGGCAGTGGAACTGGGGCTTAGGAGGGACTCTCGTGATGACCTCGTTACACTCATCGTCACCGGTCTCCCGCGAACAAAGTTGGAACGGTTCAGTGATCCTGAGAGAGAAAAAAAGAATTGACAATTAAGTTTTATGGTTGAGTCCAACAATTTGTTGTTGTATGGTGGGAGCTCATTTCCGTCCTCGTCATATGGACATTCTGCCTGTCTCCAATCTCAGTATACAAACTAATAATAACCACCTTTTAATTAGGAAACTGTCAATCAAAATCCACCCAAAACTCCTTTTCAATCCTGCCGCATGGAGAAGAGCATCTCTCCTGACATACTTTGGAAAGGACAGTCGTCGGCGGAGGAAGCAGCTCGTCAAAATTAAGTCAACTGGTAAACATGGGATGCGGATGAGGAGAGCAAAGAAATAAAAAACAACGAAATTTGACCAAACCCAAAAACCCAGGTGAGGGTGCGACACCGACAGAAAATGTATTCGGTAGGACGCGAAAGAGGCACTGAAGATGGTTATATTAATTTAATTGCTCAAAAATGGAAAACTCCACGGCATGCTCGCAATTATTATTGAATTGGGATTATTGCGAAATGTGGGCAGAAAACGGGTCCTGTTCTCATGTTGGGATTGGGATGTGTGGTCTGGTCGTGCTGTCACGCCATGGACGGCAGCAGAGGTACTAACTAGGGTAGGAATGCAAGAATGAAATTTTTCAGACCAAAAGTTACACAGGAAGTACAGTGATGGTATCAATTAACAAAAGGGAAAACCCATTATGTAGTTTCTCTCAGGAGAACGATCATATCCTCAACAAGGATTAGGATAAGGGGTATGTGGATGCGTAATAATTAGTCTAAAATGCACGCAGCAATAACGCATCTCTCTCTCTCTCTCCCTTATTTCCTGCAATGCTTAAAATTCTTTCGTTTGAATTTTTAATAGTTCCGCAGAAGGACTTACCAGTAGAAAGACCACCATTTTGGAGGCTGGAGAGTGACGGGGTCCGATAGGCCGAGAGACCGGCCCAACCTCCAGCCAGTCCGCCGGCACTTCCATATTCGTTTCGTTTGAGGAGCTTGAGTGCCGTGGTTCCGTTGGTCGACACTAGGGGCGTGTCCTTTCGTAGTTCCGTTGAACGGTCCCTCTCGACACTTTTACTCCGGTAACTATGTCGTCGGTACCAGTCTGGGATGTTGATCTTCTGGAGAGACCGTTGAATTCGGAGCTCATGCTCTGATAGTTGTCGATTGTCCTCACGGAGTCGGTTCTCTGGTGGCTGCGGAAAGAAAATGTAAAAGGAAAACTGTTAAACTCTGACCAAGTTCAGTCATTCTCTAATCTTCATTTCAAAACTTCCTGTTGACACATGGAAAGGGAGGCGTAAGCCTATTAGCACCTTTCACTTGATAGAAGCTCGTAAAGCGATTCACTTGAGGATGCAAGCGATAGGGACACCGTCGCCGGGACAAGGGAAGAGCCTAAAATCCATGAGTTTCAGCCCTCAAACTTGTCATCGGCCATTTGGGGATTGAGGAAATCAGGATGCGACGACATTTATGGACTCCTCGACGACGAATGGACGAGTTAAGGGAACGTCGATAAGTTGCAGGAAACATACGAGGCACCATTAGCACCCCCCAAAAGAGAGCAATGGAAACATTAATCTTTCACGACGCTCAGGAACCAATCCAGAGTCCGGAGCCCGTCTGTTAACTTTTAATGGAATTTTGCACGTAACATTACCATTCCCTGTCCACAGTTATTAACAAAATCCCAAGATTTATTGCACTGGGAAATGTAAAAACAAAAAGGAGGACAGCCCTCCTTCTCCTTGAAAAAAAAAATGGGATTTCTACGTCCCCCGTCCAGCTCCTCCTTTTCGTTTTTTTTGTAGTGTTTTTTGCTAAAGATGACACAAAAATGAGAGTTTTCGAAAGGTTTAAAAAAGAAGAGCGTCGTCAGGGGAGGAGGAGAAATCCCGCCGAGAATTGTATAATTCTTAATTGAATTTCATTCAATACCTTCCGGAAGTAGGCTGGGATATCCGGGGGCGCGTTAGGAAAGCTTGAATGAAAAGGATACGGAAAGAATGTTCGTACGGATGCGGATTTAGTTTGGATTTTGCAAGGATGACAATTTATTAGTATTAATATAAAAAGTTGAAAAACTTACGCTGGCAGCACTCTTCTGCTCCTCGTCCAATAGGAATTCGAGAGACTTGGCTCGCTC
>Ga0194135_10002920_pt1 | contig 10433 bp, 11 predicted proteins | sample LitLau_LLRF_2013_FD_134024 | JGI IMG/M metagenome (GOLD analysis project Ga0194135, IMG submission 134024) | Freshwater sediment microbial communities in response to fracking from North America - Little Laurel Run_MetaG_LLRF_2013 (version 2) | ecosystem: Environmental > Aquatic > Freshwater >... | reverse complement strand
CTTCGGGACACTTTGGGCTTCTCAGGCGTCTTTGCCTTAACCTTCACCTCCGCCGTGGCACTCGACGATGGGGTAAGTGCTTCACTCTGCCTCGCCTCGCTTCGGGACACTTTGGGGGAAATTTTGGGCTTCTCAGGCGTCTTTGCCTTAACCTTTACCTCCGCCGTGGCACTCGATGATGGAGTAAGTGTTTCACTCTTCCTCGCCTTACTTCGGAGTAATTCGGGAGAAAACTTGGGCTTCTCAGGCGTTTTTGCCTTAACCTTCACATCCGCAATTACATCTTCATATTTGTAATCAATTCCGAGTGCTGCCAACTTTTTGTTATTCCTAGCGATTGATTTAGCTCTGGTTGCACTCTGTTTCTCAATTTCATCAGTCTCCATTGGTTCTGAGAGAGCCTTGATATGTTCCTTCCTACGGTACAGAGTTGGGAAGCTATGCTTGCGAATATAACTTGCAGCAAAGATCTTCTTTGTATTCACATGGGGCTCAATAACTTTACCTAGCAGACAAATTGAGAAATAATCATTAGAACTCAATCCGCTATCAACCACTTATTCAATTACAATTCCAATCCTCTTTCTTACATTTGATGAGTCGCTCGTACATGAGGTAATTGTTCATGCTTTCTGCAGCAATGGTTGCAACTTCAAGGAACTCAAATTCAATAAACGCATATCCTTTTGCTCGTCCAGTCTGTCAACAAGAAATTATTTTCAGTAATTCTCGAGTATCGGGGGAATCATGGGTCCCTGACGCCACGTCAGTGATCACTGATAGAGATATCACGGAAGCCTTGAGATTCTTACTTTTGGAGATCGAGCAACTCGAATTCTGCGAATATGACCAAATTGTGAAAAGAAACCTTTGAGAGCTTCTTCATAGAATCCATACGGAAGATGACTCACAAGAATAATCCCACGGCTTTGTTTTTCTTCACTTTCTAATTTTTTAGCCTGAAAAATAGACGCAATATATAAAATATCAGTATAACGGAAAATGATTTAGAATCCAAAACCCAGCCCACCGACTCGCATTCAAAACTGATGGTGAAGGTAAAAAAAATGATTAACCTTCATCGATTTTCCAACTTTTCTAACGGCCTTTGTAAAGGCTGATTGATTCTTGGACTCGAGAGCAATCGTCTTGGGTGGCGGCGCAGGTGAGACTTTCCCCATTTTGGTGCTACTTAAGGAAAGGATATTAACTGATTTTGGAATCTGTAATGTCCGAGATTAATTGAATAACTGAATTCGGTGTGATTGTGAATGAGGAATGAGAGCGGACTAGCTAGCGGACGAGGAGGTTTAGAAAAGGCACATGGCAAAGTAACAGTAACACTAAAAGTCCTTCACTAAAATTCAGACGTTCCTTGCATGGGCATACAATTAGAAAAAAATAAAATTCACGATTTTGTAATTCCATACTCCATCTTTCAAAGTTTTAATTACTATTCAAATGAGCAATTTTACAATTCATTTAAAATTACATTGGTTTGGCAGTCACTTAGTAATTTTTAAGTAAATGCCCTTTAGCATGAGAAGAATTGATTTATTGAAAATGAACAATGTAGTTTGGCTTGGCTGTTTGGTGCAAGTCGGAAGCAAATTATGCGAACTGCTAAATGGCTTTTTATATTTAAATTTAAAAAAAATATAACTTGAAGCCTGTAAATTGTGTAATAGTAGCGTTTAAATTTCGTAAAGGCGGCTGCTTCCGTAGTTTGAAAGCGCAACTTAGTTGATTTGTGTTTTGTGTTTATCATCGCCTCTTTCGCCATTCTCTTGAACTCCAGAAAGTGTCTTGGACTTTTAGAAGGAAGGGACTCGCCGCGTGTGTCATATCTGCTGACATTAGTTCATTTGGTCAGGCTTTTTTCGGATTGATTTACAACTGTAAACGTCAATCATGGTAAGTAATTCAGTTCTTAATTGATAGATTTAGTATTGCTAGAAATTGTATCCATACCGCTTGGTTACTTGGACAAGGACAAGGACCGGCCTATGCGTTTGGTTGGTCTTATTATTTGGGGCCATTTAACAGCAATTTGGTCTGGTTTCTTTTTCAGACTTCGAAGCGGAGGAATAATGGACGTTCGAAACACGGTCGTGGGCATGTGAAGCCAGTCCGCTGTACCAACTGTGCCCGGTGCGTGCCCAAGGACAAGGTGAGAATTTGTGAACTCTATAAATTAAATTATCATCAACCGAGCTGAGGTGACATGTCCTTTTACACTCGTATCCATTAGGCAATCAAGAAGTTTGTCATCCGGAACATTGTAGAAGCCGCAGCAGTCCGGGACATAACAGAAGCTTCAGTTTATCCCCAGTACCAACTGCCCAAACTCTATGCAAAACTTCACTACTGCGTCTCCTGCGCTATTCACTCCAAAGTGGTCCGAAATAGGTCAAAGGAGGATCGCCGAATCCGAACCCCACCACCAAGGTTCTCTCGACCAGGAGATAAGCCACAACAAAACCGTAACAACTAAACATGTTAGCTCCTTCTTAAGGTCAGAGAGTGAATAAAAACATCATTTTTTATTCATATCCGTTAAATTTAATCCACATCTTTGCATAGAATTGATTTTTTTAGAGGTTGAACTGACTATCCTTTGCCCACTTTTTCATCACTGAGAGGATTTTCTCTACATTTTGTTTTGAGGAGTGACGAAGGAGGGAGATGATATCGGGAAGGGATTCCCTGTATAGAAAATTAACATTTAGTTTTCCTTCTAACTTCTAAAACCACTTTGCCATAAGAAGATATCTATTAGTCTTACTTTGGTTCATGGCCCGCGATGATTAGCTAAAACGATACAAAAGATGCACAATTTTCGTCTAATTAATTAATTAAAGAATGGAATTCTGAACATGTATACGAACCTGAAAGACTCCCACGCATGCTCCTCTCTTTCCTTCCCAATTTTCTTGACTGGGATCAAATTTTTCCAAAATGTCAAATGCTTTTGCAGCGTAGTAGAATTGTCCCATGCGATAGCATTCATTTGCAATCAACTAAAGGGAAAGAATATATTCAACTAATTTCCAGCTCCACTCCTTGACTCGTTCTTATTCGTCCTTATAGTTTTACTACGAGAATGAACAAGAATGTGTTACCTGTAACAATTGAAAGGATTCTGGACTCGTATCCATCCGTTCGTAGATCTCCCAAGCGACTCTTGGCTTCTTGTTCATAATCACTGGTGATGAAGAAGGAATTTAGTTGGGAATTCTACTGCTTCTTGATTACTAATTCAAATTCTTACGACATCTAGCCAGGCACTGCATGTAGGTGAAATCATTCCGGATTTTCTCACTTTGGACCATGAGGAGTACTATTTCCGCATCTAGGAACTGATTCAACATGGCCAGGGCCTGAGCATAATTATAATTGAAAGTGTCATCATTGTAGTAATGGGTCCGGACAGAGTTGAGGTAGAGAGCACAATGGTCAAAGTTGGAATTCAGGAAATGGGCAGATGCCATGCAGAGACGACCAAAGACGGAATCATGCTCAGCATCACTCGACCCAATCCGGTTGTAGTAACTCTGGGCCAAGGACATGTACTCACGCTGAAAAAAAGGAAACGCAAACGTATCGGCAATTACTTTCGAAATGCAAAGTGACCGTCAACCGGACGCTGACGCCTGTCACCTTCGGTCAAAGACTTACACAGACGGTCGAGTTTAGATTTTGTTGCGACAAGAGAACGTTTACGATTGCATGAAGAATATGTTCCGGGACTGTCTTTGGTTTCACGTCCTTGATCAATTCATAGGCACTCCGGATGTCCTCCTGCAGGAGTAACGGAAAATTGAAATCTGTGACGGCGGTCAAACCCCTACTAATTTGATTTCATACCTGATGAAGGTAGTAGATGATCAAGTTGAGTCTTGCTTCCGGAATGACCCCTACTAGCTTTGGCAGGACCTGCAAAGCTCCTTCACCTCCACGAAACACAACCAGGTTGTGTCGGATAAGGTCATAGGCGTTAGAGAACGGTCCATGCTTGGTTTGCTCCTCGTGATGCTACACGGAAGGAAAACGTAAACAAAATCCCGATGAGGGTCGATGACAGGGTTTGGGCTGCCCTCAAACCCAAAAATTAACGTTACAAATTCTCACCATCAAGTTCAGAAGAGGTTTCAGCTCTTTCTCCGCAGCCGTCCCCGTGTACAGTCGAAAGGTGTTGCAGGATCTGAGATTGAGAGCAATGGCAGAATCCGGATGCGTCTGCAAATAGACTGCCAGTACTTCTTGGGAAACGTCGTAGTACTCCAGGCGGTGGTAACAAAGGGCCACGTAAACATTCAATGCCAGGAATTCTCTGAGGAAGAAGGAATCAATTAGTCAATCCAAGGTTAAAGACAAAAGTGCTTGCGTGCAAGTGTGTGAGGAGAACCTATTCTTAAGAAGCATTTGGATAAGCGTGAGTTCTTTCCGACAACGGGTATTGATGAGATCGATCATGTAATCGGAAATGTCATTGAGGTTGGACGGGTCAAAGAAGTGTTCTCCCAAGGCAGCATCACTGGGAAAGGTTAAAGAAATTGGAGGGGAAGACTGGAAGGAAAGGGAACCAAAGGCCCGGAGAGGAGCTGTAATGGACCTGTTTACCTATTGTTAATGAGAACTCGTTTGTAGATGTCAATGGAGCTCTGGAAATCTCCTCGAAGGTAGTGGACCGAAGCGAGAGAGAGTGAGTTCTCCAGGTTATCTTCCAGGCTCTCATGAAGTTCGAGGAGTCTGTCATCATCCTCCAGTTTGTGGGCCAAATGAAAGAGGAGGCGCGTCTGAAGATCCGACGGCTTCCCTTTCTTGGCTGCTGTGACCGCCTCCGTGTACATGCCAAGGGAAAAGTAGCAAGAGGCTACGTTGAGCCAAGTAGTACGAATTGAATCCTCATCCCCATTGTCCTTGATGTAGTCCAAGTATAAGCGAAGTGCTCTTTGGTAATCCCCCAAGTGAAAGGAACAGTAGGGGAGGAGCTTCCCGGCAGTCGTCGGGGAAATCACGTTCTCGCCTGCTCCTTGATGACGATGGTCTGCTGGAACGCTCTTCAGAAACTGGAATTTAAAGAACCAGCCAAATTGTTGAATCCGTCGTTGTCACTTTGGCAGTGTAAGGCTGGGGCTGGAGTGACAGCGACTATCTTGACAGACTTTATATTTTACCTCAAGTAAAGTCAAGGCTCCAATGAAATCCCGTTTGCTCAAGAAGTCTTCCAGCTTGGGTAGTCTGCCTGATGGGTTCATGGAACCTTGTCCTCCGTCGGATTGACGCGCATCTGGTCTCACCCGTGAGAGCAACTAAGGCAGAAAGGAATGGCGTAAATTATGATGTTACATTAGAAAAACTTCAGAAACTGTACACTCACCATTTTTAGTTTAATTTCCCAAATTCCAATACTTTACAGCATGTAATCCTTCAAAGTTGGAACTTGGAGATAGCTGCTGCTGGTGGTGGTGGTGGTGTTCCTTATTGGATAAAATCGATTCTTTGTTTTGGATCTTGACAATCCTTAAGGACATTTCTGTTTACACTTTTGTTGCTTGGAAACAGAATTTATCCAACCAGCGTTCCTCGTGGATTCACGATGCGATGATGACGAAGGCTCAGGAATACCAGGGTATACAGAATAATTTTAACTTTTAGGATGGAGGAGATTCTAATACATTTAATCATCGAAATTAGAATTTAGAATAAATTGAATGATTTACAAAATCACAGAGCGAAACCGAAGAAATTGTTATTAGCTAGTCCATTTCCTATTCTTTTAAGCTTCGGCGTCACAACTTCCTTATTGATCCAAAATAACTTAGAACAATGTTGCTGAGTAATTAATTTCTCCTTAATAATGTAATTTAATTTCCCAGTCTTCATTGACAAGAAATCCGGGTTTCCGTATCACAAAAGCTGTTTCACCCTCAAACTCCAACGGTACATTAGTCCCACGGGCTAAAATGAAATTAATTATCAACAAGTTGCAACTAAAACTATTAAAAGTGTGACTCGTAAAAATTGTGTTGTTGCTCACATCTGCTGCTGCCTTCAATTCCTGTTGGTTTATGGGGAAGGCCTAGCATAACGACTCGCTCCACCCATTCCACGGTCACAAACGTTGTTCCAGGATTTGAAACTCTGAAACAGAAAATTTAACAATGAGAAGCCAATGGAAGTAAGAATTTTTGCCTCGTCTCTCCTTAAGCTCAATGTCAATTACTTTGATTTAAGAACATTATCTTCAAAAGTGAATACTGTTTCCAAATATTTCCCCTGCCGGTACTCGTAAGACTCTCCGTCATCAATGTACAGAGAACCATGTGCATTGCCCTAGGACAATTTAAAAATCCATCCACGAGATTAAAAATAATAATTGGAAACTTCCATAAAAAAAATTCCTGGACTCACGGATTTGTCTACTGCCACATATAACGTGTATGGGTCATTCTTCATGAGGGAAGACGCTCGACGAATTCGTTGCTTTGTGGGAATGATAGAACCTCCTCGTTGGAATACTGGAATCTGTTCGCAAACAATAATTAGCCCCGAAATGCGTCAGAGGACTACGGGCTAATGTAATAAATGAAACCTACCGTATCGTCGTCAACTGGAACCGTGTGATGACCAGGTTCAAATTTTGTGTAGCTGTAAAAGTCGTACCAAATCCCTTCGGGCAAGTAGACACTCACACTCGTCGCCCCTTGCTCAGTTACTGGATGCACCAGGAGAGCAGTTCCTGACATAAAAACAAATACAACATTCATTCATTCATTTGTAAAATTAAACTGGAAAGCCGACGGAAACTAAATTAATTACTCACCGACAAGGTGCTGATCTTGAATTGGGAATGTAGCAGCATCTTGGGGGAAATCGTACCATAGGGGTCGCATGGGTGGAGCCCCAGATTTTTCGTTCTCGTAGAAGAGTGTGTACCTGAATCATAATTTAAATTAATTGAAGAAAAGAAAGGAGGGAATTGCATTAGCCGGAGCTAATCACATTACCAGTATGGTAAGAGAGCATAGCGCTTCCGCACTGCCGATCGGATGAGCGCAGTAATTCTATCCCCAAAGAGCCAAGGTTCTCTCCGCTTTGTTTCAATGTGAGCATGGTTTCGCATGAACGGTTGGAATACTGCTGCCTGTCAATCAAAATGAAATTAGGCAACTTGTAGTCGTCAATTCCATACCTAATTGTCAGGGTTGTGAGACTCGTACTTGGTACCAGCGGAGGAGGAGCTCGGGTTCTGGATTGTGAAAAAATCCTCCTATATCAGCCCCGCAGTGAGTAATTCCAGCGATGCTGAGGCCAAGGCACATGGGAATGGAGGCCTTCAAATGTCCCCAGTTTGCCATGTTGTCTCCGGTCCATATAGCAGCATACCGCTGGGTACCCACAAAATTTGCTCTAGAAAGGATAAAAGGACGCAGGCGCCCTTCTGAGCGAAGTAGATGACCCTCGAATGTCGATATGACCTAAAAGGAAATGGGTGACATTTCTGAGCTGATGCATTATTGTTGGATGCATTTACCTGCATAAGACCATACAAATTGTGGACATCACGATGCTCCCAGTCCCCGTAATGCATCATGTCCTTCGGCATTGTCACCTCAGGCCCATTGAATACTGATGGTTCGTTCATATCATTCCATGTGTAGAGGTCAATGGTGGAGCCAACGTATTTATCGAAGGCAAAGAGAGACGCCCAGTAGGCTCTAACCCGTGGGTCAAAAAAGTCTAAATACGAAGATGAACCTGGCCAACACCATCCTAAAGATAGTAATTAAAAACGGATATTATTTAAAACACAGTTGCAGTTCCTTTATGCTCTTTAACATTCCACGCATCCAAACTGTTACCTTCGTAGACTTTTCCGTGTCGGTCCTTGACGTAGAGGTCTTCGCCCAGTGCATTCTCATGTACGAAATATCCAGATTCTCGTTTGATATGAGGATCAATAATAGTCACCATCTTCCTTCCTTTTGCGGTCAAATTTCCAATCATTTCAATTGAGTGAGGGAACTTATGTCCATCCCAGGTAAAGTATCTGAAAGGAAGAACAAAAAGATGCCAAATCTGAAGGAAATGGGACATAATTTCCAATTCCAAACCTGGCTTACTTTTTCCCATCGGTGTGCTCAATGTCGAGCCATAAGGAATCGTATGGAATATCATGGAGGTCAAAGTTGATGTCAACAGTTCGGACATCTTCCTCATCGTTATAGTTCCATCGGCACTGATGGTAGGCAATGGCCCACGTCTGGAAGCACAACTGAGATCAGTTTCGGCACGGTTTCAATTGAAATTATCATGTGTGTGTTGGTAATAACCTGCGGGAGTGGTGTGGTCCCGGAAACTTTGGCGTATTGACGAATGACATCTGAAGGGCAAGGACCCATGAAGACGGTAATGTCAATTATTCCACTTTCACTCATCCATCGAGTTCTGCCCACATTCTCGTCCTTGCTTCCGCCTATGTCATTCTCAGCGTCAATTATCCAATCTCCAAAGATGAAGGGAAATGACAGGAGTAGAGTTATGAAGTAACCATAAGCAACTACGGAGCCAGAAAAGCAAAACTATGGATGCTGACAAGCGTTATGAGCGCTCCCAAGGAATAACAACGGAACAATGGTTAGACTACCACAGGGGAATGAAAGGAAGGGTTTATGGAGACGGGACAAATGCAGTCAAAATCCTGTTCAAGCATTCAGCATCCCTACAATGCTCCGCCATGACAATGTTTGATTCCATGCTCATGTATAAATTACCTCCAACAAGATTGACTAGAGAATCAACGAGACTTCCACTTCCAACTCCAATGTCCACCCAAGTCTCTGCCGCGTTGAGCCAAAGTACGCCCACTGTATTCTTGACGCTAAATTTCAAAATACGAAACAGTGACATCCCTGACTGGTTAAATTAACTGAATAATTTATACCTGTGTGCAATGACGTAAGGAATTGATCCATAAATTGCCATGTTACTGTCCAATTCATACTCAAACACGTCCAAGTTGTAAAGGCGATGAGGTTCCCCACTTCTGTTAGAGACAAATAGAATATTTGATTAGGATACGAGTACCAACTGACAGGTGACAGGCGCTACATAAATTATACCCGTATAACCTAGTGTCCTTGAGCATGAAATTGTCCGTGTGTTCTGGAATTCCATAAAGGTGTTCTGTGTGAGGAAAGTCAATGTCCACACCAATGGATTCTGGTCCACGGGGCTTAGCGTCTGTGTTCCCACTAAAACTCTCCTCCCACATTGACGGCTCCGTCTCTTCTTTCTCCTTTTCTTCTTCCGGTTTTTCTTCCTCTCCATCTTCTTCCTTCACCTGGTCATCGTTCCTGTTGAAGTAGAGCATATGGATAGGAAAGAGGAAACAATGAGAAGTACACTAATGACTTTTACTAATAGAAAAAATGAATTATTGCTTACGCGTCAGGCTTGAGTCTCAGGTGCTCAAACTTGAGTGTATTCCTTCCATTGATTACGGTCACCTTCTCCTCGTTGGCGAATACCTCAATCCGGAATGGATTAGCAAAGACCTTTACTGCATTCACACCAGACTGTATCGCCCAATGGTCAGATGCCTTTTTTACGTCGAACCTGTTAATAAAATAATATTGAGGCAATCCATGGAGAAAGAACTCCGAATAGCCATCATTTCCTTCGAACTTACTCTCCGTATGCGAGTTGAGGCAGTAACGCATGTTCAACTTCATACCGAGGACGAATAGGATTTGCTTCGTTCATTTTGATTCGGAAGGCTCCATCCTCCATAGTAAATACTTGGAGAATAAACTTAATTTGATCCTTCTTATTCAATACTGGGAACTCAACCATCGATTTCTTCTCAACACCAGCATGAATGTCGACCTCATATTGGGCTGAGCCCTCTGGAGTGGCTCGCTGCCGTCTAAATGAAAGTTTGGACAATCATAAAATCTAATCGAACTTTGACCTCAAAGATTTGTTTGTTAATTTGAAAATCGGCTTGCACCGTGGCCACTGTGTACATACTTGCAGAATCCACTTTGGTCGCAAGTCTTAAATTTACTACGGTCCACGGTATCCGAAATGATTGGAAGAACAATCAGGAGCCCAATTGTCTTCCAAGACCACGCTCTTCCCATTTTTCTAAATTCAACTTCACGTTCGTTCACGGCGAGGCAAGGATGATTGCGCAGGGAGGCGGACGCGTAATGTAACGTGAACGTCGTCGATATGCTTGATCTGATTGCCACGTTTCCCTGCAAGAAAGAAAATGCAAAATGCAATGCAACAGATTCGTGTGGAAAACAGTAAATTATGGAAAATATATAGTTGCGGATTGGACGTGGACTTACGTTGGGCGAATGGTAAGTTGAACTTGAATTTGACGTTGATTGCTTGATTGATGACCTTTGGGGATGATG
>Ga0194135_10002919_pt1 | contig 10433 bp, 3 predicted proteins | sample LitLau_LLRF_2013_FD_134024 | JGI IMG/M metagenome (GOLD analysis project Ga0194135, IMG submission 134024) | Freshwater sediment microbial communities in response to fracking from North America - Little Laurel Run_MetaG_LLRF_2013 (version 2) | ecosystem: Environmental > Aquatic > Freshwater >... | reverse complement strand
TAATTCTGAATATTTGCAGCATCTCTATGTAATCCAAACACAAACTCACCATTTTCTTCCTCTTCGCTGTTGTCCAACCCATTGTCATTAGGATCAACCTGCTGACATTTATCAGCGACATCTGTAACTTCTGCGTATGAGGTCTGTACAGTTTGATCTGTCTTATCGGATCGGGTCTGAACGGCTTGGTGTTGGTTTTGCAGAAGCTGCTGCATATATTGGTGAAAATGTTGTTCTTGAAGTTGACGCACAAGAACTGCTTGCTAAAATAATTGAACAACATATTTTTGTTAAAAAGGCGAAAAAAATATTAATGCTGTACGAGTAACCATCTCGCGTCTATAGCAAAGAAGACTACTTTCATAGCATCAACAGCACGCAATGGCTCTGGCATTTTTTTTTTCGCACTTGTGCTCTCATGGGGCCAAGTGCATTCTCGTCCAAATCTATGACAAATGCTAATATGGACGTGGCTAGTCTCTATAATCCATAGTCCCAACGTACCTGCTCAGGATTCCCTGGATATTGTTGCTCAGCATATTCCTTGAATTGATAAAAAGTCTGTGCATTCAATGCATCCTGAATACGTCTCTTGCGTTCTTCGGCAGCTTCTTTTTCTTTTTCCTCCTTCTTCATTTGTTCTTTGTGAATTACTTCCATCTCTGCCTGCTCTTTGGCTTTCAGTTCCTCTCTGATAGCTTGTTGCTTTTCCATTTCAATATTCGTAATATGAGCTTCGACAAATGGCTTAAACGCTGGACAACTGTCATTCAGAAGTTCAGTAAACTTGAACATAGCTTCTTCTTTTTTAAGGTCGCCCAACGCTTGCCAGGCATCCCTTCGGTCTCGGCCTATCACGTCTAACACCCCTAAGGGAGGGCATTTATCTGTATGGTATGGTCCATTAATAACACACTGGTTGAAAGCGACCAGCTTTAATTTGTTTTGGTAACTTAGGTTAAGGGCTTTGCCTTCATTATCTACAACAAACAGTTGAATAATTAGCTGTTAACACATCTATGTGTATGCTATAGCATACTTATTCAATTAACTTTTGGGAGCAGCAGATATACACTGCAAGTACTCATTCCTCATAGATTAATTTACTGACTATCATGAAAAACATTATTAATTTAATCAAGAACAGTTGGGTGTAAAAATATGAGGATTTATCCAAGCAAAAACGACTTACCCTTGTAAAACTTTAATCCTAATTTGTATAAATCTAGAAGAGGAAGATCGCATAAGGGAGTATCAGAAGCTCCATCAGTATGTTTTAATACATTTTCATTGTTTTTTAACGATTCTTCGTTGGTAATTTGAATATTTCCTAATTTATTATTTATTTCTTGACAATCAACCTGAGCCGCCATATTGAAAACACAGAAGTAAAAAGTAAACAAATTCAGCGCAGATGTACAACATATAAAAATAAAAAAGTTTTTTAATTTAACACTATTTATAATTATTATTTTTTATGTATTCTATGTATAATTTATAATAAATATAATAAAATATTATAAAAAATATCGGATTAAATCAAACAAATGATAAGTGATGAAAACCGTTTTTTGCGTAAGCATGAACTAACATGTCATGTTCAATATAAGTATGATCGTTCCTAGTTATATATCTAAGTTTTTCATAATAGGATTAGGTATATCAAGACAAAAAGGAAATTGGTAGGCTTCAGAGAACCAATAATCTCGTAGAAGTCATTATATAGGTGTGTAGCATAAACGTACACTTTACTACAATACACTTACCGGGAAATTAGGTGCCTATATTTTGGTTACACGTAACGTTATGTCCCCCACACCCCACAGTGATTGATTATACATTGTGTATGTATCGATCGAATATTGGTTAAAAGGTGCCGCCTTAGACGCTACTCCACGGGCCTGCTGTATGGACCAAGGGTCGAGGAAACTGTCATTGTTAATTTCATAAGACATAAGAATCCAACTTCATCATGAAGGAAACCGGCCTCATGATCGAGCCTAACAGTTTATCTCATGAAAAAATGTACTAAGAAGAGAGATAGCTGCAGGGAATGATAGTTTGTCACCTTAGGATTAAATCATTGGTGTAAATTGCAGGGAATTTCAAAGCAGTTTTATGACCGAGTAGGTTGATTTTTCATATCCTTACAACATAATAAGTCACTTCATTGATAGTCGCGCGCGTACCAGTCATTTTTCTTTGTTCCTTTCCAACCCAATATGTTCATAGGTATGTCGCACTCGTTCATCATTATATGTATCCGACAGACATACCTATAGTTTTATTTTATAGCCTTGTATCTTGAAGGAGTGCATGGGGCTGTGAAAAGCATAGGCGCAAAGCAATTACACCCGCATTTGCCATCTCCGGGCTGAATATCTCCCATCAGACAAGGTTACGACTATATAAAACACATTTATTACTACCTGCATGCCTATATATCTGTATAAACGACATTTTGAATCAAAAATCAAAAGTAGTTTACGTACTAAATTGAAAAAATATTTTAACTTTCAAAAGCGGTTTTTACAAAATGTCTGCATACGCTGAGCTAGAGCCCAGACCGTTCACTTGATTTAAATAAAATTTGGGAGGTAGGTTTTGAGTCACTACAGTACCGGAGCTAGGAATATTTATAAATTCCTTTAGGGAGATTGCGTGTTTAATGAAATGTATGTAAGCAGAGCCCAGACGATTCACATCACATTTGATTAAAAATAAAAAAAAATTCGAGATTGTAGGATTGGTACCAGTCCATGCATGGTCTCTCCCTGACGCCGAATTTGATACCTATCAATAGCCTATTAAACAGGGCTGGAGCTAGGAATCAAGAACGGTTTCCTGTAGAAAATTACCAGCGGCACGTAGCAATGAGTGAAAGAGTATTACCGTCTTTTGACAGACAGTTTATTTTTTCACTGTAACCTCGTGAGTCGACATAGGTACTATAGCAAGTGCAACTATTTAAAAAATGATGCTTCAGAGTTCTGAGACGACTGGGATCTCTGTCAGGTCTAAATCCGGCTTGTGTGAAACTAGCGTAAGTAGTCATAGGGTAATAGTACTAGATTCGAGAAGAGAAATAATTAAGCACCTGCGCCTGCTCATGTACCAGAGGTAGGTATACCACAATAATACCTCTGCGACAGACGGGTTTTTGACTATGGATAAAGCATTGACTGAGAGCCTATAGTCCTTCTTAAAGAACCTGTAACTACTAAGAAAAATATTTTAAAAAAATAAGAGAAAGTGAAAATGAAACTGACAAGGAAGGATTTCGAGTCCCTACCTTACCTGGTGTCTACCAATTTTGGATATTGTGGTACTTACCACTGCAATAATGGCGAGTTCATGAACCACTAACACTACTTATTATTCAAAAATTACCAAAGAACTAATTGATTATTGCCTAATTAACTTAAAAACCGGTGAAAGAAACTGGAAGAAGCACAAAAACCACAAAAACACAACCAAAAGCATTATTACGTGGCAATAGAATAAAAAGTAAACAAACAATATGGCGGATCCGTTGTCAAAATATTGTCAAAAGTAGATTTTTTTTTTAAAGTTCTTATTACTTTTTAAAAAGTTGTCAGTGTGGTTAGGTACAGTTACGTTAAGAGTGTAATGTCGCTGATGTGGTATATACCATAATATCACTGGAGATTACGAGGAGCTTACCGATTATATAGGTGTGGGTCGACCGTCGCCTTTCAGCTATTGCTGGTAAGTCAAAATATAGGAAAGCGGACAGGCACGGATCCGTGCCTGAAAGCGGAGGAGTTATCAGGTTTCATCTTTTTCAGTTTCAGTAGGCCTGTCTTGTAGGTAGGTAGTGTACCCCCACTGTTTCCAATGTTTCCATACCATGTTAGTAGGTAGGTACCTAGGACTTAGGTACTGTACTACAGCAGTGCTTCGCCGACGGCCACCCTCCGGTTATAGCGATGTTAAGGACCTGTCGTGGACGCACCCAGCACCGTTATTTTCTTGCCCAATGTCTTTTATTACTATTATTTTTTGCTTTAATACTGTTTACCTTGTTTATCTTTCTTTTTTTATTTGGATTTTTATATTGCTATAATTGTATGCCCCATGCGACGGATTAGACACCCTTAACTAGCCGGATAATTCACCTAACTGATTAGCCTCTGGCTAGTTGGGGTGCCTCTTCCGTCGTGCTGTGAGTAAAAAATATAGCTACGTACTTCTCTTCCTAATAAGCGTTGTGGTGACACGTGAGAAACATGGATTCTATAGTTAAGTAATGAGATTTGTACACCTATGCAAATCCTTGAGACCTCTTTCTTTTTGACTTTATCTCGTTGAGGTGGTGCCTATACCTACATGTTTATTCGGTATTTATCTGCTTTTTGGCTTAGAGAAAATCAACCATACCTACCTTCCTATTTTTATGTGATTTTATAGGTACCTACTTTTTCTCTGTTTAGTTTCACATTGTCTGATGGTCTAATCCGGTACCTATTTCAAACATTTTTCGTTCATTCGTTAGATTCGCCTGCTCTCTCTAGATGTTCTATTCTATGAGTAAGTACCTACATAACTTACTCCACCTAACTTGAATTTTTTTTAAGCATGGAATGGGTGGCAGTGATGCAATAGTTAAAGGAGGAGAGCCACCAGTAAGTGACATAAATCATGGTGGGCATTGATTAGGATTATGAGATATTATTAGGGAGATGTGGAGCTGGGCTTCTATTTACAATTGACCCGAGTCCAGCCCGCTGTACGCAGCCTTTAATTGGCCCTTGTCCATGCCCAATGATTAATGGACCCCGCTGTGGTGGGCCTCGCAAATGCAATATTCTACATTATCTTCTGTTCCTCTTTCCTTTATGGGTGTAAGTACTTACCCTTTATGTTGGTACCCGAGAAAAAAATCCAAGTTGTGACTGAAACATAAAAGAGTAAGTTCCCCGTATAAGGAATGGTTGCCCCATATCGGACCCCCGTTAATAAGAGTGTAAGATTGGTTTCTACGTAATATAGTATTTCGGTTTAGGTGTGCACCCCTTACTATCGTTTCCTTTAGTTTCGGTTGTACTGTTCTGGTTTTGCCATTTCGATTACAATTTACCTACACTCAGTTTTGAATTCCCGAATCTCTTGCCGTTTTGAACTAGCATAGAACTGCAGCAACCTACCACTCCACAATGTAGCATATAGCACACATTCATCTCATGTGTCGCTACAATAATATCTCGCTCAGAGCAAACGTTATAATAGCCGGTTTAACGATGAATCGGTGTTTGTGATTGGCTTAAAATTGCTTAACCCTGGTTTAAAGACTATTGTAACGTTCGCCCTAAACACGCATCTTAACCAGCCCCGCGCCAATTTTTCTCCAAGTAATGCAGGTGCTTCAACGCCCATTTTCGGGTATGATCATTGATGCCTACAGATATATGGAATGGGTCGAAAGTGGAGGCAAGCATGTGTCTAGATTGTAGATATGGCAGTTTTAAGGGGTTAATGGTTTCCATAATTTCAAGAATGGTTTATGAGTGGCCGATGGGCGTGTGGTTACCATTTAAAGTATGTTGTAAATAATAGCAGGCGGGCCGCTCACCTGCCATGGTCATTTCGTCAGCTGTTAACGAGAACGTTTCTATTAGGAGAGGAGAATATGACACCCGATTAAGAAAGGCGGTGGAGGCGTTTCCCGATTGGAGGAACAGCTGCTATCTCCAGGCTCACCAGCCTATATGGGCAATGCTTGATTGCGAATCCATATTTGGTAGGGCGGGCGCCATCACAACCTCATTTGCTTTAATTATCTCGTTGTAATGTAAATCGGGAAATCATACGTCTTTTCTCGTTTCAGCTCTTGATTATGTGCGTTGTCTTGTCTCGAATCAGTCAGCCCCTCGAGGTGGAGCTTCGGCTTGAAGCTCTTTCATCGTGGATGGGAGAGAAAATTAGTTGTTACTTATCTTGTAAAGGTCGTGGCAGTCGAGAGCTTCCTTTTAGGGCGAAGCACGCGTTTTTAACCGTAATGTAGATATTGTGGGAAGGCTGCCACGTCAAACGAAACTCAGGTACGCGTTGATTGATGTAGGTGTGTGTTAGAAAGATGGCGGGGAAGGTAGTTTAGGAAATGTGGAGTTGAGTGCGTACTGATGGTTTTAGCACCTGCAGCCCGGAGGAAAGAATCCATTCCACTTTATACAAGCGCCATTACCAGGTTGGGCAAAAAATTGGACTAATCACAAGTTTAGCGCTCATTAATTATCAAGATTTGGGAGAGTGCGACGCAGTGTTATTATAATATGATGAGGTAGCAATGATAATGAGAGAGTCCCACCCCAGGCGCATCCTCCAGCATCCTGCACACCTACATCGCCATTCACCATTAACATGCACCATTCAAGAATTCTGTCACCTAGAGAAAAGAAGACAAAGTGCAAAGTGGGAGAGAGGCTATAAGTGAACATAAATACCCTTGTCAGGACTGTGTGTGGCCGGCCCCATATGAATACTCATTGGTAATGTAGTAATGCTAATGCACAATGCTCATCTGTCTCACTGACAGATTCTCCACTAAACAATGCTCCCCCTGTCCCCCTGTCCGTCCCCTTGTCTGCCCGTCCTCTGTGTCACCTTCTCCTTCTTCTCCGGTTTGTCAACAGTCTCGGCAAAATTTAGTGAGCGCCCCCGCATGAGCTAGGATTTCCTAATCCTGATTATTACCTTTTAATTTTTCCGTGAGCCCTCCTGTTGTATGCAAAAATAGTAAGATTTAGAGTAGTATCTGGAAAATCCTTTTGAGTTCCATTATGAATGAAGGTTACGTTAAAAACAATTGAATAAGGTTAGATATTTTGGTGGGTAGTACTAGGGGGACTCTTGGAAAGTGTAATTTTTCACAGAGTCATCTGTGACAGGGCCTGAGATAAAAATCAGTGCGGTCACTCCCAGTTAAACACAGGTGTAGGTTCCTGCGTGCCACCAACTTCTCCTTAATGCCACATACCCTAACATGTAGGTACGGTCCACAGCGATATGGCTGTATTTAGTAACCATGTGTTCTTATTTTAGCCCGAAACCGTAAAGGACCTACACTTAAAACGTTATCTGATAAATAGTCGTCGTTGTGTACTATGTATGTGTGTTGGGTACCCAGGTACATACAAATATGTAATTTGTAGACATACCTACTTATTTTACTTTTCCTGCTTGACTTAACAGTCAACGTATCGGAGAGGGAATGATCCTTTCCACTGGTTTGAGTTAACTATCATAAAAAACGGCTATATGAAAGTTAAAATCGTTTTACTGTGCATGCAGAGCTTAAACTCTGAATTGTGGCGTAATAGATCTTTATGGCGATTTATAAATGGCGCGTGACGTCACAAAATCCCAACGGGTTTTTGGGTAACTTTGAACACACACGATTATTTGTACAAAACGTGGGGAAGTTTTTTATGTTTCGCTCCCATTTTGATTCTTGCTCTCGTTCCCATGTCGACGTATTGTGGAGGTCCCTTCTCATTCAAACACTGAGAAGGAGAGTTGAGTGATAAAATTGCATAAACAGAAGTTACAAGGCGTCTTGGACCATTACCTACAAATTCTATATAAAATATACATATTTTGAAAATTCAAGTTTTTAATTTTATTAATTTTTTGTGAAAAGTCTTAATAATTGTGAGTGAGCACGAGGACTTAAGAATGTACCCTTCCGCTGGTATGATTGAATCAAATTTAGCATAAAAACTAGGTTATGATAGTGAGAAACATTTTTTGTGCAATGTCTCAATTCACCGTGATTCGTGTCCGTAGTTGAAGAAAGTTGATAAACTCATGTGACGTCACCTTTATCAACTTTCTGCTACTTTAAACATAAAATATGGCGAATTGAGAAATAGCGTAGAAAAACTGTTTTCACTATTATAACCTAGATTTTATGCTGAATATGATTCTTAAAATGAGTGACAACATGTGGAAGAATCCTTTAATAATATTGGTAGGTTTCAAAAAAATCGTATTCGTAAATAATTTCGAACACCTGCGTTATTAGTACGTACCTCCCGCTGATATTTGAAAAATGAGCAGGGCACCGCCTGTAATTGGAAGGTTTGGTTGAAGATGTTTTTATTTGAAATAAGTCATCACGGCGAGGTAGCTGTGTGTAAGATGGTAGAGGTGCGATAGTGTGAAAAAGCACCCGTATTTAGTTCAAATTGATTTTAATAATGAGCCAGAGATAACATATTTGAAATATACAAATAGCATGGTGCTCCGCTGGCTTAGGCCGCTAATAACAGCCTCTGTGACATAAATTACCTTTAAAGCCAGTGGGCACATCCCTGGCTCCACTGCCGACTACTGGAAACTAGGCAGGAGGCAGCACGTAATCTCGTTACCTACTTTAAAACCCTTTCAGTCCCAGAGGGTCACTGGTGACCCATGAGCTTTGGCATCAAAAAGAAAAGAAAAATCTCCACTATTAACGAAAATCTTTTTATTGTATTATCTTTTCCCATATTTATCCCAATGAGAAACATAATTTTTGGAACAAAATACCAAGCCCCTTCCTTTCTATAGTGTATACATATTTCTCTGTACGTCGGGTGGAAAATAAAGTTGCAATTATTTTCAAATGACAATTTGGGTGCAAACTAAAATATTAATATATCCGATTTATTGACACTTTCGTATGCCAAAAATAAGCTACATACAAAGAGAAAATCAATCGAACCACCCATCTCTTCAGGTAGTTTTGAGAAATCGTAGTTCACCTGAGAACCAAAACTCGCTGGTTCGACTCCAGTATTTCTCCATTGGTATACGGGTATAGGCATTTACTTTCCAAATATGTCTTTAGCGGTCTACGCGGTTTGTATGTTTCGCCTTGCATTTATCTATAACTGGTCTACTTACCGATTCTGATCAAGTTCTAAGCAGAGCCCTTCAGGCATGGCCGCGTCGGGTTATTAGTTAATAGATTATAAATTATAACACTATATTTTTTGATAATGAATTACTCTTGCTCATAATCGAAGACTTTCGCGCCTTTTTACGAGATTCTTTTAAACCAGAATTTACTACCGCCATGGCCTGGCTGTAAAGAAAAAAAGTGGTTTTGGGAGTAATTAAAGTTGATTTATTAGTGGAAGGCATTAATTAGCTAGTCATTTGTGCATGCACGTTGCGTGTGTGATACCTATACTAAATTCGTTTTATTCTTACATTGGGAAATTTAAATGATGCCTAGCCACCAATGGTTCACTGGCAAGGAACGCGCGAATATCATAATATATGGGTAGATTAAGGTTAACGTTGTATACCTAAGAGCAGAGAAAAATACCGATTAGTGTTCGCCCTGTCTCGATCTCTAGGTCCAAAGCCCGCCCATGTCGGGAAAAAAGTTCATTTTATTCTTATTTACATAATAACAAGTAATAATATTTTTATTTTTGGCTTACGTTCTGTGGTTATACCCGAATGGATCGAAGCAAATCCTGCATGCAGGCATGAATATGTAATGCGTACCTAGAACCTGTAGCAACTTTTGCGTCGGCATGTGCTGAAGAGATGATACCAGTTTGTTGTGGAGTTTGTAATTGACAGGTTGGGGAACACTTCTCCTTGTTTTTCGCATAATTTGTTTCTTGCTTCGATAAAATTGTGATAAGCCAAGCCGATTGTGAGCAGGCGATCCGATTGCGGCGACCTGTCATTAAGTACCTTTTAAACTTCTCCTAGACTATCGGGTGGATCTAGCAAACACCACTATATCTGCAATACACATCACATCTTTCCAGCTATCCACTACTCAACCACAAGCACGTTTACCTGTTTACCAGTATCTGCTTCTACTCCAGCAAAGATGATCTGACGAGGAGTAGCTAACCCGAAAACCCAACGGTAGTCCACTGCCTCATTTCGTGCTCTACTGTGGTCGAGTATTGGAATATTTGATGGCATAGTATAGGCCACCGTTTAGATTCCCCTTTATTATGGACAACGTGGTCAAACTTTATACACGAACACTACCAAGGACGGATCCAGTGAGGCTCCGCCGGCCCGAAAAAAAAACAGAGAAGAGAGAAAAATGAAAGAGACTTTTAATATTTTTGTTTTAAAATCATATTATCCGTTAAACTTATATGTTTTACGAAAATTTCCGGGGGGAAATATACCTACTTATACGAGTGTCTCCCTCCCCAAGAAATTTTCTGGATGCGTTCTTGAGCGTTACTATTATGCATCTATGTAGTATAAGTAGGATTTGTCCGGTCTGAAACGCAGCTCGCATTGCGACACTACAAACCTCCCATGGTGCTCTTGTCCACTTTTTCATTTTTGTGACAAGCTGTATAATGCCACACACACTCATGCCAGAGCAACAAGTCTACTGCCTTGTGTTCCCAATGACAACTGTTACAGGGGTGTGGACAAGACAC
>Ga0194135_10002918_pt1 | contig 10435 bp, 9 predicted proteins | sample LitLau_LLRF_2013_FD_134024 | JGI IMG/M metagenome (GOLD analysis project Ga0194135, IMG submission 134024) | Freshwater sediment microbial communities in response to fracking from North America - Little Laurel Run_MetaG_LLRF_2013 (version 2) | ecosystem: Environmental > Aquatic > Freshwater >... | reverse complement strand
GAACAAAACACGCGGTGTGAGAAGCAGCAAACCAACCGCACAGAGAAGCGAAGCACACACTTCACTCACTACTCCAGACTTTCGTGCTCTCATTAATCGATTAATCCGATTATCCTATCCCTGCCAAGTGAATTTTCTCGTCAATCAGGTCAAGTTAATCATGGCCAAAAGTTTACGAAGCAAGTGGAAGAGGAAGATGAGGGCCGTCAAACGAGAGCGATATGGTGAAAAAGAATTGAAGAGGCTTAACGAAATGCTCATAAAGGCAGGAGACATTCAATTTATTCCAGGTAAGTTTTTTAATCTTATTTACACCCCCTTTAACTGGCTAGTCTCTATCAATCGTTCGCAGTTCGATATTCCCATTCATAGGTCTTATAAGTTTAATTAAGTGAATGTTTCAGTTTATTAGGTGAAGAATAATGAAAGGAAGGCAGGAGGAGAGGAAGACATTATTATTTGCTTTATAGGTGTAATACTTAATTTGTTTTGACTAGAATGACAACTGATGTAAAGATGGATACCAATCGTTTAAGTTACATTAGCCATAATCCAATCTGTAAATTTACTGATTCTAGTACAAACTCCAGGCATGTTCGCCTCGGCACACCCAATACCCTAGAATTATAATTATAGTTTCATTCCCTTAACTCAATCACCTTCATTTGTGTAAAATTACCCAACTTATGACTCCAGCAAGGAAGTAACGCCCATCCCTCCCTTTTACTTGTAAGGGACCTCCGGAATCACCCTTCAAAAATCAGACATCAAAGAGATTTTAAAACTGGACACATTTCAGCTAATTCGGCGTTGCTTTCATATATCAGTAAGAGTAAGTGTGGGACTCACCTGACAGGAGTCTTGGCCACCTTTCTCATACCCAGCGCACAGGAATATGTCAGGGATATGCTCAACACGGTTGGATTTTAGGAATAGTTCACGACACCGCGTGTTTGACATGATGGGAACCGTCACATGTTGAAGGCGTGAAGGGAGCTGTCCATTCTCCGTAAGACGTCCCCAACCTTAGGATAGCAGAGCAAAACTTTTGCAATTATTTATGAATTTAAAGAGTGGGGTACTGGGGATGGATTGTTAACAGAAGAAGGGACATGGCAGAGTAAGTGGTAGTTAGGTTGGGGACTAATCTAAGGGAGGACTCACCTGCCACAGTGGCGTTCTCCCCAATCAATAGATCTTGATTCCCAGGTAAACAAATGGGACGGATATACTTGGAGAAGTTGAATGGTTTCTCGAGTTTTAAAAGTGCTAGGTCATTTTCGTACGTGAAAAAATTGTAGGAGGGATGTACAACCTTAAATATTTCATAAAATGAATCAAGTTCTTTATCCCCATTCCATTATTTCCATTCTAATTGAGAACTGTTAGATTACCTTTTTCACAATAGTGCTTTCAAAGTGGGGGTACTTTTCATCTGTGCCACTGAAATCCCATTCTCCCAATCGAACTCTTATCTGAGTCGCCAAGAGGTCATCCACACAGTGTCCTGCCCCAAAAAAATTGTAACTTTAAATTATAACTTTGAATGAAGGAGGATTCTGATGGAGGGACTTACCCGCTGTAGCTACCCACCCAGAGTTCAACAATGCTCCTCCACATCCTTTACGTTAGGTATAGGTAGGTCATGGTCATGAGAATTAGGAATTGTTTCATTAGGCACAGCTTTTTTAAGTTTTCATTTTCAGTAATGAGGAAGACGCTTACGGTGGGTTGAGGAAAATCCAAAGAAAGAAGTCCGTCGGATTGAGGCTATCCACGGAAATTGGCCGAGAGCGGCTAGAATTAATAAAATATGCAAGTTTTTTAAAAATGTGATTTTAGTTAAGGCATGGGGTGTTCTTACATTGTTTCCCTCCAACGATTCTCATTTGAGGGAAAAGTGGAGCCTTGCCGCAGAAGTCTTCTTCCGCTCCTGTGTCTGCTTCCGCATCCGCCACCGTGCTGTGAACCGTGGGGGGTTGAGACTGAGTGCTGGGTTTGATTGGTTCAGGTGTGGTCGTGGTAGTCGGAGGAGCCGCCGTAGTCGTGCTTGAGCTTGTCGTAATGATTTCAGGTCTTGGCGTAGTTGTCGTTCTCATTGTTTTCGGTTCGTCAGTTGTCGTTGTAATAAAAGATGGCCGTTCCGGTAATGGTTGTAGAAATGAAGAATTGGAAGTAACAAAAGGCAGACTCTCTTCCAAATGGGACAGGGAGTCTAAATAGTCAAGGGTTGTGGATGGAGGACTTGGATTCTTTGTCGCCGGTATTTCAATCTCCTCAATGGGTGCTTCCGACGTCGTGGGGGTGGGGGTAGGTGTGGTACTACTGCTGCTCGTCATCGCCGGCTTGGTAGCACTGGACACGAGGGTCATGAGATTGACGGTGGTGGTGGCTTCGTGGTGGATATCATTGGCAGTGTCATTGTGTCCACAGCAGGATCCGAACATGAATCCATCCACGCACATGCCAAGATGCTTCCCTTCCGACTTGAGACATTCCCATACAAACATACAAGTTCCGCTCCTTGAGTCTATGCTACATGGCTTTGGTGAAATTTTATAAGCTCCTAGACATGAAAAGAAATCAGAAAAGAAAATTCGTTTGTCAACAGCTTGTCTATACTAATTATATGGGATTTGCAATTAGGATAATTGCACCTTTTAAGTGTTGTACGGACAATAATGATTGTGTCGTGTCGTTAGGTCGCATAACCTCAAACATTCACTTTCTCCTTCTGTCACACTCACACACAATAATGGTACTGACTGGCGTCACCCAAAATCCCAAGTTCCTCTAACGCAATATCCGTTTTCAAACAATTAGAAACCGAGGAGTCATAAGGGGAGACTCGGAAAGGCAGTAGAAGGAATAAGAGGGGGACGCATTTATGGAAAACGGAAACAAAACAGGATCCAAGTCTCCTATCGACTCTTCAATCATTTCAAACATTTAAAGTTCCTCTATCCTTGCGTTTTATGAACTCGTTATTAGAAAGTTCCGTTTTGTCTTTGTGAAAATGTGGACGCGTCGTCGGCAGATGAGGAGTCAATTCCTGTCATCATCTTTCTCATCATCATGAAACCAAGTTTTAATGACTTACTTTCTTATGCCTCATAAGTTTTTACTTTCTGCTCTGCTTCTTTTATTATCCGTATTTTTTTGGTTATTATAGAATTCTATGCGGAAAAATTGGCTACATTCCATCATCATCCATCAAACTCTTTTATGGAGGATGCAGTAATCGTCTCGTTCTTTTGTCGTTTTTTGGAGATCACATTATGGATTATTGACGAGCAGAACGATTTTGGGATATTTGGGAGAAAAGTATATATTTTTATTTAAAAAATCATACCTATGGATCTCTGCCGGTCCTGGGACGCTGTTGAAATTGACAGGAAAGCGACATTGGCGATGACGAGAGAGATGATGGTGGTTGTTGCAGTAATTAGGAGTGGGAGTTTGTAGCGAGGACCCATCTTCCATCCCTACTTGTAATAACTTCCCACTTTAGTAGTTGCTCCTTATTGCTGATGGTGGTTGATGAAGGATGAAGCTTACTTACTTCTTTCAAATGATGAGAGACCTACTAACACAGACAGTCTCTCGAGACTTAACAAGTTTTCACGTTCACTCTCATAATCAGAATGGTCCACTTTTATTTACCTTCTGTAGAACCCTACTCACTTCTTTCCATCTCTAAACTCCCTTCTCAATGATAAAATGCCGAATCCTTCTTGTTTTCATTGTTGTTCATTGTTGAGAGGGTGGTGAGAGACGTCCCTTGTTTTGTCTCTTTTAAATCAATCCAAACGTCTACCTGGTGTGCTGTGCTCCTAAGTTGTTAGCCTCAGAGGGACGCAGCAGGTATCTTCATTGTTTCTCTTCTGAGTTGATTGAAGGGTACTAAAAGATAAACTCTTGAAGAGATGAGTCTCAGAGCAAACTGGACAGAGGAGGGAGGAAACTGGGTCATGAAGATATCCATCAAATTATTCTCTATTCCAAAAATTCTAAAATGTAACAAGGACTTTTAGGGACCTCGGAAGAGGGTTCACAGAGTGTCTGTCCAGATAGTAACCCTCCATTTTTTGTTTCTTTTTTATTAGAAATCAAGGAAGAGAAGGAGGAGGAGGGGACGATGATGGTTGATGGAGAAGGCGAGAAGGATTCTTTTGTGAGGGGACCCCGTCGCTCGAGAATTGACACTCGGAAGAGGAACGGCACGGACATTGTTGACCTCACGACCACCTCTGACAAGGAAGACGGAACTGAGAAAATGGCAGTAGACGGAGAGCGTATTTTTAGGAGAAAGACGATGCGAGATCAATACGGCAACTATCCCGATTGGATGAATAAACGGAAGATGCGTACACAGCAGAATAAGAACAAGAGGTTGAAACGAAGAGCTAAGTCCCTCAAGAGAAAGTAATTAATTTTTAGTGTACATATAGACTCTTCATGTTCCAGAAATGTTAAAATTCTGTTCCGCATCGCTGATTTTTCTTCCAGTAAACTTGACTTTCTGTTCTAAATACTTTTCGGTGGTTTAATTAAATAGAAACTGAAGTTTAATTATTTCTGACCGTTGGAAAGTGTTGTTTGAACCTAAGCATTCGAAGCATTTCGGAAAGGGACCTTTGAATTCGCCGGATAAGACTAAAAGACTAGCCTTTAACGTTTACATAAAATGATCAGGCCACTGCACTGCACTGTCTTTTTGGATTAGTTGAAGGGAAGTTTGGATAAGGACAATGACCCTGTGAGGCGTCGCGGTAGAGGGGTCATTGCTCTCTTCGACTGCGCCTGCGCCAATCTAAATCTCTTCTATTGTTTGTTGCCTCCTATAAATAAGCTGACGAAACTTCCCCTCCGTCTCAGTTGCTTTTTGACAGTCGGTGGAAGAGGTTCTCTCTGGAAAGTCAATTTCAATTGTATCTTGCACTTACTTTACTTTGCGGCTTTTCTTCGTTTAATTAATTATACTTGATTCCATCATGCGGGAAATCGTACATATCCAGGCTGGCCAGTGCGGAAACCAAATTGGAGCCAAGGTAAACTAATTAATTTAGAGTAAATCCTCATCGAATCCGACTCGGGTCAATGACCTTTCTGCAACTTTTCCCATCTTTTCCTTTTCAGTTTTGGGAAGTGATTTCGGATGAGCATGGGATTGACCCAACGGGAACCTACAGGGGGGATTCGGATTTGCAATTGGAAAGGATAAATGTCTACTACAATGAAGCCACGGGTGAGTTACCTGTAGCTTCACTTCAGTTGACCCTTGTGCAAACCAAAAGTTATTTCATATTCCTTTTGGCTTCGCTGTTTAATAGGAGGCAAGTATGTTCCTCGAGCAATCCTGATTGATCTGGAGCCCGGGACCATGGATTCCGTAAGATCTGGACCATTTGGACAACTCTTCCGACCGGATAATTTCGTTTTTGGACAAAGTGGAGCTGGAAACAATTGGGCCAAAGATCATTACACTTAGGGGGCGGAACTCGTTGACTCAGTCTTGGACGTCGTTCGGAAGGAAGCGGAGAGCTGCGACTGTCTCCAAGGGTTCCAATTGACACACTCACTGGGCGGTGGAACAGGATCTGGTCTAGGGACACTCCTCATCTCCAAGATCCGTGAAGAATACCCTGACAGGATCATGTGTACTTTCAGTGTCGTCCCTTCACCAAAGGTTTAATTCCAACTTTTACTTTTTGTTACAATTGAAAACCATTCATGCCGGGACTGATTCTGTCCATATTTTCTGTTTGTGTCACAGGTGTCTGACACGGTCGTGGAGCCGTACAACTGTACCCTCTCCGTCCATCAACTGGTCGAGAATACGGATGAGACCTACTGCATCGACAACGAAGCTCTCTACGACATTTGCTTCCGGACGCTCAAGCTCACGACCCCGACGTACGGAGACTTGAACCATTTGGTCTCAGCGACAATGTCAGGAGTCACGACGTGTCTCAGATTCCCAGGCCAGCTGAACGCGGATTTGAGGAAGTTGGCTGTGAACATGGTCCCGTTCCCTCGTCTCCACTTCTTCATGCCTGGATTTGCTCCACTTACGTCACGTGGAAGTCAACAGTACCGAGCTCTCACCGTGCCAGAATTGACTCAACAAATGTTTGATGCGAAGAACATGATGGCTGCCTGCGACCCAAGACATGGACGCTACCTCACCGTTGCTGCCATTTTCCGTGGCCGGCTATCCATGAAGGAAGTTGATGAGCAAATGTTGAATGTCCAAAACAAGAACTCAAGCTACTTTGTTGAATGGATTCCAAACAATGTCAAGACTGCTGTAAGTTTTTATTTTCATTGAAAAACTTAACTTCAAGCTTTCGATCATGGATCGGGACAGGAGCAGGATTCTAATTCTTACCTTTTCTTTGATTCCAGGTCTGTGACATCCCACCGAGAGGATTGAAGATGTCTGCTACTTTCATTGGCAACAGCACCGCGATCCAGGAACTGTTCAAGCGGGTCTCCGAGCAATTCACCGCCATGTTCCGACGAAAGGCTTTCCTCCATTGGTATACGGGAGAAGGCATGGATGAAATGGAATTCACTGAAGCCGAGTCCAACATGAACGATTTGGTGTCCGAGTATCAACAGTATCAAGACGCAACAGCCGAAGAGGAAGGCGAATTTGAAGAGGAGGAAGGAGAAGGCGAGGATGCATAGACAATAGTCACCAAAAATCAATTCCCAAATTTATCCCAAAAAATCATTATAATTCATTGTATACTTTGTAAAAAAAAAGAGATCATTTGTGATATTGTAACTGTTAGGTGGGAAGCTGCATTAAATGATGTCTGTCTAACTTTCTACCTACGTAGCTTAATTGATTTAGCCTGTGCCTGTGGTTTTGTGACCTTTCCTTTTTCCGTTGCTCCTCATTAGCTAATGTTAGTTTTTTTTTGGTAGCGATAAGATTTCCAACTGATTCTTACTTTCCTTGTGGCTTTTTTAATGAAAGTAGTAATAGTCAAAGCTCGCCTAAGTACACTTACATAAAAGGAGCTTTTAAGCTCAGAGTCTCACTGCTTCACAGTTCATAGGCAAGGAAGGTCAAACGAGGTCATTTGCTTTTTCCTCCTTTGAAAATGGGTCGTCATTTGTTCTTATTCGGATTTTCCGTGCTACTACTTCTGAGGTCAACGACCTCATATTCTCCAGCTCAACAGCAACGCTTTGCCGAGGGTTGTGCCTCTTGTCAAGAATTGAACAAATCTGAAACTTCCAGTGAGAATGACAACAGTGACGCATATGCTTGGGATTGGGATTTAGTGGAATCGTCCAGAAGCAGCAGCAGTGAAGACGAGACGACGAGGAAGCAGAATGCTGGGAGATGACGAGTCGACAACCTTCAAACGGTCCCCGCAGCAGTCCTCGATAACAGGGTCCTCTGGGAGGAAGAGGTTCCGGATTGGGAAAATGATGCATGGCTTATTGGAAGATGGACGAAGGAGGAAACGAGAGGTCAATGCCCCCTCAACGTTTAGTTCTGGTGGGAAGAAATTCCGAATGGGGAAACTGATGAAAGGACTTCTGGAGGATGAGCCCAAGACTAGGCGCGAGGTCAAGGTCGCGTCAAGGATGGGTTAGGGAAGAAATTTCGAATGGGTAAAATGTGGAACCAATAATACTAGGCAAGAGTCACATTAAGGTCATAAGCTTGGGGGGACAGAAGAGAAAAAACTCCGCGTTGATAAAATGATTTGCGGGGCTCAGTTATTAATTTCTATAATTTACATTTTAATATAATTTGTAAATACTCATAATGAGCAGACCATGCTTTACAAATAAATTAAACAATTTGTGTAGTAATGCTTCATGACATGTGGAGTCTTCTAAAGACACCCTCACAATGGCAATCTTATGAAATGAAATGACATTTGAATTCTTACATGCATAATGGTCCGACGAGTTTAATAAGACTGTGAGACTTATTCAGCTTTATGGTCTGCTGCTTTTGGTCGGTCTTTTTTTCCAGTAGAATTTTATCTCATCTGTCATTCAGGTTAGGTAAGTTTAGTTTAGGTAGGTGAAGATTTGCTGCTTGTTCTTTTTTGTGCACAGTAGATCCACAGTCCCTTCCTAATTATTGGAATGCGTCCACATTTTACTTCCGGTGGGTTTCTAATAGTTGCAGTGATCCTGATAATGACACCGAAGATGAGCCACTCTGCATACACCCACCTCCGGCACTTAGGAAGTAAAGATCGAGCAGGTCAATTTGAACGCCTCTCCAGCGGTCTCCCCATTTATATTCTTCCCAGCCATCCTTTTGACCCTATCAGAAATTTACTCAAGAGCCAGGCAATAGGAAGAGTTGCGACAACAGTACAAGTTGAGGCAGTGGGATTGGACGGACAAAGTATCATCCCCGCTGATCCAGCTCCCAGTGAGGTAAAAGATCAATCTCTGGTCACTGAACAAACTGAAGCTACAGCCATAACTCTTGATTCATCAACCAACAAAACTGAAGCTTCAACCCCTGATACGGAATCTTCGCAACCTCGGGACTATTTGGAATTTGAGGGGACTGAACTAATCGGCGCCCGCAGTACTTCTGGTGGGGTCAAAGCTCAATCTCTGGGTTCTTATTCGGAACTTCCTCAAAACAAATCGAGGCTCCAGCAAAATCATCTGGATTTGCACCAATACCCACTCCTATCGTCCCTATTCCCGAGAAGAGGCTACTTTTTGGGCATCAACGGAAATATCTGTAGGATGTATCCGACAAGATTGGCGTGTAGATATTACAAGAGGTCAACTTGGACAGTCTCTAAGTATGCGAGGATGAGCAACGAGCGACGTCAACCTCTAAGATCAAAGCCAGGTAATAGCAGCGCAGCAGTATAGTTGAGTAGTTCAGTTTACACCAAAACGAATAGACGCTCAAGGTTTCGTCGTTTTATAGGATTTCAGCCCATGAACAAGGACACGACACCACCAGCACCAGCGCAATTGCCAGTCCCGAAACGCAGGAAATTGGATCGTTTCATATCTCATCAGTAGTGAGTAGCCGATGATGCCGTTAATTGATAATTTATTTTTATTTATTCAAGTTTCCAAATATTTAATTGTTCTTTAAAGTTTTGAAATATTCTATTGGCAATTTACCAAAAGTGAAGTGCTTCAATGCCATAATATTAATTTCAGAAACCAATTTGTTAACTTCTTCCAGTAAAGTAAAGTTGCTTTTTCAATCCGAATGCTAATTTCACTCAGTTTTGGAGTTTGTTTCCCATTGCCTTTTTTTCCCCGCCAGATTCAAACTCATCATCCTATGCCTTTCTGTAGTTTTCAAAATAAAGCAGTTTTCCAATTTTTAATTTAATTAATCAAGTAATCTAAATTCCCAGTTCCCTTGTCATCATCGGTCTCCTCCTTCATTTTGATTTGCTTTATTTTTATTTGACAAACGTAGTTGATCTCTCCCTCTACCACTCTGCTCCTGCACCGTGATATGCTCCTTTTCCCATTGTAAACTATCACTCTAAATCGATTAAAATCAGCATAGCATTTTCAACTCAATTCCCCTCCTCCACTTCCAAGCATGAAATTACGTCGTGATTGTGTTACACTGTTCCAGCGTGTCTCCTTCTGTTCGGCTGGGACCTTTCTCCTTGACAAACGAATCGGTCCATTGCTCCTTGTCAATAATTTAGGATGTTCTGCAGCAGCTGGGCCTCTGGCGAGATATCAAGGTCAAGGTACGTCGAAGAAGTTCCAAGTTCAAATTGTAACAGCCTGACAGTGAATTAATATCATTACTTGTTTAGTTTTTACAACAGCACCCTTCCGTACTTTCAAGACAGGACGAGGGACGACTGCAGATGAGAACAGGAATCCAAGTATTCTTACACGTATCAAGAATAAGTTATTCCCTCCACTACCTAATGCTCCCAACAATCCGGGTGGCATTCCACAGCCGCAGGCAAATCCAGTAACACAGGAAAGACTCAAAGGTAATTCATTCATTCACCTTAAATGCCAACTTATCAAGGGTACCGGATTAATCGGTGATTTCCAATTACAGCCCTGATTTCAGAGTTACCCGCGGATGAAGCGGCTAGAGTTAAACTTGCCTTTGCCGAGGGATACATTGCTGGAAATCCATCAGGAGCTCCTCCAGCTGAGTCGCGTACCTACCGTTGGCTCCGGACATTGCAACAAGTGTTAGCAATAGCTGTGTTTACTGCGATCCTAGCATCACTAATGGGTACAATTCTATACCACGATGGCGACGATATGGCGGTAATGTAATAATAACTAATAAGTGATTTTTAGGATCATTTGGTGGTGGCATGTTCCGAGTAAATGTTGGGAACGGGAATGAAGTCCAACCAGAAGATATCACTGTTAATTTCGAAGACGTCAAGGGGGTAACTTACTTAATTTAAATACGGCTATGTTG
>Ga0194135_10002917_pt1 | contig 10436 bp, 6 predicted proteins | sample LitLau_LLRF_2013_FD_134024 | JGI IMG/M metagenome (GOLD analysis project Ga0194135, IMG submission 134024) | Freshwater sediment microbial communities in response to fracking from North America - Little Laurel Run_MetaG_LLRF_2013 (version 2) | ecosystem: Environmental > Aquatic > Freshwater >... | reverse complement strand
TACAAAATTAGAAATTAGATTGCCGCTTCACTGCGCGGGCCCTCAATTCGCCGTAGATTGTGTTGAAAGTTGTCAAAAGACAAACTGGCATTTGGACACCACGCGCCATGCACAAGACGCCATCGAAGCTGTTTTAATGCCGAATCTAACAAACTACAAACGGTGGAAAGGTCCATTAATAAACTTTCATAAACAAGTGTTCCTGTACATTCAAATTTCAGGTTACAAATATTTTGCGAACCTGCTGTTGCCTCATAAACTGCTGTTGTTGCTGCAGCCAGGCTGTCTGCTGCTGCGATATTCCCCGAATGATGATCTGCTGTTGAGGCATTTGCATGGGCACTCCTCCCAGCTGAACCTGCTGCGTCGTAGCAATACCAGGCTGGCCAGGTCGCTGCTGGACTACCTGTTGCGTCATCACTTTCTGCTGCATGCCTGGCCCCTGTACCTGCAGTTGCACTTGCTGACCTTGCTGTTGTGCCTGTTGGGCTTGCTAAAAACGTAAAGAAAACTATATACTACAATATACTAGTATCGCCGTTTAGTACACAAGAGGTAGTAGGCTGTTTGAAATTTTGTATTTCTTGAGACTCTTAAGAAATACATTGAGGTCCCAAGTGTCTTGTTTCAATAGTATGTGTGTACGGATGCTAGTGCGATTACAGGCCAGATAGTTAGACGGTTAAAATTTTGTATTCAGATGAAATACCATCCTATCTAAGGGAACTTAAAATTCAATTCTGAAAAATTTACAGGAGAGGAGCTACGAGGAAGTAATTCTAGTCTCTCAATGCTTCATTCCAAGTAAAAATCACGTAAAAATAAGTAAGCTACCAGCCTTAGACAGGCAGTTTTTTAAAATAGGAATATTGCGATACTTATGTAGTGAAAAATACCTGATGTTGCCGCTGTAGCGCCATCTGTCTCTGATGAATTCTCTGTAAAAACATCATTTTCTGAGTGGGGTCCATTCTAGTCAATTGAGCATGAGTCTGTGGGTCCAACTGAATGACTTGTTTCTGGGTCCCCTGGGGCATTTGAGAGTCCATCTGCACCTGTTGTATCACTTGCTTCGGAGCACCACCCTGCATTCCTTGAGCCTGGGTCCACGTAACTTGTCGAATCCCCTGTTGCACACCTTGCTGTAGCTACAAATACATAACAGATGGGTCAGAAACTATTATTTTTAAAATCGGCGTAGTTATCAGTATTCGGCATTGAGGGAGAATAGTGCAGACGACACGGCCATTACGTTCAAGCGTCTTTTGAGAACAAATTGAAATCAAAAATTCATTTTTTTCTGCTTACACATTGAATAGATGGGGTAGGCTCTTGTGATCCTCGTGAAGTTGGTTCACTGACATGTCTACATAGGCACGCTTACACGTCTTTGGTATCGGGTAAACAAATTGTTTCAAATCGAAGATGGCGAACTAGTAAAGCCAGGCAACGGTATCGGCAGTGGTAAAATTTGAAAAACCCAGCAACGCGTTATTAGTTTCGCCATGCGTGGTGAAACTAAACACAAGGCTTAAGGTAATTAATACTTGGTACTAATAAAAACATACGAGTAAGGGCGTATGGTACAATAATAAATACGATGAAGCGGTACTTTTGATTGGCTGAAAATCGCTGAAAATTAGGACTATTGTGCCGTATGCCGTATAGGAATAAAAACACTTACTTGAATGCCCTGATTTTGAAGAATAGTTTGTTGAGGCATAGCTTGCATTTGAATTTGTCCCTCTGAGGTTTGTTGTTGCTGCTGCTGCTGTTGTTGAAGTTGCTGCATTAACTGTTGTTGTTGCTGGGGCTGAACTTGTACCTGTTGTTGGAGCTGCATTTGACCTTGCATCATTTCCATGCGAGGCTGTTGCATGCCACTGACGTCACGTTGCACCAATCTATACTGCTTCATCTGCGGCCCAGGTGACGTCAGAGCTTGCTGTAGCTGCTGCTGTGGCCTCATCATTTGAGGGCCTTGCATACGTTGCATTGGAGCCTGTTGCTGTTGTTGCTGCGCTAACCCAGGTATTTGTGCTTGCATAACGCTCACTGGGATTTGCTGGGGTCCCATGCCTGTCACGGTCGGGCCGGGTAACGTAGAAGACAGCGGAGAGTTCATAGGCATACCTGAAATAGACGAGAGAGTTTAACTAGAAGATAAAAAATGTAGATTTCTAATTTTTCCGAAAATAAGAAAGTTTTTTCACTTTATACAGATTCTTATTCTGTAAGTACTTTCATGAAGTATATATACCCAATGAGAAGACTTGCCGAAGGTCCGACGAAACACAAGACATGCCGAAAGCCCGTCAAAGTTCCCTGAGACTTGACAAAGGTTCCCGACTGTCAGGTTTTCAGAGTTCAGTTTTATAACATTAAGATATATATCTAGTATCTGGTATATTCTTTGTCTATGATGGGCCATATTAGTAGTCAGCAGTGACAATTTAAGGATGTGGAGACCGAAATTGGAACTTCCATACACAAAACAAACACTAAAAAGAGATGAAACATTATTTTTACCGATAGGAGCGGTAGCACTGGGCAAAGAAGTAGGAGTAGAAGGCCCCTGGTTCCATGGCATACGCTGCTTCAATTTCTCCAAAAGCGCCTGTGTTGATTGAGGGTTCGCTTGCCCCGTAAGCGCGTTATCCACCGATGGCGCTGTTGCAGGCATGTCATCAGCAAACCCTAAACAAAAATCAACCATTAGTTTATTTGCTGGGTGTTCCAGTTTACATAAGAAATAGTTGATATCTTAAGGAAGGATTACATAATAACTCGGAGTTTATAGAAAACCTTAAAAGTAGTAATGGCTCGCCCTCATCTAAGAGTTAAATAAAGGACACTAAAACACAGGTGTAGGTCAAGTCCAAGAAAATAGGGAGGGGCATAAGTTTATCCATAAAAATGTTTTTATTTTAGTTAAAAAGTGTATAACAGCCATCTTACCTAAAATTTGGGCAGTAGAAAGATCATCACCAGGAGGGGGTGTAGGTTCTTTTGGCTGAGGGACAATGAGGTACCTAAAGGTAACAAAAAACAAATTACTAATATGGAGTTAATTTATTGTCAAAGGCATGTAGGAGTAGGATCACTATAGAACTTAGAACAACTAGCTACTTTGGAGGTAATTCCAGCGAACGGCAAATTGAGGCTCTGCACAGAAGAATGGCTATAACTTATCCTATCGTAGTTTTATATGATGAATGAATTACCACAGTAAATTTTAATCAATATTTGCAAATTCATTAGGGGCCCTTTCTGTGTTTTTTAACTTCTTCTCCTAATGATACTGCTACTTCCCGTACTCCCACATATTCTGGCAACAGGTGGCTGGTGACTAGTAGCGCAGTGCCAGTACATTGTAAATCTGATATGATATGGACTTTAACGCATTATGAATTATAATTAAAAAAAAGTAATTGGTAGACTCACTTGGGATGATACAAATCTTCTGATTGTCGACCCACATTAATTGAATCAACGATCCAATCCGGGGTCACGATTTTGATGTTGGGACACTTCAAAGCAGCCTCGTATTTCGCCCCTTCCTTTTTGCCACATACAAGATGAGTACAATGCGGATTTAGTTTTGAGCTGAGTGTTCCTCCATAAAAAGTGACCATTGCCCAGAGTGCTTTGTAGTCTGCTTGGGAAACTTGGCTTGCAGACATCGTCATGCCAAAAAATAGCTGTTTTGTGTCATAAAGAAATCCTTTTGTACTGAGATATAGATAAGGAAATTTTACCAAACGGACTTCTTTTTAACTATGGGGTAAGGCACTGCGAGTCATACTATTACCCAGTCTTCGGTATGAGCGGCTATTCCTCACCATTCTCCCAATGTTCTTATGGCCGCTAACCAGTAGCGAAGTCGGCGATCGTGTGACAAATCAAAGGATGTTATTCTAGTTAGTTAGGCGCTGCAACCATCGGCAACCCCGAGGGTCACTATGAGCCCGCGACTTCACTTATCCAACTGGCTAATTGACCACTATTAACATTGAGTGAGGAGCACCCGCTTGTGTCTTCGGTTGGGATTATTGCAAACATGAGTCTACTATTTTGTATGTGCGGCCCACCTGCCAAGTGTGGTATGTCGCCGATCGATGCTGCTTAACAGAAAACGTCCCTGTTGTTTTTCAACAGGGTTCTGCTAAAAGGTGCTATTTTTGGCAATCAAAAGTGCCTACCAATGACGTGTAAAAGGATACGGAAGAAGCTTCTGACAGTGATGGGAGAGAAGAATCCAATATGGGGTAACGGCAGGAATTTCGTACAAATCATCGGCATCGGAGACATCAGTTTCCTTTGCATTATTGCCGACGATACAGTGAGTTACGGAACCTGAGAAGAAGTTAAATTTCTGTGCTCCTCCTTCGTCGAGAAGGGTCTTTACCTGTTGAAAACGTCACGACTTTATTCTTTCAAACTTTAAAAAGCTAAAATAAACGCCTCCTAGCAAGTTAGGTAACTTTTACATACATTATCGTCCAGAGTGCCGGTTAAGAAGTATTTAACAGACGAAAACATTTTTTCGTTTCCGCTATCAGCCATTGAAAAGGAATAAGTAAGTAGATAGCAGTCAAATTAAAAGATTAAGTGGAAAATATAGCGGAATTATCTAAAATTGAGAAAAATGTTTTTCGCCTTCAGCCATTTTGCGTTTGTTTATAAAAAATAAAAAAAAAATAAAAAAATAAACATCTGTGGTATTTTGCTATTGCTATGTTGTGTTGTGTTGGTAGTGTTGCCATGTAAACAAGAAGATGGCCGTTGTATATATGTTTTCTCTGTAATTTTGTCTAAAAATTAGGTATTTCACTCACCAAGCGGTCAAGTGGCCAAGACATTTTATTCTAAGGGTGTAAGTATGTAAATTGTGTTATTATTCGTTTTATTTTAGTCCACACAAAATAGTTATTGAGGTTGACTTGGACTTGGTAAGTAGTTCGTGTAGGTCTCCCAACAGTCCCAACTATCTTTCTACCTACACGCTACACCTGCAAATTTTAGGTTTTAGGTATGTTTATTTTCCTCAAATTACACCAATACTGCGTGCATGCTGCGGTCAGGAGCCATCTGCGGTACCTACTCGATTTTCCTTAGGTACTTATTGCATATTTTCTAGAGATTCCTGTGCGTTGTAAGTCAATCCAAGCAGACAAAATGTCAGCGAGAACTGAAACAGATTTGAGAAGATTGTTATCAAAATGTGAAATAATGAGAAGAGAAATGGCTACAAACCCTAATTGGCGTCTACCAAAGGTAAGATAGAAAGATATCAGTGTTTCTTCTAGAGTTTATTTTATGTCATTCCCATTGGGTACGTATTAGGTAAAGAGATCTGATGAAAACTGTATGTACCAATACTCTGCTTCTTTTCTTACTTACCCATTCACAGTCGGCCCTAGGCTGAAAACCCGTCCTACGTCTTGTGTCCAGTCAAGAGAAGTCATTGCTACTCGTAGTGGTTCCAGTTGTAGCCAGGGCCAGACAGGCAAATTTATGAGAGTTGGTTGCGCGGAGGGGGCAATGGCTCTCGGCCAAACTGCACAGATAAGAGTCGCGCTCTGAAACGTTACCACGCCGTTGGCTAGGGCAGTAAACTTTTCTTTGCGCTGCTGTTAGTAAAAAGGTGCACTATCGTATCATAGATACACACAGGAGCAAACTTTGAGTTCCAGGTCCAGCTCTAGTCTCTTTTTAGATCCTGTTCATTATAATCATTGTTATACATTTCCTTCTCTTTCTATTTCAGTATATTGATACTGCTCAAGAGTTTTTACAACAGTTAGAGCGTAACGGGTTTGTGTCATACCTATTTATTTCCTTTATGTATTTGATAATCAGAAGTTGTACTTTCCTGATTCACATTTTTTTTTCCAGTACAAAGCATGATTCAATTATAGAATACCGAAGAAGGATAGATTTTTTACGGAAACTAGTTGAAACCGAAAAGGTAAGCATTAACAAAATTCAATTATAGGTAAATTCGATATCCGTAGGTTCGCCCAATGCAGTCGTCTAATAATGAATTTGTTTCATGGACCTTTCCACTGGTTTGAGTAAATTAAATAACTCAATTCAGCATAAAACAAGATGGGAAAAGATAAAGCCGCTTTACAGGGTTCAAAAGTATGTATGTAACCCTAACCATTAAGTGAAAAGGTCCATTGATAACTAAGTAGGTATAGGTTAAAACATTTCAAGGAGAAAAAAATATTTTTTAGGAAACACCCATGGAAAGGATGGTAGCCGTACAGATGATACCCCACTCTATACACTCATCTTCCGAAAATATCATAAAGGAAATTCATCAAAAAACTGCTTCTACATATGCTAAACAAATAAGAGATGAACTATTTCAAAGTGAAAAAGCTGAGGGTAGGTAGTTTCCGATGTTTCAGTAAAACTTCTTAATCTCTACTACATACTATTTTCTTGTTCCTCATCATGCTCTAATTACTGGGAATGTATGGCACGTTTTCTCGGTCTCACTCTGTAAAAAAGCCTAGGTATGCTACCAGTCTGGAAAACACGTTGGTTTGTGGACTAGGTTTAGGTACTTCTAGTAACCATAGTATGTTGTATCAGTAGACTGATAATAAATGGCAAATGTTTCCCCTATTTTTACTCTAAAAACTTGCTAAGAACAACTTTTCTATTCTATTCAGGAGAACTTCGGTACCGAAAAGATGGCAAGTCGACGGGAGATGACCTTGATACTCAGCTGAGGAACCATAATGCAACACAAGAAAGAGTGTCTGACGAAATTTTGAGACTGGCCAGAGCTCTTAAGGAGCAGGCACAGTCGACCAATCAAATTCTTGCGAAAGACGTTGAGGTGAGTGACTCCAATCACATCATCCAATATGAGCCGTATTCGTTGCAGGATCCAAACAGGATTGAGTGCATGAACTCGACGCAATGATAAGAAACAACGATTCGTCGTACGTTTATGCTTTTGACTTGGTTTAGTTGCTATTGAGTCAACTCGGTATACTCGATTCCTCAGAGAAAGTTAACTGAATCCACTCTGAATCCTATGGAGAATACGGCTATGTGTTTATGTGTAGGGATCTTGTTTGTTTTAGACGCTAGGAAAATCAGGAACTCAGATGGACAAAAACCAAGGAAAATTGAGAGAAGAAGCATTGATTTTAGCAGAATACAATAGACGAGCATGTAAATGTTGGCTTCTAGTTATCCTTGTTGTTGTCTTCACAGTCTTCATCTGTAAGTACCTTACTACATTTTTTTTAATGGTGATGGTTCTTTGGGTCTATATCCTAACGATTTTAATCAGTCGACCGATAGAAATAAATGCGTATCGGGTACCTAATATAAGGCGTAGGTATTCTTTGGAATTGAGTCGGGTTGGCTTTCCATGTTTTTTCCCTATACCTGTGTACTCAGTTAGTTTAATGTTAAACAAACTTACCTGTAAGTGAAGTTCTACTAAAATTATATAATTAGGAAGTCCAAGCAGGTATTTAATATGTAGTTGTTCAGGGCCTGAGAGTAACGAAGATTAAGAAAGGAAAAGTGAAATCCCCTCGCATCATTTAAGCAAAGTTAGCGGAAAAAGTTGCGTACAGGTAAAAAGGGTACAGTAAAAGTTGAGCCAAAACAAAATGAGCAAAGACGCTCTTAACTTTTCGATCATTTTACAATAGGTTAGGTTAACAAAATGTTTTTGGAGAGTTGTGGCATCAATTGAAAAGTTGATTATTTGCTCAACCTCAATCCCAAAAAACCACTCTATTAGATTAATACAAAAATTTCTTACAGATATGGTTTTATTCATGAAATTTATGAAGAAGCGCATATGACAAGGCAGCTGGATTCATTTCATTATTAAATAATGTTTCTTCTTGGTGGGCAGGTAATTAATTTGTATACCTAATCTATGATTTACCTGTACGAGTATATCTTCCAATTAAAAGTAGATATTTTACAGTAAATTTACTGGAGCGTTTTGCTATGTTATATGATCATTGACATACAAGTAATTAAATAATTAATAATTAAATAATTTTAAAAAAACATCCACGTCACCCATATGACCAATAATTATAATTAGGTATGTGATTATGGGCTTTAGTTTTATAACGCTAAAAACTACTTCATGCTTGGTCCAGTATTACATATTCCAAGTTACATGATATCTATGTCATATCTTTGGCGCCAATTAGGATGTGTAGTACAACAGGCCTTGTGAAAACCCAATACCCAATACCCTAGTATAGGCTGTTATTTATAAAAAATTGTTTAATTCATAAAAATCATGATTACAATACTGATTTACCCTTAAATACAGGGGACAATGATGCACATGAACCACATAGATACATAACCTAAGGAATGTAACATTTATTAGGGGTACCCATTAGGTTATAATGTTTTTTAACATACTAGTTACTTTGTTGGTAAACAACAATATGATAGGATTCATAATATGTCGTAATAAGACACGTAGGTAAAAATTGAAAAATACCGAAAATGAAAATAAATCACCGGGAAACATATCACATATAATCATTCCGATTTCCCCATCTCCATTAACGTTAACGCTTACCTCAGTGAGTACTATCTAATTTTTACTTTTTGAAATATTTGAAAAAGGAATCCAAAAACGAAAAGATTCAGATCAATATTTCTACATATTAAGTGAGGCAGCGTAGTGCTTAGCTAGAGAGCCATGTAGAAAACTGCAAGTTTGCAACTTATGGCGTTAATTTTTCGTTTCGTTTCCAACATGGAAAAACTGAGTGAGTACCCCTAATGCCTCATTGGTAAGTAGGTAATAATTTTTATTCACATAGCATTATCCCATTAACTTTTAAAAACAATACCAACGGGTTATCCCCCCATAAAGTAATGAAACGCCCCACTACGGGATTTTATTTTGGCGATTTCCCCTGGAATAGTGAAAAGCCTGTTTTGATAAGTAAAACACAAGCGTAGTTTTCATTTTTTGCATGCAAATTCGACCGCCAAAATAGAGTCAATGGCCTAGGCTTATACAAAGAGAAATATAATCTCACGCTCGATGGAGTCACGAGCCCCGGCATATTCAAACGTCAATATTATATATATATATATATATATAATATTTTTGGTCTTCTATCGAATATGCCGAAGCACTAATGACGTCATCATGCAGTACCTGTCGTGTCTTGTACATCTTCGTTATTCCTGGGGTCTTATTGGTACTGAATTTTTTGGTCGACAACAAAACTTACTTAGATATTGACTAGAGGTCGTTCAGGAAACACAGTTGTCACAGGGAACATTGATTGACAGACAAAGCGGAAAAGAAACAATTTGAAAAAGGAACATAATACGTATCCGCCATTTTGAAAGAGGAAGTGGAACTCGTAGTGATTACCAGGCGTCTGTATATCTGATATCGAGCTCCTGTAGCCACACTAAATTAGATTTTAGAATATCCAGCGTTTCTAAGCTCAGCTTTGTGCTGTTAAGGTTTAATTTTTTCAAATTCTTCATTCCTACAATGAAAAAAAATCAATTAAAATTATTAACAGTTTTTAAGTATTAAAATATAAGTAGGTATAAATATAGGTAGGCAGATACTTATCTATTAATTCGGAATAAAGTTTTTTTTACACTTTTAGCACCAAAACAAGTCCATAAGCTAAAGTAAAGCACACACGCTTTAAAAAAATATCTTTACATTTAATATAACAGTTAAATCACAAAAATTTGTTCTTGTAAGCCGCCCCTACGAGTTATAAAATCGGTTCTGTGTACCATATTGTATTCGTGGTTTTAGAATGACTACAAGTCAAAAATGCCATGCAGACCAAAAAAACTTCCAAAGCCGATCACTGCTCTGAGATTTACCGTCAGATACCAGAGAGGAAAAGTACGGTTTGCCTTTTGGTTAGCAAAAAAGGTATTTTCCTAGTACTTGACTTGTAACTTGCATCATACATCAGCAAGCGTGGGAAAAGTAGCCCGACCCTACCTCTGACTTACTCTGTGGTAGGTACATACCTGCAATAGCAACAATGCCTTTATCAGTCACATTGGTCTCACATAGGTTCAGCACCTGGAGCCTATCCAAATGGTCAGCAATCATCTGAAGCCCGGAATCACCAAATCCAGTGGCCCAAAGATTCAGGTATCGCAGGGAAGGTAGCTTGATCAAATGTTGTGCGCATTCGCTCGTGACGTGGGTAAATGCCAGACTCAGGCACTCAAGGTTCCCAAAACTACCGCTAGATAGCAGTTTCGCCAAGTCTGCATCGGTTGATCGACTCGGTAATGTTAGTTTTCGGGGACCTCCCTTTTGTTGCTGAAAAAAAAGGATATTTGGATTTATAAAACAAGAAGCTAAGTATGAACGGAGAACTCTTAAACAGATGCTTTTCTATGGTTTATACTAGCTTAATATATAC
>Ga0194135_10002916_pt1 | contig 10439 bp, 7 predicted proteins | sample LitLau_LLRF_2013_FD_134024 | JGI IMG/M metagenome (GOLD analysis project Ga0194135, IMG submission 134024) | Freshwater sediment microbial communities in response to fracking from North America - Little Laurel Run_MetaG_LLRF_2013 (version 2) | ecosystem: Environmental > Aquatic > Freshwater >... | reverse complement strand
TATCCAGTTTAGTTTGCAAATGCATCCCCGCCATATACTGTGTGCAATATAATGCTCATACGAGTTGCTATACATAGTCCAACTTTTGATACTATATACTACTCCTCGTCGACAATTTTATAGACTTTTATACTTACGGGGAAACGTGGAAGAGTACTATTTGCCTTGCAACTATATGTATACAACTACAATACCATCAGTAACTATCACCATAATCATCGTATCAACAATTCACTACAAACTATAATACTCTGTAGCTATTCCAGACCGTTGAATTTTGTCCCTATCTATCTCCTATCAGTCACAAGTTCATTCAATGTTTTGCTATATATTATATTATAATTATACTCAAGTTTTTCGACCGAAAGGTACCTTTTATACTATCCACTTGCCTCAACTACTCTTTCACTCTGATGTTTTTACGCAACTTTACTCTTTTACTCACTTTACTACTACTACAAACCACGTTATGCGTCCACACATATATATCAATCTATTTAAACTATACTTCACCTTCAGTTTTATATTTATATAATTCATTCTGCTCTATCTGTCTCGTGTACCTAGGTTAACCACTTAAATAATAATATGTTCTTTTCACTTCTCTTGTGAATGAACTACTGACTGACTGACTGATATGCTTTGATGCGGGTTAGTTTTATTCAGAAAATATCATTTAGCTAAACTTTTTAGCTCTTATGTGCAGTGCAATTCATACATCCTTTCCTTACTATGCACTTCCCGATATCTCACTCTTTTATAAGTTTTTCGTTATACTTTAAAATAAAATTCGTTATAAAATATTTCGAATTTTCATGCTTTACTTTAAATAAATGGAACTGTTACATGAAACTTATATTGGCATTTGTGCAAAAGTTTACAAAGAAGTTAAATATATATATTTATTTTAAACACACGAGAAGACACGGCCACTGGTCGACCTTTCATATAAATACACATCCTATACATATTTAATACACATCCGCGATAATGTAAAGATGTGAACTAGACCTTTTCCGCTTCTTACAAGACGGAATTGTTATCGCTTAAGCTGTATTATTCACGTAGTATCTTGTGGCACAATATCACCAAACAATTCATCCATCTCAGAACAGAATACAGATCATGTAATACATATCAAACCATTTGATATGCAGTGTCTGTTGTATAGTCTTCTGTCTCTCTAGAGTCTTTCATTCTTTCATCTGCTTCGTCCTTATCTCTCTCCTGCCTATTCCTCTATATACACATATATTGCTTTGTCTAGTTCTCGAGTTTATCTACTTACCCCTATCTTCTACCTCATTCTGTATAAATTCTCTTATAAAATTCACTACACTTTTACATTCAAGCCTCTGTCTACTTTACTTTCAGACAATAATGCTCCATATAATGACTTACTTTTCCTCCTTATAAAATACAAACCACTAGCAAATATACTCTCTAAACTTCTCTATATGTATAAATGCGTTTATACTCTCTGTAATACCGGCTTTTCAAACATCAACAAACAATATGTACATGTGCTCGCTGCATTTTTGCAGCCTTCTTTAAAATTCAACTACATTTTGTTCTCCTGATAATATTCGTTATGAAATGGTGCTTTCTTCAACTTTATTAATTAAAAGATTAAAAATGTTGAAGTGCATACACGAATTATGTTGAAATTAGTTTTATTTCTTTAGTTCATCTCTGCTCATAACTTCACAAGTAATTCTGATTCTAATCAAAATAGGCACAAATTGGTACTACTATATTTATTAGTCAGTTATTCCAAGCTCTGCTGATATTTTATATTATAAATCACACGCATTCATTTAAGTCTATCTATACTAAACCACTGTGTCATGTTGTATGATCTAATGGCAGCTATTGAATTACACCATTTTGCATTTATCACATTAATCGACGCGTCTCTAGTCTGTTATATGACTCTACAAGGCAAAATACTTCTCATGAGATGACTAGAAATTGTACAGCGAGTGTGTACAATCATCGTAGTTTACAATCCTTCGCTTGTTTTCGTGCTTATTTACTGGATATCATAGTCTGAACCTGTGACCTGAGACAGCCAAGTAGTAAAATCAGAAGTATAACAACTACAAAAATAAATGCCGAACAGCCTAATGTCTCTAAAAATGGACTTGTGAAGTCATCAAAATCTTAGAAACTAGATCTCACATATTCATAGACTATGCCTATATATGCAGCCTGCAGACACATTAGCCTCTATGAATTTTTGCATATTTGTTTTTTAAGTCTATTAAACACTTTACTCTTATTTTTCTATTCAGCTACCTTGTATACTCCAATACTTTATCTTAATAGACTAGATAAAGTATAAATCATAAAACACTACGTATTTATGGCTATGAACGATCAAGCTATGAGTATAGCACTGAATTTACATCAAAATCTACTTCAATTCCTTCAAGAATTTAAGATCCATTTCAATTTACCAGCTTCCATTTCAGTTCCAAATGAATTTAAAGCAACAATTTAAAAAACAATTACCTCGGCGAATCTCCTGGTCCTGCGTGAGTTCGGAAACCGCTGTATTATCTGATTCTTTACTTCTGTAAGGAGCTCCAGGATGATTTAAACTATTATGATCAGGAGGCTTTCAGAGAATAATTCAAGTTCAAATGACGTTCCAAGTTCCAAAAAAGTCTTAAAAATGGAAACTATACGTTTTGCATAGATAAAAATGTTTATACGTGTGTGACTTTGTTTACTGCTGATGATGCTGCAGATAAATAACGCCTTGGCAGTATTACGGTGAGAGACTTCGCTCAATGGGAGTAACAACAATGAGACAAGAAGCGTCGTGTTGTTGTTGTGGTCTAGGTCGGCGGCGGCGGCGTTTCCCGCGGTCTTTAAAGTTTGTTATTCAGCGACGACGCATCTTCCCGTTCTTCTTCCAGGAACTCAACCCTCGCCGTAATTAATTGATTACTTTTGGACTTTTCGAAACAACAATTACTAGGAGCAAGGTTCACTTCCGCACTCGATGGAACTTGGAACTTGGAGCAGTTTGGGATTGAGGTGAGTGTTTCGTAGAGTAGTTGTTTTTACGTGATTTCAAACATTTTTAACTTCATTGTGTGAAGAAATGAGTTTATTTTAAGAGTTATGTTTGTTTTGAAGTGTAGTTTTATATAGGGAGTTTGGAACACAGTTTAAGTGATGATGAGGATGGACAATGACGATGACTAACCGGCGACTTCTTCAAGACTTCGTTGAGGATGAAATGATTGAAATTGAAGAGATCACGCAGCAATTTGGAAATCTTGATACGACGACGATGAGGATGATGAAGCGATGATATAAATCGAAGAAAGAAAAAAAGAAAAATTGCACTCTTTATAAAAATGAAGAATGAAAGACCCGTGTAAATGTACGCATACCCGTATTTTTGTTTGTTTATAAAAAGTGAACTTTTATTATTATTGAATGGAAAGAGAGTGTAAGCAGGGAACTAGTAGGTCGTCAAGTATTAAGTTAGGTGTGTGTGTATGCGAGTGGACAAGTAAGAAAAATGTGCTATATAAATGTATATATATGAAATATAAAATATATAGACTAGTTCGATAGAGATATATAAATATATGTATTTAGGAAGCGTGTATAATGAGTTTAATTACTCTGGATCAAAAATGTGACGAGAGTTTATATATATGATGCATAGAGAGACAGACAGTGGTGTGTGTGAGTGTATTTATCGGGTATATATAATATGCAATGTGATTATTAAGTATTATTATTATTATTGCTATTATTCAATAGGAAGGATCTTTACTTCTTTCTCTTATTCGGTATATATCAGAATTTATATGTAAAAGCAAAGAGAAGTGAGTTAGTGAAGTAATGCAAGTAAGTGTAATATGATGTAGAGTGTACGTACCAGGGAATAGAGAATAGCAGGCAAATAGATAGGACTAAAGTTGTATGTGTAGTAAGTAATAATGTAAATGGTCCTGGGTCCTAGTATGTACTAAAAGCGTACGTATAATATTATTTCGTTATAAATATATTGGGCTAGACGACGCTTACACTTACAAGTTAGAAATACACTACGGAGACCGAGAAGAGAGTTTGATGTTGCTGGATTGAATTGTGGATTGGGTTGAAAAGAAGATGCACACAGACAGAATATGAGTCTCCCAAATACTCTCGTTCAGTGGATAGGTAGACTGCTGTGTAGGTTTGAGAGAGAGATGTAGTCAACTAGATAGAAGAAAAGCTTTATTCGTATGTGTACTGTATATGTGTGTGTATGTATATATGTTTTATCTTTATATGAGAGAAGATATGGAGACACGATTTTATATTAAATCTATATATTATTCTCTCTCGTCTTGTTGTTGTTGTTGAGGTGTATGTAATATGTAATGTATGTAAGGAAAAAGGTATATATTGATATCGCAAGTTGGATAGAGTGAGTGTAGAGAGAATGTTAGCCAAGTATTGCTTTTGACTGTAGTTTGTGAGGTTCTATTCTGACTCTGGGGCGTCTATGCCTATTGGTGGGTATTATTATTATGCTCAGATGCTACACGGTTGGATTGGAAGGTCGGGACTCTCGAAACTCTTGTTGTATGCGTCTCTCTGTAGAAGAACAGTGTAAACCCTTTCATTCTATGGATTCATGTAGCTTGCCAGGGAATAAGGGTGAGAGAGAGAGAGCGAGAGGGATAATAAATATCTCTGGAAGTGCAGGCAGACTAGAAGATGTGTACCATTTGGAAAGGAATGAAGTGTAGGAATAGATGTGTGTATGTGTAGGTAGAGAAAGAAGCACAGTGGAAAGGAAGCTTTTAGGTATTTTACAGCAAAAACTCTCTTCCACTTATTTTACTTTGGAAGACGACGACTGTGTCTATATGCTTAAGATCTTCTTGTGTGTGTACAAGATATATAAAAGAGTATAAGATGCTTGGGAGAAGTCTTAGAATGCCTCACACTACGAAGTTACAAAACTAAAAGCTTTGGGTTAGGCTGATGATGAGGATAGAGTCGACTTCTATTTTAGGGGGACGATGGAAGTAGATATATGTATGTACCTTCAATATATGCGCTGTTTCAAACTCCTGAGCTCTCCAGAAAGTTTGGGTTATATAGGGTTGTGATATATATCTGTTTTTTACTCGTATAAATATCTAAACTTAAGGTTTATACTCTCTATACACTCTGTATTCTGTATATCCTAAGGCTTGATGGAAGTGAACTCGTGTAGCATAGCTGAGCTAGCTCTGGATAGCTGGGTTGAATCTTTGAATGGCCCATAAGTACATAGTACATACTATAGATATAACCAGTGAAATTCAAATACGGAATATATAAATGTATTTATGTGTCGACACAGCGTGTTGTTCGTTATAATTTTAAGCAATGGCAGTAGTAACAGAAAGGTTTAATATGTACAAAGTATATGAATGAAATAGATTGTACAGAGACAGCAAAGAATAAATGCTGAACGCTGAAGTGCATTGGAACCAGGCGTACATTATCAAATCGCACATTATTCGTTCGAAAGAGTTCTCTGCTTCTCCCTCCATAATGATAGGGAGTGGGATCTGCTCCAAGCGTTTACAATTATAGATATACTGAGTTGCATTCTTTACCCTGATATATGTATATGGCCTGAGTATATATTATATTTACTGCTCCCCTATAAAAGCCGAATTTGGGTAGTTAGATAGTTATATGTTTATCCAGCATGTCTTTCTATATAGTTCCATAGTTCGTATCTTATTATAATGCAATGGCTGGTCTACCGCTTCCCTATATGACATGCCTGAAACCTAAAAGTTATTTTTCTTTGCGTTTTCTAGGTATCTCTTGAGCTATATAAGTTGTGGGGGTGCAAACGCTGGCAGAAGTATGGATGGTTGATATTGGATAGGCTAAAGCTGAAACTCCAGCCTTGCCTTTTCCATTACCAGGACCCTCCTGTTTTCATTGATCCGCGTCCCGCCAGTTTACTGTCTTGGACGGTCCAGAGATGATTCTTAGGAACAAAAGGCTGATTTGATGACCGTCGACCTCGTAAAGATATATGGACGCTCCTATGAGTCGTCTCTCTGAAATGGAATTGGAGAGCTAGAGCTAGACAGAACAAGCGTTTCACTCTCTACTTCCATTTCTCGCGTCAGAAAATATCATCTTTCTATTTACACAGCTTTCCCTGTATTCTCGGAGGCTTCAAATTCGAATTCAGCACTGAGCTGACGGCGAGATTTTTAGTTAGGCTCAGCACTTTTTCACTCAACTATTACACTCTTCTTTGCTTGATTGACCTATGTCGACCTGAAAGTAGTAAAGATTTGGAGGCAAAACTGTCCTTCATTCTAAGAATTGAAAGAACTTTGTTAGGTTAACTTCACTTGCTGACTCGAATTTGATACTTCTATTCTCTAAACTGTAAATGTAAAATGAGAATGACCTTAGTCTTTGCTTGCAAAGGGTTTGTATTCAATTTAGTGCGTGAGAATGACATTACAATGAGGTTTGAGAATCAGAATTGAACATAATTCTTTAATTCATACCAGTGGTATTAATTATACTGTTTACATTGATGATTCATTTTCATTATGGTTAATATTCCAGGTCAGTACATTCCAGTATTGTCCTGGTCATTAGGTTAAGACTCTTAAGTGAATTCATGTGCTAATAATACAGTTTTCTTTAGCATAGAGACTAAATACGATCAGTAAGTAAACTTAGCAGTCGGTAAAGTCCTGAGTCTACCTACACTGACTATGATTACCACGTAAAATTGAACAATTACTCAACATCAATACTTAATATGTTAATAATATCTTAAGTTACGCTATCACAATTCATCAGGTCCATGATACATTATACCTTCATAAGAAACAATGCTACAGACCTAAAGCATGAATTCATGTCAATACTGACCGAGTTTAACGGCAATCAAGTTTAAAGGATAAAAACGGGATAATAATTAAATTCGTAACTCCAAACAAAAATAATATATTCTTTCGAGATAGTATTGCATGATAAAAATGTGCCTAACGGAATATTTCCGAAATGTATTCTCTATTCATCTTTCCCTGATCGTCTGAACTGATTAAATTGCAAATCACATCATTTTCCTGGAACAAGTTGAACAAGACTAGATGTATAGGCTGAGACATGATTAGATCGATATTAAACTCAGAGACTGGCATGGGGTGTGGCAGTTCAGTTGGCATTTCATTATCCGATTCCGAACTCAATCTCGGTCTTTGTCCTTTTCTCGCTCCCTTTCCTTGTCCTTATCTTTGTCCTTGTCTTTATCTTTATTGAGATGAACATTCCAAGCCATAACTACGCGATCGAATCCACAAGTAAAGAGGTTACATTTCGTGTCATCGCTCCAAGCTGATGAGGTTACCATTCTGCGGTGCCCCTGAATAAATTCAAACAAGACATATGTGATAAGATGATTTGAGAAGACAATCACAAAGATCAAACTAGTTTTAAAATAACTGCAGCAGCAATAAAATAACAGTTTTGAACTGTTTATTGTATTAGGTGTACCTGTCTATTGCTCCTCGGTAGCCTTGCAAGTCGCTGACCACTTAAATCAAAAATTCGAACATGCCTGTCATCATGTGGGACAGCAATGAGTCCTGACGATGACAGAGATATCCGATTCACTGCGGAATCCAAGCGAATTGTGACTAAAGATGCTCTCATATTTCTTATATCCCAAACTTTGACTGTTCTGTCATCAGATCCCGATACCAATTTTTCTTCCTTTGTAAAAGCTGCGCTGGTAATATTACTATTTAAAATAATTAAAAATACGGGATGAAATTACTCCTAAATTTACTTAGAACAGAAAGTAAGCAAATACTTCAATGTAAACTAGCTTACTCTGTATGTCCTTGAAATACAGAAACTGAGTGACAAGGGCTTCTCAAATCCCACATTCGAAATGTAGCCTAAGTTAACATCCACACAATACATTTTTCACTCCTCTAGTGTCCAGTTCAATTATTTCAATTATATGATATAATTTCAAACTTACATCTTTTGATGTAGTAACGACGAGTTTTTGAATAGGATGAGCCGTAGCATAACTTAGTTCTTGATCATGCCCAAAAAAATTCTGCAGTCGTTCACCTGTTAGTGTGTCCCACAACGAGGCACTTCGGTCCCAAGATGCAGTAATGAGTTGATCTCCGCCTAGCAAAAATATTACTTAAAATACCTCAAACTGAAGGTTCATGCATGTTTTCCATTCATAGTATTTACCGGGAAGCCAATCCGCACAAATGACTACAGAAGTATGACCACTCAGTATCGAAGACGGAGTTCTTAAGGTAGCCAAACCCACCGGACCATCAGCATTCTCATCTATTTCTTCTTTTTCAGAAGACTCAACTTCCTCTTCGGACGACAATCCTTTCTGCACCTGTAGCGTAAAAATACTGTTTTTCAGTCACGGATCAAAAGTCTGCAGAGAGTATAACAAATGTTATTCAGACTCCTTGAGTCTAGAGTACCATTTGTTCCCAAGCCACTGATGCTTGCCAAATATGAGCGGTATGATCTCCAGAAGCAGTTAACGCAAGTTCTCTTGTTGGATGGAATCTGATTGAATTAACAGATCCCATATGCCCTTGGTATCTCAGCAGGCATCTTCCAGAATCCACAGCCCAGACTCCAGCTTTGTGATCTGAAAGTTTTTAAATTGAGATTTTAATTGAAAACATACTTCCAGCAATAAATTGAATTATAATCGCTTATGCAGACTACTTTTAAGTGAACATGTATTTAGTAATGAGATTGAACATTCCACTGTATAATTAAGTAACAAGTATAAATATATGTACCAGCTGAAGCTGTGCCCAATACGTGAATTCCAAGCTTAGCTGATGTTACATCCCATATTCCGTCTTTGTGTCCAGCGAACTCTTTCATTAAACTGCAAGTCACGGCATTTGTCTTGAAACTTGATACTATTTTGCTAGTTTGTTGCTTCAATCGAAGTGCCACTTTTTGCTGGCTTGGAAGGCCTCCTGTTTAAACGAATTCGTGATTAAGAAACTTGTAATATTTAATACTGTTTTACTGTAAGACCACTTGAACCTAACCTTTAGACTTGTCTTTTGGTAGTAATGACTTTTGGCCCCCAAGTGGGGTATCAGGCACATCACTACCATCTGCGTAACTTGAACTTCCTTGATACAAGCCCCCAGGATTTGACGTCAAACTAGCAGGTCCTTCTCTCTGATCCAGACAATCTAGCTTTTCATGCACTGTTAAAACCATTGCACACACAACAAGTCAATTGCGGTCTAAATTCAACTGTGGTTTTCAAATTCCCTGCCTGGTTACAAACAACTCGATAAGCTCCACAACGATATCACAGGATTTGTAGCGGACGATTGAGTACTCAGCTGTTCAGACTCTATCACTTCTTAAGTTAAAATTGTACGAAGTAGTAAAGTACCGCAAAGGGACGTGTGAAGCTTATGGAGTTGTAACTTGTAAAGAACCCATCATCTTTAAAACCCGGCGTAGCGTGGCTGAGTAAAAATTCGAGCAAAAAACTAGCAACTACGAAACAAATGTGCTTACGAGCTATATTCTCCAAGTACAACGCTTCGAATTCCTTTTCGATCTGAGTAAACAAATCATTGAGTCTAGACTGGAAAGCCAACGGTAAAACAGACTCTCCTTTTTCTGTAACGCAAAAATTGTACCAATAAACTTACTCATTAGATACATAACCTCCATTAAAATTAACATGAAACTTTTGTCTTACTTAAACTAGAACGCTTTCTACATGTCTTCTTATACGACATATCAGATGTTGGCATTCCACAGAAGTTAATATCCAAGCTTCAGATAATTCCCTTGTCAATTCCTACACCAATCCTTTTACGCTGCACGCAGCTTTTGCAATATGAGTACATACACTATTCAAATTCAAAAAAATTATAAGTTCAAACTTTATGAAAACATCCCACGTTTCACTTCAATTCTTTTAAATATTAGTAATATTACCTGGACTTTCACACTTCACCTCATTGAATAAGTCAAGAATGAAACCACCATCATTTTCTTCTGCACATGAGAATAGCAGCCAAATATTAGATTAATTTGCATGAGCTCTCAGCTACTCCTACTTATATGAAGTTCAAGGTCGTGTAAATCAATTGTCTTAGCTTTAACTAAACACACACGAACGAGTATCGATTTTTAATCGATTTCTGAAACCCCACGAAACCTTCCCTGCACAAAAATAATATTGAACCAAAACATATATTTTGAATCTCCCGCACCCCCGCATTCCCTTCTTGTCTCCTGCGTCGTAGTTAATATCATAATGCAGTATAACCGTCGTCTGGTCTCCCTTGCGGTCCAGTAATAAGAACGCTTGTGTCGAATTTCGACTAAAGCTTGAATAGCCAGTGCTAGGT
>Ga0194135_10002915_pt1 | contig 10442 bp, 5 predicted proteins | sample LitLau_LLRF_2013_FD_134024 | JGI IMG/M metagenome (GOLD analysis project Ga0194135, IMG submission 134024) | Freshwater sediment microbial communities in response to fracking from North America - Little Laurel Run_MetaG_LLRF_2013 (version 2) | ecosystem: Environmental > Aquatic > Freshwater >... | reverse complement strand
GGTTCTTTTACCGGGTGTGAGTTCCCTTAGTTCGGTTAAACTGATTAAAAATCTTTCACGGTTAGGGGGTCCGTGTGTCTTTTACCGGGTGTGAGTTCCCTTAGTTCGATTAAAACCGATTAAAAATCTTTCACGGGTCGTTGTCCGTGGGCCTTTTAAAGGATGCGAGGCCCCTGAATTTGTTAAAAACCGATTCGCCATCTTTAACGGGTCCGTGGGTCTTTTACCGGGTGTGAGTTCCCTTAGTTCGATTAAAACCGATCAAAAATCTTTCACGGGTCGGGGTCCGTGGATCTTTTAAAGGATGCGAGGCCCCTTAATTTGTTAGAAACCGATCCACCATCTTCAACGGGTCCGTGGGTCTTTTACCGGGTGCGAGGCCCCTTAATTTGTTAGAAACCGATCCACCATCTTTAACGGGTCCGTGGGTCTTTTACCGGGTGCGAGGCCCCTTAATTTGTTAGAAACCGATTCACCATCTTTAACGGGTCCGTGGGTCTTTTACCGGGTGCGAGGCCTTTTAATTTGGTCGAAACCCACTCACCATCGGTCCGTGGGTCTTTTATGGGGGGCGATAAACGTGTGGGAGGTCCGTTGACACCAGAAAAGGATGAAAAATCTCCGGTTCTTTTGAGTGTTAATGACTCATCAACGTACACGAAGCCCGGTACTGGCCGGTACTTGAGTTGAAAGGAGATTCAAAGTCTCACGTGTCCGTAGGTTCTTTAACTGATTTTAAATTAGTTTCAAGCGGGATTTTAGATCTCACAGGTCCGTAAGTGCTACAACGGGGTGGGACGTTTTATAACAGATAAAAACAAGTAAAATTCTCTCACAGGCGCGAGAGGACTTAACCGCTTGCACCTTCAGTTAGACCGATTAAAAAGCGATGCAAATTTACCAGGGGATAGGAGAGTCTTAAGACAAATGCGAGGATCGTTAAATATATTTTACAAAGGGATTTAAGGTGTCTCAAGTTCATGACCGACCCCTCTAAAGAGTGCAAGACCCTAAACAAGAGCTTGAACGCTTTGTTTTAAGCTTCAGTTATTCTGGAGGCCCTTCCGTGGGTCCACTTATTAATTACGTGACCAAAATGGGAAATGTTAAGCAGATTTTAGATTCAGCCGTGTGATCGCATGTGCGAGGCCGTTTCACGGGCTTCGAGGACTAGTCTAAAATAATTGCATCGAAGGTACATCTTTATGCCAGATAACTTGCTTACAGAGCAAACATGAATAACATTGGGTAGATTTTAGGTGGAAAAAAATCATCCAATAGAGTATTATAATAATGCAGTACTGTCAGGAGAATTTTTCAACACTGCAGGTAAACTGGTAGATGGCTTAACATTCTGCTATTATATAACTAATCATATAATTCAACACACGAGTTATCGACGCTTTTTCCTTTCCTTCCATTCCCCCCATGACGGTATATATATTTCCATAAATTCTGCTGGCGCCATCTTTTCCTCACGTCGTCTACATAGAATCTTGCATATTCGAAATTGACCAGACCCCAAATTCATGTTTAAACAAATACAAATGTCAGATAATGAACGAATGATTATGATTGATTCCATAATGGAGTCTAGATCAAGCTAATACCTTCATGAGAACGGTTTCCAAAATAAATTCACACTTCAATATTTCATTGAAGACTTGATTAACGAAGTTCATGCTTAGGTTTCCTACAGGATACCCCTTAAAGTTGATTGTGCTGTTGTGCATTAGGCCGTTCATAACAGAGGGTGGTCCAGTAACCATCAAAGCTAGAATACGGTGGTTCATTCTCAAGTATATTTTGATTCGAAATATAACTGAAAACAATCATTCAAGTCGAAGAGTTTACTTTTACCTTCTTAAAACAGGTAGTAGATAATCTCTTGAAAACACACAACACGAAAAAAAATGATTGACCCATTGTCCTAAGGGACATCGAACGTCGGAAGTAGGACGTTCGGTGCCCTAAAGTTATGATACCTTTTGCATCACTAAAGCTGGTATCGCATTATAGCATAGATCTAAAACTGCTTTATAGCATTGCTAAATTAAAGGAGTATTTTGCGCTATACAATAACTTTATGGGGTAAGGTTGGGAATCTTGTCGACAGAAAGTTTTAATAATACTGCACTATTTTTGATAGTTCTCTTTCATTAGATCTTCATAATTAATGTCACGACTGACTGACGACATTTAAAGTACAGTGGCAGCCAAAGAGAATGCATTATTGGTTGATTGCAATGGTTTTTTCAAGGTCATTAGTTCGTTAATTATTAATGCAAACATTACAAACATCATTTAAGAGTATTTTGCTTGTTTGAATTTCTGGTCAATACGTGTTTACCAGTTCTCGGTTCTTTATTAACTGCAAGTGTCCCATGGTAAATGGTAATGGTTTGTATGGTAATGGTTACTGGTTTTGAAAAATATATATTATAGATGATTTACTAAAGTATATATAGGGTGACCCAGAATTAGATATGTGGAGATGCATCTTCCCCATAACAAGTAACATGGTGAAATGGAAGTAGTTATGGAGATACATATCTAATTCTGAATCACAATGTATGAATAAACATTTCTAAGTACAAATTCTAAGCCAACGCAAAGAAGTAACAGATGTTGTGCCAAGTAAAATTTCCTGGAAGCATTCCATCCCCAACGACTGGGTTACTATTTGTAATGAGCTTGGTTGGACACTCCTCCTACTCCTCCTGAAACTCCTTGAAAATTTCTCATCGAACAGTGTTTTTTCAAAATGCAACATGCCTACAATCACTCTAATCATTCTCTTACAAACAGCTCGTTGACAAAAGGTCATAAAATAAACCGTAACTATTTGAATTCTGCAATTCTTGAAGTCTCAACTCTTGTTTCTTTTCGGAAAACGTTATAAATATTTTCAGACCCAGTCAATAACAATTTCAGTTTGTTTATTGATTTCAATTCATCATCTTGTTTGTTTTTCATTCCTGAACATTTACTCGTATCATTTTTATCAATTCAAATCAATACAATGGTTTGAAGTCTAAACTCTAACCTCCAAAAAATTCTAAAGCATTCATGATAAGAAAGCCCGGGAAATCTTTCAGTACATGGCAATATCGATGGCGCAGTTGTGAGATTCCTCCTGGCGATGTGTTTTCGTTTGCTTTACGAAATTGAGCTTTACATTTAATGGTTAGCTGTATTTTGTTGTTATTCGTCGAAGCACTCATTCCAGAATGTTAGAAGAAGGTTAATATAGCGTGAATAGGCTTCATAACCAAGGAACAGGAAACTGATTTAGAGACGATACAACTCCGAGCTTTCCAAATCATTGTATGAAGGAAACTGCGTTCACATGAATATGACAGTATCCTGACCCAAACTGGAACCGAAACTCTTGTAGCCAGAAGAACAAGTGCCCTCCTCAACTTTGGAATTAAAATTATCAGGAGTACGAAATTCCGCCACATGCTCCCTGAAATTACAACGCAAACCAAATTGCGTAATTACAACTTATTGACACCCTTCAAATGCAATCGCGTGCGTTATCAGAAGTTATCCATTCCTACAAGAATCAAAATAATCAACGACCACTTCCGTACCCATGGAACATTCAAAGGAGTGGTGACAAGAGATATCAACTAATATTCATTTCTTACTATTATGTTAATTCTTATTGTTTGAATTTCTTAAATCTTTTGTATTGTACGACGAAGCTGTGCGTCAGGTAAGTGCTGCAGCGTCAACGCTGCAGCACTTACCTGAATAAATCAAATTATTATTATTATTATTATAATTATATACAGCAAGGTTGATATGGTATTATCGGTCTTGCATATCATAGCGAAAGGTTTCCCATGAAGTAAAGCAAGAGTTTCTGTCATAAGGAAATTAAAAAAACTTCGTCGTACTTCCACTTGAAAAGGAATGTGTCCAGTATCATTGTGCTCTAGTTCTTCCGCATCTCCGACCGGCTTCAAAATGCGTTGAAGTCTCCATGACTCTAAAGTCTGAAGATGTGCTCAATAGTTTTTTTTCAGAAAGTTCAGAAAACCTTGGGCCTGAGTCTTTTTATACTTGAAAATTCCACTAGTCCCTCGACTTAAATCAGCGTGTACAACCTCTGAAATCTTTGCAGCACAGTTGACATAGACGAAACCATCTGGCTCAGACATCATTTTGTATTAGGCGATGAGAAGTGCAATTTCACATTGCGAAGATCTTCCATTATCTCATTAGCACTTTTCGAATGTCTTGCGATAGTAAGTCTTTGTTTCAAGTCAAAAATCTTTACTGCCTAGGAGGATTGTGGTTAGCCGGTTCGGGTTGTTGTCGTCTACTTCGAAGCGCATAAGTCGAGTCGAGTAGCCGTAGTATTTTAGCGAACGGATTGTTTTAAAAGAAGTTATTCATCATTTAATGCACTTTTAAGTTGTCTGACGTCACTGACGTCTCGTTTTACCTCCTCGACTTTGTGTGTTAATCGCGCTGGATTTGGTTGAAGCTCATAGACACTTGATTTTCTTGGACATGAATGGCTATAGCTTCTTCACCACCCAATAGGTATGGTATGGTACCCAAACTGCGTAGATATAATTAACAAGCTGGCTAAAAACTCTCCAATTTGGATGTGCGGGTGTGAGAATCCCGATTGTTGAAGGAGAAGGTAACGTGTTCGGTCGAATGGTACGGTGGAGGAGTTGTACCAGTGGGAGGAGGTATCGGGTCTCGTTGAACAATTGGAGTTAGCGTGAAAGTATCGTTATGCTTAAAAAGTTGTCAACCTGTTTTTGAAATTCACATAAAATGCAATAAGTCTTAGTACGATTGTATCGACTTCTAAAGAACGACTGAACATACTTATTTTTGATTCAGCATTCATTTCAAAGATGAGCCCGTTTGTGCCACAACTGAGGAACAGCTATTAACTTGACGGTAACCGTGAGATTTTATCCTGTGTTCCTTCAATTAAGTGTATCCACACTTAACAAAAGGGTTGAAGACCGTATACAAATTGCCCTTACAATGTTACAATACATTTATTTTTGCATCATTGGCTCGGCGATGGTTGACCTGCGCAAGCTCCTGACAAGCATAAATAATAGCAGCAAAAGACGTCTATTTTTGTAAACTATGCGCCGTGCGCGTGCGCAAGTTTTTCATACAATTGTGCAAGAAAACAGGGAGGAGTTTGGTCGATAGTGGTTCAAGAAAAGTTAAAGGCCGAGGTGGTTGATATATAGACTTTAAACAATAAACGAAAGACGACAGTACTGGTTGCAAATATTCACCAGAATAAAGAGAGGGAGAAGTTGAACGGAAAAGTTTTCCTCGAGAATGTCATCGACGATGACGTAAATACGAGTCAATTGGTCATTGGGACACGACATTGTAACCGACATTGCGTGAAAGCGAGAGCAGGGGGAGGGTGAGTGGAAAATTGCAACTGATTTAAACTCGCCGAATTATAAAATTGGTGGTCGACCTCTGGAAGCTGGACGTAATATATGCAAATGAGTTGTATAACCTGTGCACAAGTTGGAGTAGACAAGGCCACAAGGGGCAAATAATGTTAAATTATGAGTAAATGGAAAGATGCAAGTTTGCGTGTCTCCTCGTTAGGTGAATAGCCGAGAGAAGGAGTGGGTGGGGGAAAAATTAATTGGATTGTTTATTTCTGAATATAATAGAAATATTTCTGTTTCCGACTGTTCCGATATAGTAAATCTGGGTAAAACTTAAGGTACGCGGTATTTTGACGTGGTTTAAAATTTTATGCGGATACGATTCCAGTCAATGAAGAAATCATTCACAGGAAAAGAAATGTACACTACACTCATATTATTTACACTAAAACAGCTAACAGCTAAAAAACAAATGAAATAATTTATTATGTTGTAACACAGATATTACATTACAGCAAGGAAAGAATCATTATACTATACAGGAAATGAATCATAGAATCAGTAAATCATACAACAATGACAAGCAGTGCATGGGTGAGAAGTAAAGTTTAAATATCATTAATAGATTTAGGTTTAATTATTTCTTAATCCGCTGCTTCCGGTGTCTTGTACCTATGCTAGAACTACTCCAATAGTCTAAACGATTGAAACTAAATGCTCTTCGTTTGGATGGTTGATCAAATTGCATGATTAAATCTTCCAGATTTATTACCTTATCCGGCTTCATGCATACCAAAATAAAATACCTTCTTCTTTCTGTGACAATTACTAGCTAAATCTTTCCCATTTGATACTTTTCTGTTTTTTATACGCTGCTTGCATTTTCACGGATTCAAAGCAAACGTTCGTGTCATTTATTGAGAAGGTAAGTTCTGTTTTCACACCAAACTTTTCATTAAACTCTTCACATTGAGCAACTGGCCCTACGGGGTCATCCTTATCCGGCTTATCCAGAATGTTGTTTACCAATTCAGCGCACCCTGAATAAGCATGTGTCAGTTTTAGTTTCACTGTTGTAATGTGTTCTTTTGTTTTACTGATCTCCAGTTTCTCAAACTTACAACACAAATGCTACGGAGTAAAAATTAGTAGAGATTGATTGAATCTAATTAAATTTTAATGCCTTCTGGGTCGCCTTTGGCACAAGAAATCCAACCGTCTACCTGAAGCTTTTAATTCAAGGGACAGCCTCGTTTGTACCTTTTAAACTTGGAAGCCGATGCTGTTTTTTTTAATCGGAACTGAATCCAAAGTAGTATTGAACGACTCAATATCTTTGTTCGACCACCTAAAAAGCAATGGTATCATGGAACTGAATCACATTGTAACATTAAATAATTATTACTTAAATATTATTAATTTTGCCCTTTCGTTAAACTTCTAAGGTGTCCCAAAATTCATCATTTACTTCTATTGACATGTACTGATCCAGAATTCTCCTACTAATTAGTTTTTTGTCTTCTTTTGTAGGCAGTCCTACATGATAGTCCTTAACCAATAAGTCCACTTAACTCACGATTATTTGCAGGAAAGTTTCTACGTATCTCTAATATTTCACGTTTCTGTTGTGACACTCCAGTCTCCATTACATAACTCACTCCAGCTTTCATGGATTTCGTGAATATTAAAATAAGAGCATGCAATTATTACAAGTAAAGTTTGGCTTGAAAAATAATCAGTTTTAGATGATATCGTTTCCACCAATTTTTTTCCTAACCAGGCTGAATAAAAGATTACAATGTAGAAATTAGAGTAAACAGCTTGACGTTAACAATAAATTATATGGGATAAAATGAACAAAATTTCATCTAGCAACTAATACACATGTTCCAAAATATGAAGGAGAATAGATGGTAACATAGTTTGAGTATGTTTTAGAACAAAAAAGTGCAGGAAGTCATGTTTAATAATTTAAATACAAGGAGTATATTTTATAAAAATTAGACATAGTGATCAAATAAATTCAAAATTGTCAGTCGAAACTGCCAGTCTGAATGTAAATCATAATATCATTACGCAATATTAAAATATGTTGAATTGGAATCAGAAGACTTGTACTTTTAGTAGATTAACAAGCATAAGCGTGTTACCTTTCTAATTTGAAATACTTTTGGAAATCGTGTTACCGTTTAGTGTGCACAGACTGATTATATCAAATATTTACTGTCTGGTTTAAAATAAATAAAATTTTAAATGAAATGACAGAATATTTATAAACAGTGAGGACAAGCTAGAGCAACAAAAACAAACATTATTTTTCATGCATCGAAATTAATATTGAATTGTTCTTAAAATTTTTTACGTCGAACGAGCCTTCTTTTTCCAATTTTAACGCCTCTTAACGTTCTCCTTTTTAGCTTTTTTTTATTTATTTGTTGCCGATATTTTGCTAGGGAGTTGCAAAGACAAAGATTTAGGGAAAGATCAATTCCAAGCCGAGAGGTTTCTAAGTCTATAGGAATGACCTCAGATGATATAAAACAATTACTTTTGCATTTGTAGATGTTACGGAAGTAAAACTTTAAACTTCCAAGTCAGGAGTTTGAAAGCTGTTATAAATCTACTCCAAAGTAGGTAACTATTATGACTTGTGTTTGCGTTACAGCTGCTGGATATTTATGGATTCTTCCTTTAAGGAATGATATAAAAGTCAATTGAAATGATATTTCTCGCTTTTGCAATTAGATGGAAGAATAATTATTACGACATCTTAAAACAGCTTAAGTGCGCGGTTTGTCACTTTTGCGAAAATTGAATTCCTGTGGTGGTTTACACAGCACTTAAGCGAAGTCTTGAGCGAAATTTTTCATGTAGTTTACAGGAACCTAATTTGCAAATTGTAGCCAATATCAATATTATCAAGAAACGCTTATCAATAAGCTTTATTTTATACGGAATACTAAGGCTATTGATGGTGCAAAAATTGGGTTACAAGGCCTTCTATTTGGGAGATATAATGTTGTGAAGTTTGTTGAGTAGTACAAAGTAGTCCCCAGGAAATACAAAAAACTCGAGACTGGTATTTGTTTCCACAGTTTCTTGAACTACTTTTCATGATATACCGAAAGCTTTCTAGAAAGCTATGTGCCAATTGCATTGTGTCATTGTGGAATAATTCTATTTCAAGGTCTGCAATGTAAAATTAGTAACCAAAATGAACTGTTTGCATTACTAGTTCGGAATCTTTCGTGCGGAAAAGAATTATGTAACCTCTGTTGTCTAAGCAAGAAGGTCTTGTAGTCAGTCATCCTTAAAATAAAAGAAAAATAATAAGTTAAATTACTGTTTAATCCAGAGTTTAATGAAAACTGTGACTAATTTAGTTAAAAACTTTACGTTATTCGTTCCTTAAAGCACACTTTTGTAAAAAACATTCCTTCTTATCGTTGGTGGGGTCTCCATAACTGTCACAACAATCATATAATAGAAATATTTATTTATTTATGTATTCTATAGATTGGAAAAACATTAACTTTTTATCATTTTTTTTTGTCGCATTTGCGTATGACTCCTTATTCTTTATCTTTTTCAGATGTTTCTTTAATCTGGAAATAAATGTTTTGCATTTGCTGAAATGCCTAATTTCGTATTTCTCAGGACCTAAACTTTATCACAAGAACCAAACAGATATTCTAAATGTACTAGAATATGTGAATCATGATAATCATTATTTTATTTTATCACTATTTTACCATATATATATCACTTAAATGATTCCAAAAACTATTATGTATCAAATAATTATGTGAAGGCTCTTTAATAAAATAAACGATTGATTGGCATACACCACAACTTTTGTTTGATATTCAAAATAAAAATGTTTACAAATATGTGCTATACATCATATAAAATAACTTCTGATCCGTCTCCGATCGAAAAATATGCATTGTCAATATCACGAGTAAAAATGTCTTCATCCTTATCACAAGCGACTTTAATGTTATCGTCGGGATGAACAGCCACTTCTTCCACAACAGGAACACGAGCATAGAACGCAAGTGTTATTCGACCGGCACTAACAAAAGTGAAAACTGGAGGAAAAAGTCTTTTAACCGCTCGCTCTACATATTATAAGTCGATTGGTGCGCTTGCCTTTGGATATTTTAATGCAGCAGGGGCGTCGCAAAGTTGGGACCCAAGTGAGTGGGAGTTTGGGTCTTTTCATTTGTACCGAAGTGTTTTTGACGGAATTGTAACAGGACACCAGATGGGAATGAAGTTGAGTAAATACTACAAAGATAAAAAGAAGGCTAAGGAATCTAATAAAGAATTAAAAGCAACTGAAGCCAAAGAAACTGCAGCAATGATAGCCAGAAGAGCGTACCGGGATTTCCGAGATACGGTTGTTCGTGGGGTAAAACACATTGAGCGAAGCCACTTCATGAAGTTTGTTGCACAGAAGGTTATGGTAAAGTTGGAGCGGTGGAAAACTAAGCAGCTAGCGTTTGTTAATTCTTGCTGAATTGAACTATTTTGAACAAAAGATTGAGATGTAATTAGTACCAGTAGAATTTGTTTGATGCATTTGGATTTGGAATTTACAATTAGGAAATAAAGAGTCAAAACTCTATTTTTGAACAATTTATTTATTTACTTAACTTCATTAACTGGTCATTAAAATTTTCTCACGCAAGCAGGTCTTCTCGAGCCTAAGTTAAATATTTTTGCATCTTGAAAGTAACAGCAACTGCAGTGTTAACACTGCAGTGTTATAATGATTGCCTAAGCTCTATTATATCATAAAACACGGGACTATTGAAATATTCATACTGAAGCTAATAATATCCAAAAGATAGGGAAGATAACAAAATTTAATTGTACAGTTGCACTTAACATCGTATGTTGTTGAACGCAGTCATGTGTCTTAAAGCAACGTCGCCATCACTTGTTATTGTTTTTTATCCGGAATTGAGTGCTAAGATAATTAGTGGATGTTATTGCAAGCATTGAGCCTAACCTAACCTAACATAACCATATGTGGCC
>Ga0194135_10002914_pt1 | contig 10443 bp, 4 predicted proteins | sample LitLau_LLRF_2013_FD_134024 | JGI IMG/M metagenome (GOLD analysis project Ga0194135, IMG submission 134024) | Freshwater sediment microbial communities in response to fracking from North America - Little Laurel Run_MetaG_LLRF_2013 (version 2) | ecosystem: Environmental > Aquatic > Freshwater >... | reverse complement strand
TGAAAGTTTTGGGTTGAGTAAATATACCACGTATCAAGCTAGTATATGACTTTCAATTATATTTGTGTAAAAGCACATAGATGTTTTTTATATACCAATTAAAGCCACTTCTTTCATACCGTTGGTGGAGGTGGTAGTGGTGCTGCGACGGGAAATAGCGTGGTATTAGTACTACTTATGTCTGCCATTGCGCTTTACTTTGTTTTTCCTTGTCTAGATTCTAGACACAACCAGACAGGACCCTAGACTATATAGAATTCTAGAGAACTCCAGATTTATTCAAAGATTCACCCACTTTGTCGCAAGATTTCTTTCCAATTCACCGCTGACAGTTTTTGATTTTATTGTGCACTTTAACCCACTAAATTGCACTTAAGAGGGCTAATTAACGACGACTATTAAGTAAAATCCAATTTATAACTTTCGTCAACTCAGACGGTTAACCACGAGAGAGTATTTTGGGCAAAATTTAGTTAGAGCAAACTTTCCATCTTCGTTGTATCTACTAAAGATCCAGCAGGCCAACAGAAGCTCACGCCCAAAATATCTCGTGTTACTGACTTCGTTCGAGTCTTTTGGCTTGTTTCTGCACTTTCTTTCACTTTACGTCACACGACTGTTTTTTATCCACTGTGACTGACAACTTTAAGTCTTTTTTGAATCACTACTATTGCTTTAAACTTGTTTTGCTGTACCCTCCAACTTGGGAGCGATCTCTTAAAACGCTCGCTCACTACTTCACAGGAAGAATTCCACATTCCATTCTACAGAAAAACGGGACTATACATATTTGACAGTTACAATAAATCTAATGAGAATAACAGACAGAAACCTCACCAAAAAGGACAATCTTGGATAATTCTCCAAATTCTCTCATTTCTCACGAAACCGCATATAATTAAGAATGTACTTATAGAACACGAATAGCATTTAAGTATGAATATTCAGCAGATTATATATATCTACTATGTATTGAGCAAGATAAGAAATCTTACATCACTGCACTATAAAACTCGCCCGATTGCACCACTTTCACTCAAGCACAGCGTGATGTAATTGAATAAAATTACCTAGTTTTAATATCTACTCCACATATTTATTCTAAGTTCTCTGCAGTAATCGTCACAAGAATTAAAACTCTTCAGTATGATATACCAAGCAACCGTCTGACTGAACACACACGAGGACACTGTGTAGTAAATCTCAATCTCAAATAATATTTGCATATAGTGTATTAAACTATGAATGAAGTAATTAAAGCAAAATTATATATGTATGGTTTAGGCAGCTTCTTATCACGTAGAGTGAAAGATAAGCAAAACTGGTCTTAGGAATGAATTATATTTTAATGAAATGGAGTTCAAACTATCTTCCTCTGTGGTTGAGTCCAGTGACTGAAAGACAGTAAATGAATTAGTCGTCTTGTGTTTTATTTCGGCCAAGAAATGTGAAGACTGCATGTGACCCTGATATATATTTTTATTCACTTATAAGATGTAACTTCTATAGCACGTGAAGATTTTTATGTATATTGAAGCAAGAAAACTTAAGTACTCGCAACTACTTCTATATCTTATGTACACCGTGACAAAAGCAAGTCAGCAGGGTTCAGTTCTCCTTGCAGTAATAAAAAGAGTCCCGTTATTTCGTTTGCATTATATACCCTGGCACCAAAACATCTCTTCCAGCCCTACTCCAAGTAGTCCAAGTCCAAAGTTACTTTCCCAGAGAAAAAACTCACTAACCCTATTGGACTGCCTAAGGATTTTGCGTTCTCTTGTTCTCTACTCATTTCACTAGTAGAATTCAGAGTGCATGATCCTATTACAAATATTGCAATAGAATAGTCCTAATTTTAAGCTTATTTTCACTGAGTGTGCAACGCTTCAACGGTCGAAACATCTCAAATACCTCAAAAACTCCAAGAAACAAACAAATCGAGTTTTAACTTACATGATTACTCAATCAGGGAAATAGATAATTTATTTAAGATTCACTACGCACGGAAGGTACATTGAGGTAGCCACAAACAGATATATATATAATATATATGCAGGACTAGAACAACTGACTGATCAGTACTTGTGCTAGTTCAACACAGTACTACTTGTGCTAGTTCAACACAGTACTACTGTTGATAGAACTTATATGACATATCTCCAGGTTTCTTGGCCTTTTTTGTAAGTCTTTTCTCTAAAAGAGCTTAGATGTGCGTGAAATACACGTGTTCAAAAAGCTCCGTTGTTAGCATATTATTTATTCATCATATAAGCTCATCAGAAATACGGTACAGTCTAAACCGAAATGGATATAAGTCACGTCAATCGTCATTTGTACACAACGAAGTGGATGATACTTGAAAAGTACGCTGGAATGCGAAAGGCCTTTCTAGAATTCCTGCTCATGTGTTGGCAACAAGCCAAGAGCAGAACGATGATGCACTTGCTTTTACTACTATTTTACTCAAGATCATGGAATATCACCTAACAATGCACCCGTACATCTCCAATCCGATATCATCGTCAGTTTCGTCACCACAATTCCTATATTCTGGGGCTACTGACCTCAGCAACTAATGAACATGACACAGTTAAAAATGGTTAGCTTGCATTTTACTAATGAATCTCTTTTCCATAGATGTTAACTAAAAACCAGCTATCATTGACGCGTGCATCAGTAATTATAATAAGCTCCACACGGAATACCCTCAATCTCGATTTCCAGAATCGATATTTTTAACGCGGCGGATAAAATCAAGTACCTACTTTTTTACAGTTTAACATGGAATAAGCCGCAGCTGGAACATCAATTTGTAAAAGGTATGTTTTCTCAGTATAGAGAGTTATATATGAGCAAACTGTGTGTAAAAAATATAGCGCCTGCCTTGTCAATCTCCAAGCATTTACCACATGTAAACTAGACCATGATTGATGAGGTTTTATAATGATATGCAGAAATAAAGAAAGCTAGAGAACCCAGGTGGCCAAGTGTCTACAGGAAAAATTATCTTTGTAACTTTCTCCTATTAATATTAAACATAATACGTGGAAGCAGTTTTGAGCTCACATGAGAGTAATATGCAAAAATCGATTTCTTCCTTTTCACTCACTCATTTCAGTCTTTTGATCCTTTCACTTATACAAAACAAGCTCTTTGGGTGTTATTATCATCACTATTATTACACGCCAAGCTAACCATCGAGATCAGATCGAGGGCTGAATTTACTTTTGATCTCTAAAATAAATCATCATCAGTCCTACGTGTTAATATTCCCTGATCCTGATGGTGTGTCTTCATTATAAGCTAGTATATTCGCTGCCTTCCCCACCAATGAAAGTCGTACATAATTAGCTGAAAGTCACTGAACTGCTGAAGACACATAATCCTTGTTTTTGAAGCTTGAGATAACAAGAAAATAATGATGGAATATAAACACTTGGTTATAAGTGCCTTCTACTTCTAGGGAACAGAAACACTGTAGACTTAAGATCGAAGATATTAAGTCTACAGTGTTTAATATTACTTCACTGCGTTTTCGTAAACAACATGAGATCAAGGACTTTCAGCTTTAGTTGTGTCGTAGAGGATTTTCTGGAAAGTTGGAAACAGGAATCTCTTGAATACATCTTCAGTTCATGCGAAACAATTTAAAAATAGTCTCATGACTCAAACAGCACATACGTTATCCATACTTTGTGCCAAACAATCTACCTTCTTATCTTTTATCCACTTTTCCTTGTCAGGCAGGATTAACAATGGTTCTGTGTGTACGAAGAAAACCTCGTTGATGATTAAATGATTCACACGATAACGAAATTGAGATCTCGAAAGCCTCAAGTTGGAGTCTAATATAATTCCATGAGTTATTTTCTTGACATTTCTGGAAATCGATGTGCAAACTAGCATTTTTCATCTTCCCTAAACTCAATCTAGCATGTTTAACAACATCACAACTCATTAATTGTAATTACTAAGCCGTTCGTTCAGAATTTAGAAATACTAGCATCTCGTTATTCTTCTGATTCTGGCACATCGCGCTAAAGCTTGTTGTTTTAATGACACACCACTTTTATCTTACATGTCCAGGTAATCAATTTATTGAAACTAGTTTTCGATTGGAAGCATAGAAAACAAATCTAAATCTGAAAGATTTCTCGCCGGAGCTATCACAATAACCTTGCTAAGTGGCCGACAGAGAAAATCTGTACAGAACAATTATACATGATATCCCTTACAATTATATTGCAACAGTGTCATACTACTGAAGTGAGTCTTTCTTTTCAAGCACTACCAGATCAAACCAATGAGCTAATCGATTGATCTGATTCGGGTTTTTATGAATAATTTCGGTACATCAGACAGGCAAAAATTTTTTTTTCGTCAACTTCAGACTCAACAAAACTTCCACAATATAATACTTCTGTGTATGATCTTTCGTTCGTATTCAGGAATAAGTAAAACCAAAAAAAACTGAAACAATGCAAATATAATCTATAAAATTAGGGAACGCTAATACCTACAGACGCTATGAATTGAGGAAGCGATAGCATGAATAGTAAAGCACAGCAGTAACCTAATAATGGCAATGACAACATGACTTCGCAATGGAACTTACCACAACCCTGAAAGATCGTCGTGCTGGATCATTTACTCTCTTCACCCATATCTCTTCCGATTTTTTGGCAGGCTTTTTCGATTCAGAATTACCAGATTCACCATTTCCATTAGAATTAGCTGACGCAACGATAGCTTTTGTTTTCAATTCTAGAAGGCTTGGATCGATGAATAATTCACATAACTTGGCTCTATTAGCATCCGCTTTGCTTCGCTTGCTCACTGCTCCTGTGATTGTATTAGGGGCCGAGCAGTACGACCGTTCGGAGGCTCCTCCGTAAGATCCTTTCTCGGATTCAGTATCAAGGTTATCCAAAACACTTTCAGCACTTCCTTCATCTTCTTCTTCGTCGATTCCCCCTCTTTCGACCAACTCGACGAATTTCTCTAACGTGGACAAGGCTTTCTCTTCAATGCCCAGGGAAGTTCTTCGTCGATCCAAATTCACAACTAATCCTGAACTCGACATGATATCTCTGTTGTGAGAACTATACAGCAGTTCGAAATGGGCTAGGTATTTTTCTATTTCGAGTAACTATACACAGATAGAGACTTCGTTCAATTCAGAAACATATATTTGAAGTGCTTATTACTTTCTTCCTTTAAATAATCGATTTAATGAATTAGACAATTTCCACCTTGAAAGTTCAGGATGGATGTTGTAAACCTAAACTGAGCCGCAGTAACTACTCTCGACGAAATTCTGAATTACAAGTATTCGGTATTCGGAAGTAATGTAGGAATCTACTTATCATCAGACAGCCTGACGACAATAACGAAGTGTATCTTATCTTACTAATTGTGAGTGACTAAGGCAGTTGCCTGCTACTCCTTTAACCAAATGATACAAATCCACAGTGTAGAAAGGATTCCAAGTACACAATCCTTATTGTGATTTAAATGAATCAGTTAGGCACAAATCTCGAGATTTACATCGGGACTTTTTGTAGTTTTGTTCAGATGCATTCTAATGTCTTGATTCAATTGAATTCACTGGCAATGGCCCTGGTTCTTGTTTCCGTAATCTTATTGCAGAAAGTTGGCAAATGGCAATCAAATTCAGACAGTCACTCCAATCTTTGTATTGTGTATTTTGTGTCTTTTCCCAAGCAGTAAAAATTGTGGTGTCAACTTGTGGGTCTTCAATAACAAACCAATCAGAAGTTGTGGTGTGGCTAGTAAAGTTGGTTATAGCTACTTACACAAGACTAAGGCCTAAGAGACTAAGAACACAAGTAGCAGACCCAAAGCAAAGACTAACAATAGTTGAGTTTATAATTTAATCTCTTCGGCTCATGAGCGCTATCGTGTACACTTCGTACCAAACTTAGATTACGTAACACTTTAATATATCTCAATGAATAATTAACACTCACTCATGTTCACTTTTAGTGCACGTATATACTTGCGTTCAATATCAAATATCCGAATAAAAAGTTCATAGTCTGATTGCAATTTCTGCAGACATGTACTCAATATTGGTTTTGCGATCTGGATTGAATACCAACAATATTTGACAGATCATGTACAAGAAACTATATGGCCAAAGCTGGATGGACAATTGTAGGTTTTAGTGGTGTTGTATGGAGTTGATCGTGGTATCGCTGTTGAATTTCAGGCACTAATGGATAAAATGTAGAACGGTATACAATTCAGTGACTTGTGTATACAAAAGTAATAGATGCATTCCTGGCCAATTCAGCAGGTTCTGCAATAAAAAGTTACATTTAAGAATTAATTAGCAATTAAGTTAACTTAAACTTATACTACTATATAGTTTACTTACTTCTGTCTGTTGCATATGCCAAGCCTTCTAACATTGAGGAAGGCTTGCACTGAAGTGAACGATAAGGAAGAATTCAAGAAATTTTGTCTAGTATTCTTGTAGATGTTATTGCCAATTTCTTTCTTTCCGTTTTGTAGAAAAATCAGTGTAATAAATTCTTCTTCTATAGAGTTAAAACTGTAGGTGGAGTAGAGAGATCTTGTATCTAAATCCAGATCCAATATCGAACTTTATTCGAGTGAGATGGGATAAATTTAGAAATCCTTCACAATTCAAGGTCGGGGTTATGTTTTCATGGAGCTCCCGAAGTACAAGTCTGACAAATCTTCTGTCATTTGCATGAATCTCTTCTTTTTGATAAGCATCAAGTGTCGAGAGGGAAGTTGTCGACTAGTAAATATATGGCTGATGACTGAACCTGGAACCCAAGTAGGCAATTTCCACTTTACACACCCATACGCTCGGTTTAGTTCATCGCACGAATCCTTCTCGTAGATCACCAAAAACTGCCTTCATCAGACGTGTTGATTGAAGTAAATTAGCATCCCTGTTTTCAAGTATGAATTGATGTGTAGTTTACGTCATTTCATCTGGAAACAAAATGTAATTAAAGATAAATATATTTGTAATTTTAATTCAAGTACATTTTTATGTTAAATGAAACCAGTTACAACCGAACTATTTCGTACTGTTTGCACCGTGCCATGCATTAAAAGAGGAGAGTTTTTACTAGTCTCTCCATAATATCTGTAATTGAACTGCTAGGTATTTGTCCACATTCCAAAAATTATATTTTAAAGCATCCTGGAATAAAACCTGAACGCCTGTTTTTGAACTACTAAGCAAACGTTACACACTACTATACTGCACAATTAAATAATCATCTAGGGTAAAAGACATTCATATAGTGTAGAGTGTGCAAGGACGAAAAAACTGTGAGCAATGCGAATTTGTTAAAACTCGAGCTGTGTAATGATTAAAGTCGCCATGAATTACTAAATTAAAGTTTAAATATTTTATTGGCAATTATCAAACTTGAGCTCAAAGACAACAAATTGTTTCCAAATCCGTATTATCAAACTAAAAGTTCAATATTTAATCGGCAAGGAAGTCATTGCTCCTTCCTTGTATCATGCATTGGTACACATAGTTTATTTGATAACATTCAATGCAACGAACTATACAGTAATTATGCCCTTTTTGTTTCTCATTTCGACTTTGGACATGGATTCATCGATTTATGTAGAATCGGCAAGGACTCATATTTAAACGTTTAGTTTTTTTGTGGTTTTATATGCAGAAACTCAAAATGAGATGTTTCTTTGACTAAACTCTCGGAGTACAAGAATGCATTTTTCATTGGATAGCTGGCATTTTTGGGTAGTAATTTCATTGATGAAAAGTTTGAGTAGATTTCAAAACAGTCAATAAAATAAACGTTATTTCGTGATGATCCACATCAAAATTGTACGGTGCAAAATCCATATAAGAGTAGTCTAATATTTTACAGAATCAAGCCAAGCCCTTAACTTGAAATAAAATGAGACATTTTGTCCTTTAGGTTAGCTGCTTTTTCAAAATTATTTAATTAATACCACATGCAAACTAAACTAAAACATACTTGAATAACAGTATTTGTAATGATCAAAGACTTTCAATGCCAGAAAAAGTTTCCTTCATCATTATTAATAAACTACGTATGCAAACAGTAAAGCGGAAACTCGTGTACATGAAAACTTGACGGATTAGATTTGGCAGTATTTGCCAGTAAAAATATGTAAAGTCAGCTAGTCAGCCTTGTCTGTTATTTTTTATTGGTAGACATACTCAGAAATGTACACGGATGATAAGAGTAAAGCAAAGATGCACTATGCTTGACAGGAATGGGAAATAGGATCCTGGAACTGATCTGACATCTCAGCATTTGCCTGTCCCACAGATTTACTCTCTTTGCATGAGCGATGTTTTCGCTTGGAGTCTTCGAACAGAAGCACGTTGAAGCGTTAATAAACACTGATCTTTATACAGAATAGCATAATACATATTATCTAATATATACCCTAAAAGACGAATTTAACCTGACTAAACTCGATCACTAAATGAAATCTTGTAGTTGTAGTCTGACTGAACAAAATATCCATCAATGTCGTATGCACTGCAAACACATATCATAGAAAATTCAAATGTTGACTGTAAGTAAACTATCATTTAATGTAAGCATGTTTGAAATAGATTGACAAGCTCTGTTTATTCAGAGATTCGATTCGATTGACGCATTTTGCTGAGCTTTTTAAAGATAATCGTGCGGAGTCAGAATTTTTGATTTTGCTCGATAACAGTAAGATGGGGTGATGAGGGGTACTGTATTCCTAAGTAAAATAATATCTGGTATAACGCACAATAATAGCTTTTACATGAAATAGAGACATGTAGGTTAGTTTTGTAATTAGAGTAACTTCTAATCGGATGATAAGTCAACACAAGCAGGTAACAGTAACAGGGAATACATGTTTGATTGGAGAAGTGTCTAATATTCTCGATGCTTGTTATTATGCTTGTTATTTTTAGTTTAGCTCAATGAATCGACGAAGTAAAAATCAATTCCCAAACTTGCAGAATTCATAACAACAAATTACTTTGTGATTCATCCAGACAAGAAGTCTGCAATCGCTTTTATAACGTTAGCAAACTATACTTTAGGTCTTGAAAATAGATTGCCTGCTTGAAAGAAAAAATCGATCACTGTCAATATCTACTTAAAATCCAAAATATACTGCATTGCTGCTATTTCTCTGTCACATCAACCCTGGGTAAGTAAATGGTTTAATGGACACTTTTTATTCTCAACTTTCCAGCAGCACGAAACACTTGTAAACTTTTAGGTTGACATGCAACACGCGACCTTTCCTTTCCATTTCGATTCCCTACGGAATGTAAAATGCTATTCTCTCTTTCTCTCTCTTCCAAATTACAATTACATTTTTGTATCATTTTTGTCTAAAATGGGGCAGACACTTTGACAGCATTCCGACGTATCTCATTTTGATAAAATAAATTTCTCAACAACCGTACACATACTTCCCGAGCCGTACACAAACAAGGGAATCCTTACAGAGTGATATAATCTACAACCTCTCCGGTTTTTTCCACAATATCACATATGAGGAACATCTGTTGTGAAATGTTACTGGTACTGTACAGTTATTTCAGTGCACATAAGAATATAGCGAACTAACTGTTAATAGTAGTAATAAAAGTAATATTAATATAGTCAAGACAGTCAAGAGATTTTTCTCCCGAAACCCCTATCTATGATCTTGGCAGATCGCCCGTAATAAAAATAATCATGTGGGACTTCGTATTAACATTACTCGTCACCTTTTTCGCTCGTTATATCATATATCATGTTAAACGACATGAAATAATTTCCCATATCATAAGCATGATCAATATTGAAATACTTTTGTACATGATTAACTTCCTGTGGTATGTGTTACTTCCAATTACAAATTTCAGTAGAAGCAACTCATTCGAAACATTATTCAAGCAATCGATTTGACCATGTACACCTGCGGCTAGTACTGGTTTAAAATAACTAATCTGGTTGCTTTATTAAAACTTCAACTACATCTTCAATAAAAAATTGGGATCACTTTGTAAGCTACATATAAGAAACTGTCTTGGAATTAACATAAACATAAAATCATTTTTTTTAGTATGCCTACAACACTAACGAGCAAGAGTACCTTACTGTCCAATCCCGATTGGATCGTGTCGCATACCATTTTCTTCAGCGAAAATTCGAGATAATGAATCTGGGTGACCTGGCGGTGCAAATTGAGTTTAACCGCTTTTTTGTCAAGAAAACAGGAGGAGAGGAGGAGGTGGGTGAGGAGGTATATGTAGCTTCAAACAAACTTTTAGTCAATAAACCCTGAAAGGATGGGTCCGGGTAAGGAGTTAGCAATTGGAGGTTGTGAGGGACTCTATGGGGGTCACAAATATGTGTTAGTTTTGTGAACTTCAAATGTGAAATTTTCCAG
>Ga0194135_10002913_pt1 | contig 10444 bp, 10 predicted proteins | sample LitLau_LLRF_2013_FD_134024 | JGI IMG/M metagenome (GOLD analysis project Ga0194135, IMG submission 134024) | Freshwater sediment microbial communities in response to fracking from North America - Little Laurel Run_MetaG_LLRF_2013 (version 2) | ecosystem: Environmental > Aquatic > Freshwater >... | reverse complement strand
TATTTGACGAGTTTCGATTTCTCTCCCGGAATCGGCAGGGGCGGGCGGTGATGGAGGGCGGGCGGTCTGGTAGGAAATTACGGATTCTGACTCAACTCAACCAATAGTGTCATCATGAGTTAGGATTAATTAAGTTCTTAACTTATTGGAACGTTTTAAACTGTAAATTGTAGGGGAGCTATGGATTGGAGGAAGTTTACCATTACCTTGTTCTCATCCCTCTCAAAGTGGATGTGAGTATGGAACCATTTGGTGTCATCATATCACAGCCAGCTTTGATGAGCGATGAGGCAAGGACGATCAACCCGGGATTGTAATTTTATATTTAGTTTTATTTTATTTTGATTTGGGGTTTGGTTTACGTGCGTTTGGGTTTGGCTTCTCCCTTACGTGTATTTAGAATATAAGGATTAGTAAGAATGGACGGAACATGGCGACAATATTATAAATAGCCCATTTTGTACGTGTACAGAGTGTGTGGTTAATGTTGTTTGGGAGGGTTGTGGAGTGAGCTTGTGACGCTGCTGCTGCTGCAAGTTCGTTGGTCTCGTGCTCGAGTGTCTCCTGTCTCCTTCCGTTATTTAGTTCTTATCCTCCTCCGCCTTTGAAAGATTTAAGTCCACACATGTATCTTATAAACTAAACTTTTTTTTTTTTAATTTGGAGAAGAGAGGGCTGGATTAGCCTCGAATTTTCTTCTTTTTTTGGCAAAGGAAGGAGGTTCCTCCTCCACTCCCTTTGCTGTTGTCAATTAATACGAATTCTTCTAAGGAATTGATGAGTTTGGTTCACGTTTTGCATTGGACAGGATTTTCCTGCTGAAGTAAATAGAAACTGGATAAGTTTGATGATGAAAATTCGGAGATTTGTGCGTGTGTGAGAATAAGATGGAAAAGTGTCGTGTTGCCGTCGTCGTGTGCCTCTCGTTCCTCCTCAGTGTTGCCTGGTGGGGCCCGTCGAAGTGGATGTGATGTGTGTGTATTTATTTGAATGTCGTCATATCACAGCCAGCTTTGATGAGCTTCCCTTGTCAACGAATCTGCTTGCGGAGAAACGGATCCAGGATAAAATGCTCCGGAGTATTTCTGGCCGTCCAGTTCCAGCCCACCACCACGCACAGCCGTTCTCATTACTACTACAAGTCTTAATTTGGAAAGTATTGGAACATGTGTCCATTTTCCGTTTGTGTCTTTCGTCTGACAGTTAGCGGTAGGCCTTCCGCCTGTCTTTAGTCTTTTCTCCTCTTTGCTGCAGCTGGTAAATTGGGATTGGATCGATTCTCGATTCCTCGTCCTCCTAGAATATTTGATTCTGATGTGGACAGCGAGGGATTATTGGGATATTCAAATTAATGGAATTAATAGGTGGTTGTGTGTGTGTTATTTATTTCCGAATTGAAATGGATGATATGAAATGATGATGAAAAGGACGATGGGCTGATTAGTGTTTTTTTTTCTTCTTTATTTTCAGTTTATGTGCAAAATGGCTCCATTCGTGGGGAAAGCCGCAGTCGTCAATTCCTATTTGAGTACGTTCTGCTTCGACTGTGAAGACACTGGATTTCAAGTCCGTCGAGTGTGTGCAATGGGAATGGCTGACATTGCTCCGGTTGTAGGCACGGTGCTAACGGAGAAAGCCCTGGTATGTTTCCAAACATTTTAAAAGCTACGTTTCATTTTTATGGAATTTAAGTGAAGGGTTTCCAATTTTTTTTCAGCTCCCACGCTTCCTGACGCTGTGCGAAGACGAGATTTGGGGCGTCCGGAAGTCTTGTGCTGAGATCTTCATGTCCATGGCCCGAGTCTGCAGTTACCACGTCCGGTCAAAGTGTTTGGCTCAAGCGTATGTTAATCTCTTGGAGGATCAGTCGAGATGGGTTCGAATCACTGCCTTCCAATTCCTGGGTCAACTCATTGCAACATTTATCCATGAAGAGGGAGACGGAGTAGAAGTCGTCCCGAACGAACTTGAGCAACACTTCTTGACAGAGTGAGGAATTTTTGGGTTTTTGTTATTTGCTGGACTTTTGTTACTTTGAATTTGTTGAAAGTAATTTGAGTGCTGTTCTGACAGAATGAAAAACTGTGCTAAAATTGTGATGGCCAAACGAAATCAGGCAATTGTAGAAGCAAACTCAAGGAGAGCTGCCGAGGCTGCTGCAGCAGCTAAAGAATGGGAGACAGCAGGAACACAAGTCCCTGCTGGAAGTGGCGATGGACGTGGCGGTTGTACTAAAGCGACGGATCCATTTGAAGTTGATGAAGATGATGATTGGGGAAGTGAGACTGAGACTTCGTCTGAGCCGAAACAATATGCGTGGCTACTGGATCGTTCCTTTACTGGACCAAACGAAGGGGAGCGAGATTGGGAAGAAGAGGATTGGGGAGACGTTCCAATGGACACGACTGAAAATCCGACCCCAGGGGTCAAGAGTCCTAATGAGAAGGTCGCCGCTGATGGATGTGGAGAAGACTGGAAGGATGCTGCTGTGATTCCAGACGAGTGGGATTGGGATAGTGCAGAGGTCTTAACGCCTACGGCTGTGGCTGGGAATGCGATTCCAGACGAGTGGGATAGTGAAGGGGTCGTAACGCGGGACGTGGAGAAAGAAGATGCAAAGGATAACACATCCATGTCCACTCTGACAGCATGTTCCTCTTCATCAGTCCCCTTCGTCCTCACCACCAAAGAAGAAGAAGAGTCCGAGTCCAGGTCCTTCTATACTCCGAAGGACGCTGAACGAGAAATTGCAACCAATCACTCTTCTACCGTCACCAACACCAACAGTCAAAGTATTCTATCACCATCGCCTCCTCCGTCCGACTTGTCAGTCTCAGCGGATTTTGGTGGAAAAGAGGCTCGAATTCATATTCATCTCGGAGGACACGGGGAAGGACCAAAGGAAGGTTCAAACAGTAGCAGCGGGATCAGTTCGACAACTGGCACTGAAACGAGTTCTTACAATACGTTTCAATACTGGAGATTCCCAATCCCAGATCTGGAGTTGGATATTGACATGAAGAATGGGAAGGCAACGAATGTCCACGTCCGGGCTATGGTCCACGATCCTTGTGGCCATGTCACTTACTCCTCCGAGCTTAATGTCAACATTCGAATGGAAACTCAGTCCACTGACAGATCCGAGTCTCTCGAGAACCCAGCTGGAGGGTCCAGTCACTCCGAGTCAGAAGCCATTCCTATTCCTACTGGTGGTTATAAGCTCATCCCTCGTCAAGGAGATTTCACACTCACAGTCAATGGAGGGAAGGAGGTACAAAGTGCGGCTGACGGGGATGAACAGAGCAAGAACGGTTCCTCCGCTCTCATGGAAGGTTCAACTGAGGCGGGTGGCGGAGAATCTGGGGAGAATCCGGTCACTGTTCTTTTGGAATCGAATGAAGGTCAATCACTGGAATCATCAAACACGGGTGGATTCATTCAAGGTAATCTTCGAGTATTCTAATCGCCTGTTCCACCACTGATTAATTAAAGTTTGAAAGTGATGTCCAACTTTTATTTTCTCTACTTACAACTAATAGATGTGCATCGAAGTTACTACAACCTCTTCAGCGTCACCACTGCCGAGAACAACAATGAGACGAGTAAAGTGGTTGAAGTGAAATATCAAAAGAAAATTGAGCCACAGGATAGGAATGAATATTATTTGGATCGTTTCTACTCTGATGCTGCTGCGAATCGTACTGACAATCTACCGTACATTGTCAAAGGTCAGTTCAAGGCCATTGCCTTATCCGTCGATGACTTTCTCTCCTATGGAAAATAACTTAAAAATAATTTTCCTTTTAGCTCATGGGCCAAGTGGAGATCGTGGCCGTCTTTTGCCAACCCTTCCAGTTGTTCCGACTGTGGAGGATCAGGATGTTGTACCTCCAACCTTGCTGAAACATTATCTCAGTATGGCTGATGTTGAGTTGGATGGTTCTCCAGTCGAGAATGAGATCCCCGCATTTTGTGCCTATACTTTTCCAGCCGTTGTGATTACATTAGGAAGCGCAAACTGGCCAGTCCTCCGGGAATGCTTTGAGAAATTGGCAATCATGTTCCAGGTAAATCTTCCACCCTAAGTGGTCTTTATAGGGTCCTTCATTTCCGGTTCTGAATTTTGATTTATTTTGCAGTGGAAGATTCGCTATACCTTGGGATCTTGTCTCCATGAAATTGCACGTGTGATTGGGCCAGAACTGACGGAGAGAGACCTTCTTCCTTTCTACGACGCAATCACCAAGGACATTGACGAAGTTAGGATCGGAATCTTAGCCCACATTGCCAAGTTCACCAGGGTAAGTTGGAATAGTTAATGATAATTATTGTTTCGTTGTACTGGCGTTCAGTGAACTTGGCATTCCGCGAATTTGATTGTAAGTTGTTGTTTTTTTGTAGATTCTGCGAGAAGAGGCTCGTCTCTGTGTCCTGGACACGCTAAGCAGTTTCTTACGAACGGATAATCGGAACAATTGGCGGTTCCGCTACGAACTTGCTCTTCAATTGGATCCCTTAACAGACATGTATGGGCCTGAAGAGATTTCCCATCACCTCTGTCCAATTGCACTGGAATTGGCCAATGATCCGATCGCGGATGTTCGAAGAGCAGCTTTAGTTGTTGTAAGAACTGGAATTTTTTAACAAAACTTGTGTTGGGGTACTAAGAATTGACATTCTTTTGGTGTGTTTGGATGATTCGTAGATCAGTCGACAAGTTCTACGATTGAACTTGGTGATAAATTGGGGAGAGAGACCCGAAGGGAATTTACTCAAAGAATTTATTCTGAAACTGGTGGAACTCTTCTGTCACAGTGGGCGGTGGGTCCAACGTCAGAGCTTTGCAACTTTATCTGGTCTTCTACTTCAACACAATGCACTCGAACCAATTCAATTTGCTCAAGATATTCTTCCTCATCTAGTTAGCCTGAGTGAGGACAAAGTTCCAAATGTTCGCCTCACTGTAGCTCAAACCCTTTCATCCCGTGTTGTAACAATGGGTGAGTTCAAGTTTCAATGTTATCAATATTAAGGTTTTTCATTGTCCTTGTCTCGAGTCTCGATAAAACTTGCCACTAAATGTACGCTCCTTCTTTGTTTCACTTTTAGATTACTTTGCCGATCCTTCGAATCCACACAATTCCATCCTAGTTGATACCATGACGCGTTTACAGAATGATTCGGATGGAGATGTTCGTTTCTACAGCGGTGGAGTGTCAACAGTTGAAGGGACTACCTCCCCTTCTCCCTCTTGTTCTGATTTTCCTTCAAGTGTCAACTTGGTGAACGGGAACAGGGAGCCTCCCGCCGTGGCCGAGTGAAACCTGCCATTTCAATGCAACCGCCATCATCGAATCCCACAACAAACAATGAAAGAAAAAAACATCGTCTGCTTCTGCTTGTTACAAACTCCATTTGATTGCACGGTAATTGAAGTTGTTTACGATATGAAAATACAATGGTCCTATGAACCTCTACTAATAAAACTGTATTCGAGTTAAGGTTAAGTGTGCATGGGCATGCTTCAAAATGTCATGAAAAATGAACTGTACGGAGGCAAGAATTTGTCTTTCTAATTGATGAGAGTCACGTACTGACGACTTTGTGATAACTAAACAATGTTTGGTGTACGAGTTTCTACCAATGCATTATAGAAATTACCCATAAAAACTAAGTTAATTCGATATAGTGATGTAGGAATCGATTTTTTATATCGATTGGTGTCAATCTTTTTATTACCCATTTTGAAATGGAAAGTTTTTCTATTTAAAAAAAATCAAATTAAACGAGGAAATGATACTCAATAAACAAAATTTCGAAATTATAAGTTTCAGGCTCTCATTCTTACTTTTTTAATTATGATGATGAACTTTGGAGTTTTGTTAAAAAGGCAAAGGTAATTGAGCATAAATTCTAGACGTTGGGTGAAAACGTTCAATTTTTTTGTAAACGGCGGGAAAGTTAAAACGCATTCGCATCATCTTCATCATCAAAAGTTGCGGTGCAGAGACAGAGAAACAGCAGTTCAAGCCAATCAGCATCAGCACTCAATCAGATAAACTTGTTTTGTTTAGCATCCACTTTAGTTGTGATTGTCAATTGTTAACCTTGAGTTTTGGAAGCGCAAGTGCTTTACGTCGACTGTAATCAGGTTTGAGTGCCCTTGTGGTCAACGGGTTCATAAAGGAAATCAAGTAACCTTGGGAAGGTCCTTTGAAATCGTCATATATGAAAAGATAAGCAGTAAGTGGTTTTCGTACGCAAAGATAACAGGCCTTCTTCGTCTCCTTTTGTAGAATCAAGCAAGAAAGGGACAATAGCCTCAATGTTGTCCCATTACAAATCACACTACTGCGGATTCTTCAGTTTCGGATTTGGTCTTGGCCAAGTCACTACGAGTCCGCATGCGTTTAGTTTATTTACATGGTAAGTCACCGCACCACCGCATGCTGGTGCTGGATTTTTAGTTAGTCATCATAATCATGTCCACGTCAATAATTTCACTAGATGGAACGGATTTCCTTGCTTCCGTTGCTTGCCTAACCCAATTCACAATTTATGTACAAGTCCTTTGATTTTTTCCAGTAGGAATAGCTGATCGGATAAAAGTTTGCTCCTGCCATGGAGTAACAATGTAGAAAGGCAACATCAACCAACTGATAATTCAACTCAACTCCTACCTTCCTTCGACTACAAGGGAAGGATGTCAGGCAGAGGACGCGGAGATCGTTCTTCTACATCCGGGAGAGGAACCAGACAGCGCGGTTCCAGGAGTTTTGCCGGGGAGAATTCACAGTCACAACAACCAGTTCGAGGAATGATTAGCGGAGTTGGAGTTGGAAAAGAGCGAGACAAGGATTCGATACGGAATGCGGATGCAGGTAACGTAATCTTTTGGATTTCTCCTTTTTTTTCTTCTTTTTTTTTTTGAAAAAGTTTATTAACGAGTCTTTTCATTATCAGTAATTAAAAGTAAAAAAAAACCCAATACCTACTAAACGTCAGACTCCTAAATTCTAATAGAACCAATAGAAATTAGAACTTTTACCTGTGTATAATGAGCTGCTCTCTGGAACTGGAGAGGCTAGGAAGCTTTCCACGTTTTTAAGCCAAATAAATAAGAATTTAAACTATGCTTAACTAAAATGTACATTGTTCTTCACTAGGGAGCCAGTCACCAATTCCAAGGAATCCCGACCGGAATGAGGATTCCAAGATCAGCACACATGCCCGTAATTTATCACGTGTCGAATCTGACGAACTATTCGCACAGACATGTCAACAAATTGAGTCGCTGTTGGAAATGCCTGAGAATCGAAAGTACATTTCCAAGAACTTTTCATTTCTCGAGCATCATCTGTTGGATTGTTTCAAATGGATCTTAGGTTACCAAAGAGTTAAATCCTACTAAAAGGAAAAATGGATTTTATCAGAGAAGATTTTAACTTCAAACATTTTATTGCCAATTAGGAGCCACTTGGAAGGAGACTGGGATCCAATTGTATGGGAGACTGCTTGGAGTCATTTTCAATTCAATGGGAAGTCATTCCACTACCATCTGCAACTGGCTCACTGATTCCATCTTGAGCAACGCGGAATGCAAGAAATACTCTTTGACTTCTGTCATTCGAGATGTCGTCTTGATTGTAAGGTTACTTGGCATTGGCATCCATACTGATTTCATTTTACTCATGAAAACTCCGTTTCCAGGCAATTAATCACATGCAGCCACGCCAAATCTCAACTCTAATGAAATCCATCCATGAGCAAATTGACGGTATTTCTGATCCACCCGTCTTCAAAGTATTCTCAAGCATCTTTTCTACTGGAATCATTAAAAACCAAGATAATACTGAATTTGAAATGTTCTCGGTATTGCACGTGTGACTAATTTGCAATTGAATCAATTGACGAATCATGAAATCTCAATGAAAATCTACTTTTCAGGACTTTGCAGATGTGGTCATAGGATGGATGACAGATGGCTATGAGGTTGAGATGGGTGATACTTACTTCCATCTCTACTCAATCATCCAGGAGTTGGAACCTTTCTTTGGAGGAGAGGCAGGATTGGGATTTCTTGGGGGTTTGATATTTTCCGTCGTTGATTTTGTCAAAGATGATGCGAATCAGATTGAGAATCCTGTCAACTGTGCCCGAATAATTCGACTCCTCAAGTAAACGTCACATTTTAGCTTCATACCGTCACACCACACTGTTTAGAGTTCGTTAATTCATTACGATTTTGTAGGACGCTCGAGGCTTTGTTGTCCTTGAGAGCTAAGCTGGACAAGAAGTTCTTGAAGACCACTTTGGAGAGTTTAGTTAAAACGATCAACTCCGTCCTGTCAGGAAAAGTGGACAGTGACAGGGATAACCGGAAGTGTCGTGAGTTCATTCATTTTACGAATGAGTGTTTGGCTCTTGTTCCTGGAATTGATGGAAATGAAGTTCAGAGTTTTATCAAAGTAAGAAACTGTCTTTCATTGAAATTATGTCAATTCTTTGAAATAATGATCTACTTTGACATAACTGGATAATTCTTAATTAAGAATCAACTCAAATGGTACCAGTCCGAGACATCCAAGCTCCTATACTGGAATCCAGAACTCGTAAATGGATTTCTTGCCGTGTTGAATTGTTGGGTGGAGACATTCGGAACTCAGAGTCATCTTTCAGTTGAAGTAAAAGAACTGTGTGGAGAGATCATGGCTTTCCTGGATCAAGCTCAACTTTACTCCCCACAAGAGGATCAGCTCCCCATTCTCCGAGTTTCCCACTCTCTCCTTCGAACTAGGAATTTGAGCCTCCTTCAGACTGTGTACGCGTGGGTTCTTGGAAAACTCCAGAGAGAGACTGTGGACTCCAAGAAGGTCATCAAGGCGGATTTGGGGACGCAGTTGATTGTCCTTGCTACGCTTACAGATATCGGTAAGCAAATTAAAATGAACAAATGAAATGAAGAAGCTGCAAACGCTGACCCGTTGCTTCTGGTTTCCTGCAGCCACAAACAAGTCGGGTTCCATTTTATCCCTTTGGGCTCTGGATCCATCCCTCATTGATATACTCATGTTAATTTCACAAAATTCCGCATACGACTCCGTTCGACACTCTGCTCTGCAAATGCTCAAATCTCATTGCATTTCTCATTCCCATTTTGCATCCAACATTACTTCAAGCAAAATCTTTGAAACTGAAACACCCACATTACGGTAAGGGTTTTAACCAATTTTAATTTGTCTGCTCTGGTCCCGTTCCTCGATGACGTGAGTGTCCCACGGTTTTCTTTTTTCAGATTCCTAAATGTATTGCTGAATTTCTGGGTGTCATCTTTGGACCAATCGGATTTGCCTTGTATTTCTTGGCTCTGTGATTGGATCTTCCAATTCTTCAAATCCACGGTTCCCTATGCCCCTCTCTTAGTTGAGCGCCACTTGGAATTGTACACAAAGATTTTGCACCAGTTATCAAATATGGGGAAGTTGCGAACAAAGCTCGCGGATTTACTAGAGTGGATGGTGCAGGATCCCAATTATGCACAATCTGTGAGAAATCAGTTAAACCTTTGTTACAATCAATGTAAAACTTGATTGCTTTCAACAGAAACCGTACTAATTTGTCCTTTCTTGTTCATTTCCTTGCCAGAATCCGTTGCAAGAGGCGATCCGTGAGATTTGTTTGAAGATCCTATTGGATCTGCGAGACGTTGGGCCGGTACAATCGAAATATTCAGGAATCTTGACGCTCTTACCAAATCTCATCGTCTTGCCAGAGGAACTCTCGAACCGTTGTTCTTACTTAGCAATTCAGAACGAATGCATGGAAAGTGATGCGGATGAGGAGTCCGATTCAGCTGAATCATTTCCCCTCCTAGCGAATCCAGAACTGAACATTTTTCTCAGAGAGTTGCTCTTGATTGGAAGTAAAGACCAAGAAGATTCAACAGAGCGAGTCCCTTCCAAAACTGAAATCGCAGCTGCCGTAGACTATCTGATTCTCCACAAATTGAAAACGGACTTTGGAAGAGCACCGGAATTCTTCTTTCAGTTACAGCACATGGTACGGAAAATCCTGCGGAGAGGAATCAAGAACAGTTATTTCTGGAAATTGGACTTTGTCTACCAATTACAACGGGCGATTCATCTCTGCATCGACGAAAGTGCTTTCGTCCCTTGCGACATTCCAGACGTGAGTCGCAGTTTCTCTTCCGCCATTGTCTTTCAATCCACTGGAATTTGTGGTTCAAAAAAAATTAATTCAATTCCCATTTCCAGAGTGTTCGGATTTTCTATCAGACGAATAAGGTCCCGTGTACTGGATGGCTGAAGAGAATGGCCCCAGAGTGTATTGAGGTCTCAATGGGATTAAAGCGTTACGACTTGGCTTACTATTTTTCAGTCTCAAGCGGAGATGATCAAAAGACGAAATTGGCTTTGCTCGAACT
>Ga0194135_10002912_pt1 | contig 10445 bp, 9 predicted proteins | sample LitLau_LLRF_2013_FD_134024 | JGI IMG/M metagenome (GOLD analysis project Ga0194135, IMG submission 134024) | Freshwater sediment microbial communities in response to fracking from North America - Little Laurel Run_MetaG_LLRF_2013 (version 2) | ecosystem: Environmental > Aquatic > Freshwater >... | reverse complement strand
TTGACTTGACTTGACTAAGCATTTGTGCGATTCATGAAGGTAGAGCTTTCAAGTGTATAGTGCTTTCAATAGTTACAAATTGATCAAGCATGACGAACCCTGACTTGACTTGACTAAGTATTTAAAAAGGTTAAGCTTCGAACTGTGTAGTCATGAAATCAATCTTCATCAGGTCAAAGGCAACGTAAGTCTCATTGAGGAAATTTTTTGTGACGGTTAATGCTCAGTTTTACATTTACACATCTTGCTCAGGCATGACTAAACCTGACTTGACTTGACTTGACTAAGGTGTTATGTACAGTGCGTTTGCCTGTAACCTTTGGAAACGAAACTGCAGCAGAGTGAGGGAGGAAAAGAACCAAACACCACTAGGGTGGTGATACGTGGGTGGCGGGACGACTCACTGCTCCCTTGCTTGCCTTCATAATTTCACTTTTGCTGCAGTTTCGTATACGAAGGTTACAATTTTACTCACTGTAAGTAAAGCTTCAAATTGTGTTATGCTTTCATAGGTTAAAAATTAATTGCGTATGGATATTAGCATGTTACTTATTTTAAATCATTCCAGACTAAACGTGATTTTTTCTGTTGCCAATTTTAAAATCTATCTTTATCCAGTCAAAGTCGACTCAAGTCATTTTGAGGCATGACTAATTAAGGAAAAATAATCAGCTATATATCTTAAAATCAAGTTTAGGCTTGACTAAATCTGGCTTGACTTGACTTGACTAAGGTGTTATGTAGGTAAAGCTTCGAATTGTGTTATGCTTTTATCGGTTAAAAAGTAATTGCGTATGTAATACGGATATTTGCATGTTACTTGTTTTAAATCATTCCAGACTAAATTTTCAAATCTATCTTTATCCAGTCATAGATATTCCTTTGCGAAAGAAAAGAAAAAGAGAAAGGCGAGGCAGAGCAACCAAAGCTCTCATTGTTGACTGCAATTAATCTTAATTAATGTGTTTTTGATTGGGTTTGTTGGAGTACGTCTATTAAATGTGGACTTTAAATAATAATTATTTTAGTTGGCATTTTTATTATTTTATCCGGCATTTCGAAGAATTTTGATGGCAAGGTACATTACAGGCATGTTTTATCACTTTATCAGGCAAAAACCCTCAATTTAGAGGTGTGTTTAAATACATGCCTAAAGCTTTGAAGTGTGTAATGTTTTCATCAGTTATTAATTTTTTGCACGGGGATGTACGCATCTTATTAATTGTACGTTATGTCAGAATATACTTTGTTTTTAACAACTAATACCAGGCGCACCAGTGACTTGTAGGACTTGTGCTTCTTGGACCTGGCTCCTACCTTTACTAAAAACTGAACCTAATCTAACCTACCTAATCTAATCTAACCTTACCTCTTTTCTCTGCACGAGGGAAAGTATTTAGCCACACCTGACTTCTGTCTGGACCAAGAACTAGGTGCTGTAAATTTGAAAACAAAGTTTTATTCAAGATTGAGGTATCACATTGAATAGATTGCCAAACACATCACAGAATCATTGTTGCATTTTTATAAGCTTGAAATTTTGTGTCCCGGCTAAACACAATGTCGCTACCAGACTTTTGTAAAGAAGAAAATAGCTCAAAGAAAAGGCAAAAGATTTCTTACTGGCATCATCCTAAATTGGCAAAGTTAGTTACTGAATCTAAGTTAAATGCAAAGAAGGTTTTACGTCCGCCAAGCCTACGCGGAACAAAGAAACAAGAGGACCAAAAGAAATCTTTGTTCTCAGAAGACGAAGATGAAAATGACGATTATAGTGTGCTTCTTCAAGTCTTCACCAGAGAATGCTGTAGTTTGAGTAAGTAACCTGTTGTTTATTTAAACTGTACTGTTTGTTAACCTAGTTCTTTCAATTTTTGCCGAAGTTACTAAACCGTAATTTTCGAAATCTCAAGGGGAACTTAAGGTACTGTTAGGACTATCTTAACGGGCATAAGACAGTGTATAACTTGATTTAATGGTATTAAATGTATTTTTAAACATAATACTAACTATAATTATTCTGTTTGAATATCGCTTAAATGAAAGCTATTACTTCAGTTTGCAATTAACATGGTGCTTACAATGTAATGTAATGTGTAATCTAGTTTAAAGTAGAAACTGGCAAGTATGACTTTCAAGTTTACACATTTTTCCATGTTAAAAAAAAGTCAATACATATTAAGACTTTTTAAGTGTGAAATTTATTTGCTGATGACTAAGGCTAACCGTTCTTTAAGCAAACTATTTTGTGTTAGGAAACCCAAAGCCAGATGACATCGTGTATGTAGCAGCGACTTATTGGTTGAAGAATAAAAAAATACAGCGCAATGAGTCGGAAAGAAGTTCCTTTTTGTGTGCAATGAATTCTGTTGCAGATGGTTTTGGAAAAGATAAATTTCCTTATTGGAAAAGTAAGAAAGAGTTTGATGTATATTTTGAGCCTTGGAATGGTATAGTTGCGAGACGAAATTCTCTGGTTAAGAAAGGAATATTACGATGCGACGCTGACAGATTCATAAGATGGCTTTGTAACGTCTTTATCGGGTATGTATTGTGTTTTCTATGTGGCTTTATTTAAGCCTCATTATATTAAGAGTATTTTTTGCAGGGATGACTTTGGCGAGGTGCCTGACAGAGTGCTTGGTCCTGTGCCGAACTTTAATGCCGAGTTGGATACAGAACTTTTATTGTTTGTTTGCCAGCAGAATGGTCTCCGAATGACTCGTGATTTTATTGACTGGAATGCTCCAAAATGTGAAAAGGTATGAAAAGAGGGGTAACAGGCCATTCGCATGGACTAAGAATAGCTAACGTAATTCTAAATAGATTTCAAAAAAATTTGCAGCTAAGTCAGTTCCATCCTGAATTTCTTGCAAAACGATTTGAAAACGAGTATGAGTATAAAAGATCTAAATACTATGAGATGCTAAAGAATAAAGGTGATCTGCTGAAGCAGCAAGACAGTATCAACGTAACCCGGGACAAAGTTTCATACATAATTAATTTGTTTGATATGCCAATTGACGATATTCTGGATGAAATTCGCAACCAATTGAAAACGACGGAACCGCGAGACCAAATGCTTTGGGTTCGGGTGTCACCGAAGGTAGTTGAAAGTAAACCAAATTATGAAGTACTTTGTTTTCAAACCACAGTTAATTTAACCTAAACGCCCTGATAATTTTTCTAGTTCGCGTGGGATGTAAATCCAGTCCTTCTGAGACATGTCATCAGAAGATACATTTATTCTGGAAACAAATTCAAATTAGCAGATCTTGAAGTACTGTGTTATGAAGACGACGAGTTTACAAAAGACGTATGTTTTCGACCGGGTGACTTTTCCAAAAAAATTGAGAAAGTCGCCAAATCACTTAAACAAGTGGTTCTGGAAGAGGTGAAATTTAAATTAAAGTATGAAAATAATATACAATTGAACATCGAATGACTGCGTGTGGCTTAATTTTTAGGACAAAACTATTGAAAGATTTGTTATCACATCGCTTACGAAAGTGGTTCCGTACTTATCAGGGAAAACTAAAGGTGTAAAAAATTGGAACTGTGTAGACCTTTTGTTGTTTGGCATTATGAAGGTTGGACTACGATAAAGTCACTGAAATAACCAATAGCGTCAAACAAAAATGTTCTAAATCTTAACCTAAAATCATATTTTTCAGAGCCAAGAGCAAGACAAAGAAGTTGGTTTTAGAGATTACGATGACTTTATGGAAAGATACGGCCTCAAGAAGATCTCAACCCCCAAGTTTTTGTCAGTAAATGAAATAGTGGATATGATGATGAAAGGTGAACCCAACTATAAAAGCAACCCCGAGCAAGATCTGGCCGAGATACGGCAACTGGGTCCTTTACCAAAACTTGCTGAGCCGACTGGCTATAGCAGGAGCTTCTGCATTCGAAAATTCAGCAAAAGTGAGTGGACAACAATTGTCCGCACGATAATGAGATTGAACTTTAACAGGGATGATTTAAAGAAAGTTGAAAACTGGGATGTACTTATTAAAGCCTCAAAAGTAATAAGCTCAAACAGAGTTTTTCTGTGAGTAATGAAATGATTTTGTAAAATAATCTGATATATTGATTTTAAGGTGCAGCACCAACGCCAACTGAAGGAAATTCAGAAAGAGTTTTTTACAGAAGTTGAACCGCACGTTGGGGATTACGTGGATGACGAAGAAATAAAAGACGCATTCGTTGATACGTGGAGCTCTTTTCAATAGCTGTTTTGTAGCTTCATTTTCTCTCAATGCTTGTACTAGTGCGCTAATTACTTAATACAGAGGCATTTTTAACACCCGCTTCTTTAAACTATTTTTGTTTTTTTTTCCCGCAACAATGTCAGAATTGATTGTTAATAAAGTTCTTGACGGAATCATAGCTGTGTCGTCTGACTGGAGTGTGATGTTAGATACCTTTGGGTTTCGATTGAGTCCTGCATTTATTTGTAGCAAACTTGATAGCACCAAGTTTAAAGGGTTGGAATTTGATATTTACGGAAAGGAAACACCCCAATTTTGGAAAGTTTGCATTGGCGTCTACTATGACTTGTCCACGTTGTTGATTTTAACTTCTGGTGACAATGCATGTCCTGAAAGTGTTTCAAAGATAGTGAAAACTTGTTTCAACAAAGCCTTGATTTCTTTGGGATTTCAGAAAGGAGACCATACGAATGAAGACTTGTCAAGAAAAATATTGTGGGGTAAGAACCCAGCTTTGCCTTACGAAAAATCACGAAACATTGGCGAATTGTTTCTACAAAATTTGCGGAAGGAAAATTTTTTAAATGTTGAAGTTTTGCTCCAACGTCTCGGCCAAAGCTGTGATTTTTCTAAACTTGAAAACGATTACCTTAAGATTATCGATAATTCAAAACTGAAGCAACTCATTATTCATTACGCGTTGGATTTTAGAAAAGAAAACAAAGCTCTATTTTTCTCTCGTGAAAACTTGCTAAAATACCTTGGGCGGCCTACTACTGAATTTTCAACGTGTTTGCTTGAAGGATACGGAAATTTCTACTACAATATGAAGGAGCACAAGGTAACGGATGTTACTCTCGTGGAATCCAAATTTTACTCAGAAGCTTTCAAGAACATCAATGTGACGTATTCTCGAATTTTTGAAGAACCCGAAATTGCTGAAAAATTGATGGACCCTAGACCCCATGCTACAGGCTTTGCTGATTCCAATGTTAAACTGAACCTCAAAACATTTCTAGACAACGTGCATAAGATTCAGAAGCGAATATTGGATATTGGTTCAAAAAAACGAGATCTTACGGTCAGATTTGAAAGCATATTAAGTTACAGTCCCGAAGATATGGTTGATAGAGATTTACTCAGAGATACACCCAAACTGGTTCGTAAGGCTATTCCACAGGAGAATGTTATTCATTGCATTAAAGAAATGGACATCCATAAGCTAAGAAATCATTTGGAACATAATCTGATGCCTTTCTTGAATACTTTGGAGACCTGCATTTCAGAAAAAATAGAATCAGAGCACGGTGAAGCATACAAATTTAACCCGCGTAAGCTATTTATAAATATCCCCCAAGGGGTTATGATTGGTTTAAGTCACCTTGGTATAAACAAACAACAAATTTTTTATTTCAGAAATGTACCTCAATTGTTTAGCGGCTGAAGCAGTCACGGCATTAGCTTTATATGGCAATGTCACCTTTAGAAGACACTATCTTTATCCTCAGTGGCTCATAAAATTATTGCAAATCGAACCTAGACGCTTCAGAACATTTAAGAAACCAGAATCATGGATGTTTTCGACAGTTCAGAAACTGGACGATTCGACTATTTCATTACAATATCAGGATATCGACATTAAGCAGATATTGGAGCGTGTCCAGACAAATTGCAAATTAAACAATGCATATCTTGAACCCATTTTGTCAGGGTTAAATGCATGTACAGAAGAATCGATGACTGCAGTTGCAAACATTCTCACGGAAGCCATCATTAAAATTTGCTGCCGAGATATGATTGGCAAGACTCCAAAATTTTTTGCAGAAAAGCCGATGAACTATAAGATCAAGTCAATTTCAAGAGCTTTTAAAGATAAATACAGTGGCAATGGAGTTTCAATTGTGACTGTCAAATCTTTTGTTAAACGTGTTTTTCAAGGAGAATTTCAGCCACTTTTGTTTGTGACTTGGTTGGTTGGAATAGCAGAATTTGTGTTCAAGAATAAAGCGGACCTGATAAAAGAAGCTGTGGCAGGAATCATCGAGCAGCTATTACTTAATGAGTGCACGTTTCTTTTTGTAAAGGAACCATCCTTTTTTAAAAAAGAGGTCAAAATTTTAGGAGTTGCACCCTTTACAAACCGTTCGGCATATGTTGGAATTCCGGAAGAAAAGCTTGAAAAAGTAATTTGCTTGTATAAACAACTGGTTCCTGCGGCGAAATGGATATCGGATGTAAAGGAAGTGTTAATGGCATCGGAAAGTCTTGAAGATTTCCTTGAAGAGGTTTTAATAGCTCCAGTGTCTCTATTTTCTGTATAAAATGTTGAATCACATAAACGGATTGTTTGAAATTATATATTTAATATTCTTCAGAATTAGTTCCCTTATTGCCAATTGGTTGCAGTCTGAACCAAGGAAGATAGACTTTTAGGTAGTTCTAGTTGCGTTAGTTGCTTAGACATTAACTTCTTACTCATGATGGCTGGGACATTACAAAAAGTAATTAAAGTTAGGTTAGGTTAGGTTTTTTGTGACAACCTACCTTTTTTCAAATCGTGTTAAATTACCTAATAAGGCCTGGAACCAAGAAGCAAGTTTATCGAATCTGGATGGAAAGTGTGTGCCTTCTCTTCCCCTTCTTCATCATTCTGTCTCTACAATGCAAATGATAAGCCGCTAGTATGCAAAGTCCTGATTGTTTTTTCGTGTCACATCCTATTGGGAATAATCATTTGTGTAGCCCGGATGGGGGGATACTTGCTGCTTATGCAGGGCTAGTGGTGGATATTGCCCACCAATATGTACATACCTTAAAACTTAAGTGCATTTCTACAATATGCTTAGGCCTTAACTGTTTTTTAATGGTTATATAAGCTGCTGTATGTATAAGTTTTGAGAATAAAACTCCCTTTGACAGAAAACCACTACTACTATCACTCAAAGTCATTGAAAGTAAAAAGGAGCCCTATACGTTGCATATATAATATTTTGCAAAAATAGCATCCTGTTTAGTTACATTTCTTCGCTTATACATCTACTGAACGCACAAATAAAAATTTTAGCCAGTGTTTACATCCTTTGGATATAACTTCATTGTGGTTTTAAGTCCTTGTTGCTCAAAATAATGGCTACAAATCTAAGTTGCACCAAAAAGTTGGACGGCTTAATTGTTGTTTCAAAGGAGTGGTCAGTTTTTAAACATCTAATGTTCGTAAACTTGAAAAGCACAGCTATCCAAATACTTAAAGAGTCAAATTTTAAAGGAGTTAGGTTCGGAACAAAGTTTGTCTACAGACTTTTTATTGGATATTATGGATCGTTTTGGATAAGCCTAGCTTTTGAGAACAAAGATGGCATGGCGTTTTGTAACAAATCTAAACAAGTTATTCAAAAAACAGTCAATGAGTGCTTAAAGAATAACCATTCAACTCAAAGAACGTACCAACAAAACTTTGAGAAACTTAGAAGTAAGCTAAGGAATTCTGTGAGTGAAGTGTATTTGCTAGTGTCACAACTTGGTCAAGACGTTCCATTTTCTGCAATAAATGAATACGAACACTTTTTTGATTTCGAAAAAGTATCCCAACTCATCGTGCACTACGCTGTCGACTATACGGAAGCACATAGTGCTCTTTTTTTTGCAAAAGAGGACTTAGGATCTTTAATGGGAAGTCAAAACTTGAAAAAAAGTATGCAGTATTTTGTGTGCCTATTACACGGAGTGGGAAATTTCTACTACAACGTTGACAGCCGCATGTCCACAAAACAAGGTGTATTTTTTCAAGAGGCAAAATTTTATTCCGAATTGTTCAAAACTTGTCACAATACAAAAATGTTCAGAAGAGCAGAAATATGCCAGTTGCTAATGGATCCCAGAGAAGTTGCTGATGATGAATTAATGGATCCAAGTTTAAGGCGTAAATTTAAATCCCTCCATCAGTACTTTGAGGACGTCAAAAAAATTAAAAGTGTTATCACTGGCATAACAAACCCAAACTTTAAATGTGGTGCGAGATTTGAAGCCATTGTTAGACTTCTGCCTCTCAGGACGGGCGGTTCCAGGCTGTTGAACCCTGTTATGCGACCTCATCATGCAATAACCGAGTTGTTTAAAGACCACATAGTTTTAAGTGCGCACAACATTGGCAAGTGCCTAATTAAACTAACTCCGCATCAGTTAAAACACCATTTGGAAACAAACGTCCTCCCATTTCTCACAACTCTTGAGGTTTACCTAGAACGAAGGATAAGAGCGCTTGAAGGAAACCAATTCGACTTATTTACACCACGTGAGTTACCTATGCTTAAAAATAATTGCTCATTTTGTCGGCTTTTGTTCACAAAGCAACTGTAATGTTTTGTATTTTTCGTTTCCAGAAATGTACTTGAACTGCGTATCTGCGGAAGCTGTTGTTTCTTTTTGCATTTATGGAAATTGCAACAGACGCAATGGAACACAGATGTACCCTAAATGGCTTCAAGATAAACTTCAACTCAAAATTGAGGACTATTCGGATGTTTCCAATGGAATTGTATCTAATTGGCTTTTTAAAAACGTCAAGATAAATCGGTTGAAAGATTATGAAGTCGACCAGAGTTACACCATCACCGTTTTGGAGTATATGGGAGTTGAGTGCTTGTTTCAGGCTGAAATTGAAGGATGTCTCTTAAGCAACCCAAATTTCAAGCTAGTGTCTGAACTTCGGTCACCGCTAATTGAAATTTATAAAAAAGCCAGAATGCGCGGGACCATACTGTATGATAGAATAGGAATGAGGAAGCAGCGCAGGATACTTATTAATCGCGTCATTAAAGTGATTGTGCATATTTCATATCAACATTTTCTGAAAAAGCCTGCGAGTACATCAAATGTTCAAAAGAAGCTGGAAAAAATCTTTAAAAAATGTGAGCACTCTACGCAAACAGACCTTATCAGCACTCAAAAATTTGTTCAAGATATTGTTGCAAATCGAACAGATGATTTTATATTTGTTTCATGGCTTTGGGAGCTCTTGACATATATTGACCCACCACAAGCCAAGACATTTCAAACCCAGCTAAAGGAGAGCATTGAAGAAACTCTTTTTGAAGTAGGCTTATTTTTACCAATACCTCGACATGACCAGCCCTTTACGTATTCATTAGTGGTGCCTTTTGAAGGAACTGACAGAGTTAATTTCAGAACGGTTCTTCCTGAAACGCTGAGGAAAATACGAGACAATCTACACAAACACTTTTTTGCTATTGAAGGGATCGATATTTCTCCAATACTACTTGGGCGGAATCCATCTGTTAAAACGCTGGAGGATTTTGTGTCTAGTTTTTAGCTTGTTTGACTGCTTGCGTTTATTAAGCTTAATATCATATGTTTTTGTTGCACAAATGAGACTATTACTAAAAAGTAAGTAGTATATTTAGTATTGGAAGATTGGAACCTTTATTATATAGATGCATTTTTCTGATTGGGCCTAATTTGATGTAAAATTTGCTGCTATATAAATGGTTGCAAAAGCTGCTGTTATATAAACGTCAATAAAACTTCCTAGAGAGGATGATTATTGTTTTGTAGTATTAGAATCTATCCTTTACAAACTCTTTTACTTGTGGATTCGTGTAAAAATGAATGTTCTTAAATCGATAGACGAAAAAATAAACTTGAAAATGGTTAACCACAGCTTTCACCTCTCGAACAATTTTTTTAAATTTCTGGCGATAGCATACTACCCACGTTTAGACGCTTAACGATTAAAACGGAACTGATATAATTATTAACATCCGTTGGTACCTCTATTTTGCTGAATCAATTTTTTCCTTGAAGTTTTATCGGATGACTTTGAGGAAGAGAAGTAAAAGCAAAAATAGATATGGAACTGGAAAACAGCTTGCGTCTCCCTCGATCCCACAAAGCCATTTAACTATTGATTTCGGGCTTATATTAATGCTTGTGAAACGTTTATCATTGCCAGCAACTCCTCCTTTTCGTCTTCCATCCATCCACCGTTATAAGGGGTCAAATGGTACTAACAATGCTGGTCTTTTGGCTGATCAGAAAACTAGGACACGGGACTAGTACAACACTGTCGACAAAGCGATTCGACACAAAATTTCGATGATTTCATCTGCTGATGGTCAGTGTGAAGGAAGAAAACTAAATGAGTAGTGGGTGATGTCGCGCGAGCGAGCAGTTTTGTCAATGATTTTCCCATTCACTCACTATGAGACTCGCGTC
>Ga0194135_10002911_pt1 | contig 10446 bp, 7 predicted proteins | sample LitLau_LLRF_2013_FD_134024 | JGI IMG/M metagenome (GOLD analysis project Ga0194135, IMG submission 134024) | Freshwater sediment microbial communities in response to fracking from North America - Little Laurel Run_MetaG_LLRF_2013 (version 2) | ecosystem: Environmental > Aquatic > Freshwater >... | reverse complement strand
GTACTCGTAACTTTCTTGAAGCCGCTGAGATGTGAGATTAGGGTAGAGTAAAGAATAGACAGGGACGGCAGTTATTGTCGGCTTAATGGTCACTTTTAACGGAAGGGAGAACGGAAAAGAAGAGAAAATGAACTAAGCCCTTTCTGGGGGGAAAGATAGTATGGACCGAGGGGAAGGAAGAAAGGTGTCCCTGATCATTGCTATCCCATAATGTAGCTTCCCAACAAGCGAGCTGCAAATTGGATGGAGTTCGATGGAGATTGCTCTTGGATAGGTTGTGACGGGGTTGCGGGCTAATCCCGACCAAAGTCACGTCTCCCGGCAGAATCGCCAACAAAAAAGCAGCTCACTTGCCTCTTTCCACACACATTTTATCGGCCAATTCACTTTTCTTGTTTTCCAAAACTTTCGACGCTTTTCTATTGATAGCTTTGTATTGGTTTTCCTTCTATTTTATCCGACGTTTGAGATGGCGGCAACGTGGGAAATCTAGCACCTACACGTGCATTTCCAATCGGTTTCAAAACTATTCTACACACTTTCTCTATCCCATTCTATTCCTTCACAAATAAATCTTCTTTTTTTCTATCACTCAGAACAAAACGGAGAAGTCTCTGTTTATACCATTAAGGGCGTACGGTACAATAGCCTTTATGCCGGGTTTAGTAATGAGTCGGTGCTTTTGATTGGCTTAAAATCGCTTAGCCCTGGTCTTAAAGGCTATTGTTGTGCCGCTTGCCCCAAAAAAAGAGATATGCAATGTGATGCCACATATGGTAAACTACAATCTAATCATAAAATTTGCAGGTTACCGTTCAGAATACAAACATAAAATCGGACTAATGTGTAGTAAAAGTATATGATATCTACCTGTAAATATTGTGGGCAATTGGTGTATACCTAGTGTGGGGTATTAAAAAATGAACTACCTTTATTATGTTAATTCCGCTGTTAATTTAAAAGGGTGTTATCAACTTCAAACAACCGTATAAGTAGCTGGTACTTATGGCAAAAAAGGAATCAGGTATTATTTGACACTAGAATAAACAGTAAAGGGCTGTATGTTTTGAGTATCGAGGGGTGCGAGTATGGTAGAACACTAACGAAATAAGGGTGCCGTGGACATTTCCTTTTAAGCCCCGCACCCCACTAACTTTATCCCTCAAATGAAAGAAGCCAATAATTCTTTTATTGCTTATTACTGCCTTTCCATATTAACAGTCAAGAGCATTTCGCCTCATCAGAATAAAATACCCATTAATCGTTTTAAAAATTAAAAAGGAAAGATTGGTTACGTGAAATAACTAAAACCTTTCTGGGTACAAAATTTTTAATTCTACGGAAGACAAAACCAAGAATCAGGGCAATAATTTTGCTGCTGATGCAAACTATATTTCAAGAAGGCATATGACATTAAATACACTTAAAGTAATGGTAGCTTTTAGAATTTGCTTGGTAAGCAAAGAAAAAAAAGGAAAATGAAATTTCAGTTTATAAACTTATTGTATAACAGACAAAACCAAGAATCAGGGTAATAATTTTGCTGCTGATGCAAACTGAAAGTTGTAGAAGGTAAAACAGATTATACCTATACAGAAAAAATGGTAGCTTTCGTAAATTTCTTGGTAAGAACGAAAAATATAAAATCAAAACTTCAGTTTACAACCCTATTGTGTGGCAGACAAAACCAAGAATCAGGGCAGTAATTTTGCTGCTGATGCAAACTTAAAGTTGTAGAAGGTAAATGACATTATACGGAAAGTAATGGTAGCTTTTGTAAGTTGCTTGGTAAGCATAGCAAAGTAAGCATTGTGAACTGAGATGACAGTTGTAGCCGAACCTTCGAGGAGGCGAGGAGCTCTCTCCCTTTGAGGCAATTATCATTAACGTAGCTGCTCTCTAATCCACTTTGCCATTTGCATTTTCTTAAACTTTCTCAATACCCACGGTGTATCCAAACCTCACTTAACTGCTTATAGCTACCGCTTTCCTTATCACTATCGCCTCTCAAGTATCTACCCATCCACTTTTATTTTTATGCTCGTTAGTATAGAAGTCTCAAGAACAAACTTTAGTGTCTATTGTATGGGTATTCATGTTTCGCGTACGAAGTCATTGGTGCAAACGGACCCGGCGGAATTTTAGAGAGGAGATGTAGAACATACTAACTCGCACAAAAAGAAAAATCCGATTGATAATCAGTGAGTTCCACTCACTAGCACACAAATTGCGAAGAAGACTATTAAAGGCAAAGAACACGTTTAATCATTTTTTCGAATCTACCCAACCGTCCCCTTTCAAATCGAATTAAATGAATGCCTCCGATGGGGCGATTAATTTTATTGATTAGTACAAAAAGCGGTGGGAGAAAGTCGCTGACAGTGTGAAATATCCGAAGGGATCAGTTTCAGTGGCAGCGGCGTTTTCAGTTTTTATTCAATGACGAAGAGACATGGGGTGGGGATGAGGGAGCAAGGCGGCAGCAGCAGGGATGAAGCCCGTGATGAATGGGCTGGATTAAGGGCATTACGAGAATTGCATCCCCTGATAAGAGGAGGAGCCGGAGGAAGCCCACCACCACCAGACTCTGTATAGCTTCAGTTTCAGCCTTCGGCAAGACCTTTGTCGGGGCTCTGACCCTCAGTTTAACAGAAGCCACAGATAGGCGCTACAAGTGATCGTATGACTTTGAATAGGGTCCTTGCATGAAGAAATAAATCCACTATTTTGAATTATATGTATTCTATGTAGATGTTAGAAAAATGAGCTCTGTACAAACCCAACTTCTTTTAAAATAGCTAGTTTCTTCTAAAATTATAAAAAAAGGTTTTATCATGATTGGGACTCGTTTTAAGGGACTTCCTGTGGGAAAGTCTGAAAATCATGATCAAATCTGTCAATTTTAGAAAAAAACAAGCTGTTAATATAAAAGTTTTATTGGCACATAGCTTATTTTTTTGACCACCAACATATACAATGAAAGCAAAAAACTGGATTTTATTTATGCAAGGAACCAATTGAAATTGCAACCTGCATCATCAATGGCAGGAAACCCCTCCATGTTCCAACTTGAAAGGTTTTCAGGGTACACGATCATTTTTCAGAGTGGACGTGGACCGCAGCTGACGTGGCTGAGGCTCAAGCTCGGAGCGTGGCGTGAAATTGCATCGATTCCAATGAGAAAGGCTTCCTTAATTAAACAGCCCCCTCCCCCCTCTCGGAGCCCCTCTGCTGGCTCTGATGCTCAGCTCTGTGGAGAGTTAATGTCGCGGAATGATGGCCTCTCCCCACCGCTCCCCATCCACTATATACATAGCCCCAAATTCACAAACCCAACTGTGTACCACTTTGCATGAACCTCTTTTGATTTCGCCACTCTCCTCTACATCTGATTCTCTGACCAACCCCCAAGGAACTGCACTCCACTATTAATTAACTCTACAAAAGCGAAACGTGGAAAATCAAATGATAAAGCTCCTTCAAAATTCCAAAGCAGCTGAGACAAAAAAGTCCCTCACGTCACGTTTCTTACCTTTTTTTTCAGTGCTTACCTCTTGGAACCCCACTTCTCACTAGGGTGAGATAAACGACTAAAATAGGGCGGTTTCTTTCACAAGTGAAATGAGAGATCTCATAGAGTACAATTGGTGGGTTTCACATCTTGCATTCGGGTAACACCGCCAAACAACGTATTCTACAGGAGACCCCCACCAGTTTTAAATAAACCTAACGTATATGATTTGGCATTACCAAAATATGAATACAATGGATTAAAACCCCTACAAAAGATGATTTATGATGAAACAAGACATCAGTGCATGAAGTTAACAATGCTGTAACAATAAAATGGTCGCTGATGTGAATAAGAACATCAAGAAAGTCAGGATTAAATACATAGTAAAAGCAACAAGGAGAAGAGAAAACTTTTCAAAATGTGGAACCGACAACTTGATTCAAATCTTGAGACATATTTATCATAGAAATACAATACCCAGCAAATTAAGGAAACAGAAACGCACGGAAGCGTGCAGTCACATCTCAAGAGGAGATGCCAAGTGCCAAATTAATGCATAGTGGAACAAAGAATGCAATAAGTCGGTTCGAGCTACACCAAGCATTTTAAACACGACAGTACATTCACTTAATTGCTGTCACATGGAATTTTGATGAAATGTATAATTTTCCATCAAATGGTAATTCATCCCTCTTTAATCCGACCAATCCGCCCACCCCACTTCATTGACATAAATCAAGGTTCATATTAGAATTCCATGTTGGCTCTGGAATTAATAATCAGCAACTCCAATATCGGCATAACCTTAAAAATTGGAAGAGCAGCCAGTGCCTAAAATCGGGCCTACGGCATACTGATTTACTGATTCTGCATTTATTTTATTTTATTAATTCATCTTTTTGAGACTCATGTTGACATCGTGGTACATTGAAGATCTAGTCTCGTCTCCAAGATCTACGAGTATGTCATCTAACCATCTATCTATCCACATCAAAATCTATCAAATTTTAACGAACAGGTTATCCTCATCGTTATCGTATTTTCAACAGAAGGATAAATCAGAAAACAATCTTACGATAGTTACGTACATATTCATTAATTTCGTAAAGGCTCAAAGTAACAAATCGTTTTATGCCTTGGGAAAAATTAGGTTGTGCGAATAATCAAAAATGCTGTTCCCAGTTTGGAACTAAAGCACCTAATATAGATACCAAGAGACCAAAGGCTAAAAAGGAGTCGGAAATGAGGGGGTACTTTCATATCCGGTCAGTTAGCAACGATGAAAATATAGTGAATTTTTTGTGGATGAATTTTCAGTAGGAAAGGAAGGTAAATGAGAAAGGTGGAAGCCTCGAGGCGGCCGAAACAGACGAGAATCATAACTAACAAAGCTTGTCGCAAACATAAAATATTTTCTTTTATTATTTTTAATAATTTTTGTACCCCACTTGAATAAATTTCCGCATGCTCACCATTCCTTTTTCAAAATATTTCAGTGTTTAACAGTGCCCTGCGGCGCGGCGTCAAGAGTTTATACTTTTTTCTCCTTTTCATGCGTACGTTAGTCCCATAAGGGTACTTTCTCTTATTTATTTACTCATTCACCCTTATACCCACACATAATCCGACACCAAACTTTTTAATTAAAAAAATTCTAGGCACCATTAATACGTACTTCACATTTTCTGTATTATTCTTATTTCATAGGCTACGACCTAATTGACTTGCCTCCTATGTCTCTCAAAATATTACACACATTGTAAAAATCAGTACAGATCAGATCAAGATAATGTTTTTTATTATTTACTATAAATGATTCGAACGTCCGTGTCCTGCTTTTGTGTAAGTGAAGTCCTAGGGTTCATTTTCTATCATGAATAATGGAATGGTAGCTTTGGGAAGCGGGAAGATGTGACCCGCCGTTAAGTCGACAAATGACTATCTTATTGGACGGGGCGCTGCAGTCCGGAGAATCCGAGATCGGAGCCCCTGATGAGCGCAATTTCCGATTCCTGTCACCATCACGGCTCAGCTACCGGATTTGTATTTTTTTTTACATTTCCTCAACTGAAATTACAGCGGAGAAAGAAGTGGCACGCGAAGGCACGCGTTATACTTTCCACTCCCGGTCCCAACGTGATGACGCAAAAGGTAGAAATTGTATAAAAAGAGAATTCCAGGAAAAGGTGCCCTGGGATCATATTCTGGCAGCTCACTGTTAAAAGTGGAAGAGCCCTGGAGTGACCTCGTAAGCGGCAAAAACAGGGCCCCTGGTCGAAAGAAATATATCAGAAGACTAGCAAGATTTAAGGTCTAGGCATGGAAGAGCCCTTGGAATAGTTGGATGCCCGAAGGATTTAAAATATGGAGGATTTCGTATTTGTTTTTGGGAAGAAGAGGAAGGAGGTGGACGCTCTTGCTAAGTCGGAAGTGAGGTTGGGGCCGCCCTGGGGGATGCTTTTAGGGTGTTTAAGACCCCCTCGTCGGTCGTGCATGCTAGCGAGGTATTATTTTTGCAGGAGTCTGGGTCCCCCACATAGGCCGGAGGGGGACGACCAACTGGGGTCTGATTTTTAATAGCTCTATTTACTTCCGGCTTGTAGCTAATATTCTCCCGTCCATCGTCGGAAACGATTTCTCATATTGAATGGAGGAAGGGCGTGGTCGACGCATCTTCTGCAGTCAACCCTTCAATCCCTTCCATCCCCTACCCCTCATTACAAACACGTGCTGCAATTCTTTCCGCTTTTCTGCCAAATGCAAAAAGACAGACCCCAACCCCATAAAGCTCCCGGGAGATGAATATTTCATTATTTTTAGAAAAACATGGACTATATAATTGTTGTGTGTATTGATCCAATGCGATACCTACCACCGCATTCATCTAATAGTTTTAAATAGCAATAAATATAGAATTTAAATCCAGCAGCCAGTATACCCAGGTGACAGTACAGTAGGTACCTAGGTATTTAATTGTGAACATTGGTTACCTATATGTATATTGGATGGATCCTGATATCACTGAACAGTTCAAGAGTTTCCAGACGTAATAAATGACTAGTTAGATATAGAGAAACTTACCATTGAGTCTGAGTATAAACATTGACCGGATTACAGGCAGCGCAGCCCTTATCAATTCCCACCAGTTTCACCTGAAAAAATACAGAAACGACAATAATAAGCTGAATAAACAATGAATGGTTAGGGCGAAGTAGGTAAAAATGTCTCCTATCTCTACATTTAAAAAAATTCAGCGTGATGCCAAAAGCTAGGTTGCATTGAACGTGAGATACCGACAAAAACAAATTATTATCAAAGTTGCATATGTATACTTAGTCAGGGAAGCTCGGTGAATTATTATAACGAAAAATCGGCATGACCGCGACATCTAACGGGTGTTCCGACAACTTCACTACAATCTATCAGTTTTTCTCCAGCTCCAAATATTTTCACTTTTAATAGAGCAATACCTATTATTTATATAAAATAATACTAAATAAAAATGGGTTGATAAATATTTAGGAAAAGGTTTACAAGCAAACAACTAAAGTCAGAAGATTTGGTACAATAAATAGTAGTACATATACCTATAGGTGGTAAACATTGGTTACGTAACCAAGACCAGGTGAATCCCTAGAGAGAGGACCCATACATGTTCTGAGGAGTTAACCTAGCCGATGTAGTATACCCCACTCACATTCATAATATCCTCGAGTTATTCGAAAAACCAATTGTTGGTAAGTCTTAAATAATAGTAATTGTTTTACTGAGGTATAAGAACTCACCTTTGGGTGAGGCTTCTATAACTATCTTCTAGCTGTAAACAGGTAGTAGATAGTAATACCTAAATAATAGTTTTTTGTATCCTAGACGGTCTTTAAAAATGGGCAATCGCAGACTTTGAGGGAAAACCAACAAAACAAGCCAGAATGAATGACACCGTCGCCCTACTGCCGAAGCATGGGCAGCGAATCAGGCTCACAAAATTCCAGAAAGCTTCGTATGGCGTCGGTCACGTCATGAATGACATATGCGCCGCTATGTGGTAATTAACAGCTTTTTAATTTAATCCAAGTTCAGCTACGTCATATAGGGCCACACTTTGACTAAAAACCTATGTGACCGGTTTCGGTAGAAGTCTGATGTCTGATATATCAAACAATAGTTTTCAAACGGAACCGGTCATAGGCTTTTACCTTAAAGAAGTGTTGTCCTCTTATTGCGAGGTCGTCGTCTATAAGATCTTCTTGTACCTTGAAGAACTGTAAGATCTTGGAGACGACGACATCGCACTAATACCATACTTTGAGATAAAACCTGTGACTGATGATGATTTTCGACCTAGTGCGGTGCGATATCGTCGTCTCCAAGATCAACTAAATTTGCATTATCCATCATTACAGGTTCAGCTATACTCTGCTATTTTTCCATGTCATCTTGGATATGCCTCCTCTTTTGGCGGGCATCATGCTCCTTATAGGTAAGTAAGGAAAATAGTAGTAGCACCATGGTCTGTAAGTTCATGTACATGATACAAAAAGACATTAAATGATTTAAAAAAAAAGTAGTAGCACCAACAATAATTCCTTCAGAAATCGTATGACCTCTTTAACTTTCAGGCCAAGTTGCTGACGCTGTTGCAACTCCCATTGTCGGGATATATGCAGACAGAACAGGCAGCAGAAAAACGTGGCATTTAGTCGGTGAGTGGAAAACAACTAAACAGTATGTATCCCACAGACAGTAGTGAAATACGAGTTTCCATAAGGTAGACACTACAGAGGGTATCACTTCTCGCAGACGGATTGAATGGGGCTCCTGGTGTGACTTGTTTAGTTTGCAAGATATTAATTAATAGCATTCATCTTATTGCAGGAAGTGCCCTGATTGTGTTCAGTTTTCCGTTGATTTTTTCGCCTTGCCCCGGTTGCCAGGACCCCACTCCTCTCCCAGTCCGTCCAGGGCTGCCAATAGACAACAGTACCGTAGGCACGTGGACGGGTCTGAGGGAAAACGAACTATGGCTTCGGGGAATCTACTACGCATTTCTCATTGTAGTCTTCCAGGCTGGCTGGGCCATTGTCCAAATTTCACATTTGGCCCTCATCCCTGACCTCACCCCAGTTCAGGGGGAACGCGCCGAACTCACTGCTATAAGGTAGGGACAACGACAGTATGTCATCCCACCAAAGGTTACAAAAATGTGTAAAAATCTCAAATCTATTTTCCCAGGTACACTGCATCCGTTTGCGCCAGTGTCCTTATGTACCTAGTCACATGGCTTATACTTCATGTGACAGCCGGTGGAAAGACTACCATCGGTCCAGGGGACTCATACAAGTTTAGAGTAAGTCCCTGATTGCTTGTTTTTTGCCGACCTGGCTGTGTTTGTGACCAACTTCATTAAATTAATTTCCTCTTTTTCTTTAGGATATAGTTCTAATTGGAATTTTAGTCGGCGGGCTATTCTCCGCTTGGTTTCATTTTTGTCTTCAAAGCCCACGCACCTACTCACAAATAAAAAGTTATAACAGAGAAAGGGAATATGACCTAAACGATGAAGTCACCACTGCCAGTTTGTTTCGGATGCCAGCATTATACAAGGTAGCTACTCCTAAAAACTATTTATAAAGTCCTTACTGCGTAGTAGCATATACCAACTCTTTATTTTTGTAGGTGTCGACTTTATACGTAGCAAGTCGTTTGTTCCTGACCCTCAGTTTGGTATACATGCCACTTTATCTCGCAGAGAGTTTGGGCGAGCAAGCAGAATCGCTTGCAACGGTGCCCCTTGTGGCCTACGTCGCGTCATTCCTAGCATCACTGATTGTCAAGTCAGTAAGCTCAAAAGTTAGCAGCAAGGCAAGTACCCTCATTTAAGCCCGACTGTACAGTACAGAGATACATGCGTAAGATCTACTAATTAAATAAATATTGTCATCGACACCAGTAGGTAGATCTGCAAGGGAAGTAACGGTAAGTTCATAGCTACACCGATGTGTTGAAGCGGGAACTGCAATATCATATGTAAGAGTCCTCTTCACAGATTTGCGAACTCCACCGTCGTTGGAGGTGCGCAGTCGTTTTTTGATCAATTGACCTCCAATGTATGCGCGTTTGGTATTAAAATAAAGAAAAATGCATTCACAAACTTGCGAAAGTATAGTTCAAAAAAAACATTAGACTTCATGAGAAAAGTGATTTTTAAATATTGAGAAAAAATGGAAATATGTTTGTCAGTTTAGATGACATAATTGAGGACAAAATGCGTGCAAATTTGGCAATAAATTAAGGAAGAACACTTATCACCAAATAAAAATACTATAATAATTGTAATGATACTTAAAAAAGGATATTGAAAAACACAAGGTTGGTTATTATTGCAAGTCGAAGCAACTACCTGTGCATAGGTACCCTCAATGGAACTGCGACATCATTAGAAGTGTTGTATTACAGGCTCTATATCTATGGGGAGGGCTTATCAGTATCTCAACATGCATTTGGATTGGAATTGGAGTAGGCTCCATCAATCAGACGGGGGAACTATACTTCCTAGCAATTCTAATGGGTAAGAAAAAACCTACCCTAACCCTAGAAAATCTTTTTGAATCCACGATAGCACTGCCTTTTTTGAATTATAAAGAAAACGTCGATGTATCCCCGGCATAGATTAATAATACATATTTTAATCTATTCCTAACAATAATTTAGGATGTTGTCTTAAAGTACCTACGGAAGTCATAAGCTACGCCTAGAAACTTGTTTTTTAAAAAGCTACATACAAACATTATTTATTTTATTAGTGTGCTCCCTTTTGTTAGTGGTGCCTTCCTAGGTCTAGGATGTTTAACCCACTCACCTACGGGTTGTTCTATTAGGTCGTGATGTTAACGACAATGTCTCCATATCGCATGATATTGATTTGCGCAGGT
>Ga0194135_10002910_pt1 | contig 10446 bp, 8 predicted proteins | sample LitLau_LLRF_2013_FD_134024 | JGI IMG/M metagenome (GOLD analysis project Ga0194135, IMG submission 134024) | Freshwater sediment microbial communities in response to fracking from North America - Little Laurel Run_MetaG_LLRF_2013 (version 2) | ecosystem: Environmental > Aquatic > Freshwater >... | reverse complement strand
GGCCTCATTGATATCAGGAAGCGGGCCCTGATTAAGCAGCAAAGTGGGAAGTTGAAGCCCCTGGTTATAGTTTTTGAGCAAGGGACGGTTGTCTTTCTCCGTGAGCCGATGACCTTTGACATGGCGAGGGACAAGGGATATTTGGATCTTGTCACGGGCCAGTTCCATGATCCTCTGACAGAGGGGACAATGAGCTTAAAGGAAGCCCTTGACATTCACGCCATCGAGCCTAGATCCGCTGTCATCAAGGACGTACTGAAGAAGAGACTCGTTCCGCTGGGTGAGGGTTACAGCCTCGCCCTCATCGACCCCGAGAAATCCACCGTCTTCAATTCCGCCAACAATCATCTCCTCCCGTTGAACGTGGCCGTTGACTCTGGACTCGTCCTGACTCCGCGACATCCCTTTGGACTCATTACTGCCCTTGACTACTCCCTCTATAATCCCTCTTCAGGGAAATTCCTTAATCCGTATGGGACAACCCCCAAGGGGAAAGAGTTGAGTTTGACTGAGAGTTTGGAGTGTGGGCTCATTGAGCCCAACACGACCGTCATCAGGGACCCTGTTAGTAGGCGCATTCTGCCTCTCACGGCCGCAATTGCGGAACGGATTGTGGATCCGGAGGAAGGGACGCTGGTGGACCCTTCTACCTCCACCAGGCACAACCTCCGGGATGCTTGGAAACAGGGGTTGGTGGTTCCGGCAGAGGCGAGGGTAAGCCTGACTAGCAAACTACTGCTAGGAGAGCTGAGCATCCTATGGTTTGCTTCGCAATTAAATTAATTGCATCCCTCCTTGGCAAGCTTGGGATTAACCCCGGATGGAGCCGGAGCAAGCACAAAATGCATGAAAGTGGGATGGATTCCAAGGATTTGAGTTGTTTTGCAAAGGCTTTTATATCGGGTGGTACAAGTGGGGGAGCATTCGCATGGAATCAATTAATTCCACTCTACTGAGTTCGAAATTGAGCAATTGAAAATCGAGAGACTTACACTTAACGCTACTCCTGCCGCTGATTGACATTTTCATCAACTTTTCTCTAACCATGATGAATTGATTAACTTTTGTATAAACTTTTGTTTTTGACGTTTTACATTGTTGTCTGATTCCTTTTCCAGCTCGATCGAATGTTGTTGGATATGAGAGGTGGCACGGCGGAAGGGATCTCGATTCTTAGGATAAGGATTATTTGGGAGTGTTTTGTCTCTAAGCTCTCATTAGTCACTAGAATTCAATGTTTGTTAAACTCGTCCATTTTTAATTACTATTCCGGGTTTTTGGTTACTTGCTAAGAATTGGCAGTATGGAAATGTGAAATGGAATGGCAATTGCTATACCTGACCTGACGCATGGGAACTATTTTTACGTAAAAGTGTGTGAGGGTCACACGCTCGTCAGCTCCGTTTTCTGGTTTTGTTTCCTTGGACAGGGAGATCTATCTCTGTCTTTTCTTTCAATTTGCACTTTCTTCTTCCCTTTTAATGCTTTCCTGGTTTAACCGGAATTAACTTGGGATTGATGAAATTATTACTAATTGAGCTCTGTTTTTTTTTTATGCCAATTTAGCTTGCTACAGAAGAAAAGTATCGAACCTGCTCTTCCACCATGAATAATCTCTTTGATTGGTTGACGGAAATTGAGAAGCGTCTTGGGATGCAAGAATGGGTTCGTGAGACGTTGGATGAGATACGAACCCAATTGACTGTTGTGAAAGTAAGGAGAAATCTAGCTGGAATTGGAAGTAACTTATACTTATACTTAAACGTGATTGGTTTGATTTGATGTGTTTATTTTTCAAAGAAAATTCGTGACGACATTGATGACCGTTCTCAACCCGTTGGGACGTGCTTGGATCAAATGCGTCAGCTCGTCGCAACCGGAAATGAGATTTTGTCTGTGGAAGAGATTTCAAGTCTGGAAAAGAATGGGAAGACCCTCAAGACTCGCTATGACAAAGTTTCGGAACAATCTGAGAAATTGGATCGAAAGTTGACATCAGCTGCTGATGAACTCAGGAAATACAAGTAGGAATTCCATGCCGCAGCATTGGATCTGTTGGTTTTGGATCAATTGAAGATATTTAATTTAATTTTTAGAACGGAAGTCACCAGCTTCAAATCTTGGATGGAAAAGTCATTCCGGATTTTGGAGGACAAGGAACGAAATATAAGCAACCTCAGCTCGAGTGGACGTGACAATACAAAGGAATTTGTTAGTGATGTGATTGCTCATCAAGGGGATTTGCGCTTCATCACAATGTCCGCCCAGAAATTCATTGACGAATCTCGCGTAAGTTATAAGTTGGGATTTCATTGCTGCCGGAACTAAATAGTAATTGGAATTGTTTGTACAGGACTATTTACAAGCTTTGAATGACTTCCGAGTAAACTTACCCCAGCGATTGCCATATCTAGAAGGAAAGGAATCCTCCGTGAAGCGAGAAGTGACGGAAGTTGCAACCACTTATCAAGTAAGCTTAATCGAAATTTGCTTTTGCTTGGATTTGGAGCGTGGAAGAGCAGGATGCTGAGAGAAGCCACTCAAAATTAGTTTACCAAAATTTAATCAATTTGCAAATGCGATTAAAGTTAGCTTTCCTTATCTGCCATCTTATTCTTAAACTTTGTTCTTCGTTTTAGGAACTCCTAGCACGTGCCAATAAATTGTTTGACCGCTTGTCCCATCTCGGAAACAAACAAAAGGAATTCCAAGATGCTTTTAACAAGGCTTCCGCCTGGCTCAAGGAAGTAAGTCCAAGAGCTCAGAAGATTCTGTCGGAACCAGTTGGAGGAGAGCCGAAATTGGTTGAGGATCAGTTGAACAGAGCCAAGGCCTTACAAAATGAGATTCTGTCCAATGGGAGACTCATTGACGCGGCGAGACAAGCCACGAATAATCTCCTCAATAGTCTCGAGGACTTGACGCCTGCTGAGCGGGACTCAATTGAAGGGGCAACAAAGGAATTGGAGAGTCGTTATCAGGATTTGATTGAAGCGATGGGAGAGAAAGTGAAGGATCTGGATTCAGCCCTTACTCAAAGCCAAGATGTCCAGGATGCCGTTGACAATGTCACGACTTGGTTAACCCAAGCGGAGAATCAGATCAAGTAAGATTCTCTTATTTTTAGTATTTTTTTTTTTAAATTATTTACTTATTTCTTCCCACTAAACTGAACTGAATCAGTCTCACCATTGTTTTAACCTTATCTTTTATTTAATTTAGATTGATTTCCAAACCTGCAAGTCTAATTCGAGAGCGATTGGACGAACAAATCCGGGAAGTGAAGCTTCTCCAGGCGGACATTGAGTCTCATCGCGTCAGTATTGAGAACATGGCACGCTCTGCTGATAAGCTGCTCAGTTCCGGGAGTCGAGTCTCCAAACGAGTTGAAGGGAAACTTCAAGATGTACTGGCAAGATATGAGAAGTTGGTCTCCAAATTAGTGGAGCGCTCAGTTCTCCTCAATGAAGTCTCAACAGCCCTGAGCAGTTTCGAGTATTCCTCGACTCATTTCGAGCAATGGTTCTTGGAAATGTTTGAAATCATTGAGACTAAACTTGGGGGAGAGAATGGTGGAGCCATGCTGGATGAAGTAATGAGAAAGAAGCAGACGAAAAAACCCGATTTCGATGAGCTAATCACCTCTGCCAAGACCCTTGTCTCGAGGAAGGATGTGACGGATACGACTTCGGCCAAGGACAGAATCAAGGTAATACGAAATCACCCTACTTCCACGATGGAAACTAACTTTTGTTTCCCTTCTTTTTCCAGTCTCTTGAGCAACAATGGAAAGATTTGAACGGCGCCATAGAGGAGAGGAGCAAAATGAACAAGGCTCGATCCGAGCAATTGAATGCTTACGAGAAGCTTCAGGAACAGGTGACGACCTGGCTGACGACGATGGAAATCCGAATTGGAAACTTGAGCCCAGTTGCTCTCGACGTTGAGGTAATCAAGCACCAAGTTGAGGAACTGAAACCATTCGTAAAGGAACACCGTGACTACAACACTACCATTGACAAAGTGAATGAACTTGGAGCTGCCTACGAGTCCTCACTCCGCGGTGAGAGCCCGCGACGTCGCCTTCCCTCAACACCAACCAAACGACCAAGTTTCCGATCCACGGAGTCTCCAACAAAGGCTGGCTCGCCGAGTCCGTTTGGAAGTCGACGCTCCTCTCAAGAGCCGTACGTCCCACTGGAAGATGCTTCTCTAATCCAGGCTCAATTGAATGAAATCAACAATCGATACAATTTGATTGGGATGAAACTATCGGATCGTCAGAGTGAGCTTGACTCGGCTCGTGATGATGTCAAGAGGATTGGAGAGAGTCTGAAGTCCCTGGGACAATTTTTGGATAAAGTGGAGAATAAATTGCCCAAGGAGTCCATTCCCCAGACACGGGATGAAGCAGACAAAGTATTACGAACTGTGAAGAATATCATGGAAGAGTTGTATGACAAGCAAGGTTTGCTGGATAGTACCAAGACACAACTGACTGATCTGATCCGGAGGAAACCCAATGCACGCGGTGCGGAGGAACTGTTGGAAACTTTTGAGGACATTAACAAACGCTGGAAGGCACTCCAGGACAACTGCAAGACGAGAGTTGGATTTCTGGAGAACATCAAAGAGTTCCATGACTCCCATGACAATTTAAACAACTGGCTCAATGCCAAGGATAAAATGATGGGAGTACTAGGCCCCATCGCCTCCGATCCCCGAATTGTTCAGAATCAACTCCAACAAGTCCAAGTGATGCGGGATGAGTTCCGAGCCCAGAAACCGGTGCTGGACAGCTTCAATAATGCTGGTGACAATATCCTGGCGGAAACCAGTCCGGATTCCCTCGATGGGCAAAAGATTGAGGATAAACTCATGAGCGTGAATCAGAAGTGGAATGATTTGCTTCACAAATTGGATGATCGTGAAGGGAATTTGGATGCGGCTTCCGGAGCCTGTGCGGACTTTTACAATAATCTCAACAAGCTCCAGGATAGTTTGCATAAAATCAGTGACGATCTGGATGACTTGAGTTTGGAAAAAGGGAAATTGGACCCAGAGGAATTACTCAAGAAGTTGCAGGCGCTGGACAAAGCACTCGAGTCCCAACGTCCAGTATTGGCTGACGTGCAGGCCTCTGGAGAACAACTCTGTGAGATCCTCACGGACCCCACATCGAAGGCAGACATTAAACAAAAGTTGGCCCAAGTTGGGCGCCTCTTCAACCAATGTCAAAAGAAATTGGACAATTGCAAAGCCGAAGTAGAGAATTCAAAGAAGGATGCGGCGGACTTTGATGAGGCCTGTCAAACCGCTCAGGACTGGCTCGCTGATATCCTGTCACAGTTCTCGGAAAAACTCCTTCTTTCCGCGGACCGTGACGTTCTCAAGGGGCAGGTGGCGGAATTCGAGGTGAGGATTAACAAATGCTTGAAAATTACTTGTCGACAATTCAAAAAAAAAACGTAAATGTGGCTGGAAATTATTTGATTCTTCTAACTGTCCATGTTTTTATTCCAGCCAATCTACAGAGACGTAATGAGTAAGGAACACGAAATAATCATGACAGTCAACAAGGGGAAGGAACTGGCCTCATCCAAATCCACTCGCAAGAATGACCAACGAACAATCACCCAGAATTTGGAAAAGATTCAAAAGGGATGGGACAGACTAAAGAAAGAGACAATGGAGCGAAACACGCGACTCCAGACATGTCAAGAACATTGCCGGAAGTACGACAAGGCCCGTGAAACTTTCCTCAAATGGTTGAGCTCCGCTGAAGATAAGCTGGAAGCCCTCAAGCTTACCTCCTTCAAGAAAATTGACATTGACAAACAGTTGAAGGAAATGAACATTTTCAAAAACGATTTGTGGCGTCATACGAACGAGTACGAGTCGACACGCTCCCTAGGGGAAACATTCCTGGCAGCTTGTGACAAGGACAAGCAGGGCGTGACTGCCGAGCTCCGTGACATGAAGGCGAGATGGGAAGTACTGAACAATGCCGTCCTAGCTAAAGTACAAGATCTGGAAGATGCATCCGCCAGACTCAACGAGTTTAATGACAACATCCGAGACGTCAAGAATGCCTTGAACCGATGTGAAGATCGTCTCGCCTCCGCAGATGACACCAAAGATCCCAAACTTCTTCAAAAGATCAAAGCCATTGCGGAAGAGGCAGCCAAGCTCGAGCGCCCCCTGGACACTGTCAAGGGTCAAGGGGACGGACTCTGCAAAGTGGCCCAGGAATGTGAGTGTGAGTCGGATCACATCAAGGAAACCGTTGATGATCTGCTGGATCGCTATGACGTGCTACGAGCAAGACTGGATGATCGTGGATCCGATCTCGAAGCAGCCCAAAGAGGGATGGCTCAATTCAATGAGCAACTCAAGAATGTAAGCGGGGACTTGGGGAACCTCGAGGATGAGTTCAATGGGATGAAACCAATTGGGCGGGACATTCCGACAGTAAAATCCCAAATTCGTGAAATTGAAAACTTTATGGATAAGTTACATGACAAACGAGCGGATTTGGAGGCAGCCGCAACCACGGCTGAAGAACTCATCCGAGCTAACCTTGCCACTGATGCCAGGGGAATGAAGAGTCAACTGGAGAATTTGGGAAAGCAACTGGCTCGACTCGATGACAAATCCAAACAGCGTGAAACTGAGCTCCACAAAATGCTGGAGAAATTGGAATCCTTCTATGAGCTCTACCGAGCTACGGATGAGGAAATCAATGATTTAGTCTCCAAGGAAAAGTCATTCGGTAAAGGAATTGGTGGAGATGTTGAAAGTATTCGAGCTCAGCAGGCACAATTCAAGGAGTTCCGAGCCAACTTTGTGGAGGCAGTTGGAAAGGAAGTGGATGAATGTAACAAGACTGGGCAAGGACTCATTCAAACTGCTCCCAACGGCGTCAGTACTTCCGGAATTGAAAAGGATCTGGAGAAACTCAATGACAAGTGGAATGCTCTTAAAGAAAAGGTTCATCTTGTTCTCATTTTACAAAAACCAATAATTGAGGAATTACCTTTGTATATTTTACTGACTAACTTTTTTGTTTTTTTCTTTAAATTTTCAGATCAACGACCAAGAGCGGAAACTGGACGTTGCCCTACTCAATTCTGGGAAGTTCCAAGAAGCTCTCGAGGGCTTGAGCAAGTGGTTGAATGACATTGAGGACATGGTAAGTCATCATAGGCCATCATAAGCTATAAACACAAAAATCAACTCGGATCGGAAACGGAAAAAAGTTTAAACTAATTACTTTTAGGTGAGCAATCAGAAACCGCCATCAGCAGACTACAAAGTTGTCAAAGCCCAATTGCAAGAACAAAAGTTTTTGAACAAGATGCTCCTCGACCGACAACCCTCCGTCCAATCCTTGTTCAAAATGGGCAAGGAAATTGCTGCCAATGCGGACCAAGCCGAACGACAACACATTGAGGCGCAAATGGCGAATTTGGGTGAGCGCTACGACAACTTGTGCGACGGCGCGAAGGATCGACAGGCAGCGCTAGAGGAGACAATGGCAGTTGCTAAAGAATTCCAAGAGAAATTGGGTCCGCTCTCTGATTGGTTGGAGAGGATGAGCAAGAAATTAAAGGACTTGTCCCTCATTCCAACTGATGAAGAGAAAATCCAAAAAAGGATTCGGGAGCATGATGTAAGAATCCATTCACAAAAATTGTTTTGAACGTTTTAAATGGTTAGATGAATCGTGTAGGTGGAATTGCATGGACAGGTTTTAATTGAAGTTATGATTTCCTTTCCAGGCTCTCCATGACAGTATTTTAGGAAAACAACCGGAATTCAATTCCTTGGCCGACATTACTGCAGCTCTCATGGAATTGGTTGGTGATGAGGAAGCGGGCGTAGTTGCGGACAAGTTGCAAGACGTGACGGAGCGTTACGGTGCCCTTGTTGACGAGTCGGAAGCTCTTGGGAATTTGTTGAAACAAGCCAAGGGAGCTCTGAGACATCTTGTTCTCTCTTATGAAGAATTGGATCGCTGGATGGATGATATGAACAAGCGACTTGGGAAACATAAAATTATTTCAGTCCACAAGGACAAGCTTCTCCAACAAATGGATCAACTTGTGGTAAGTTTTTGGAAACCGAAAGGTTAGCCCATGTAATTTTAAATTAAGATTGTCACCGTTTCCTTGTTTATTGTAGGACTTGACAGAGGAAATCAAAGAACATGAGAAACCAATTGATGAGACTGTTGAGTCTGGACTCGAACTCATGAAGAACATTCCAAATGATGAAGCCATTCAATTAAAGGAGAAGCTGGACAGTCTCCAGCGTCGCTTCAATGAAATTACCACTAAGGCGTCAGACTTGTTGAAGAATGTCCAGGAAGCTCTCCCATTGGTTACCCAATTCCACGACTCTCACAATATCTTATCTGATTGGATGATGGAGGCTGAGGGAACAATCCAAGGACTAGAAACAATGAGTATGGGTGCTCAAGAGAAGGAAATCACGCGACTCGAGCGTGAAATTGGAGAGAAACGGAAAGTTCTGGAAGTGATCAATCTCGTGGGGCCACAACTCTGTCAACTTTCTCCCGGAGAAGGAGCTTCTACCATTGAAGGTTTGGTAACCCGAGATAACCGACGATTTGATTCCATTTGTGAGCAAATCCAACGACGAGCCGAACGTATCCATATGGCTAAACAGCGGTCCATGGAAGTTATGGGTGATATTGAGGATCTCTTGGAGTGGTTCCGTGAGATTGAAGGTCAAATTAAAGATGCAGAAAAACCAAGCTGTGAGCCTGACATTGTCCGAGTTCAACTCCAAGAGCAAAGGGTGAGTTTACGCTTGGTTTCAATGGCAGACAGAAAATGGACGAGGAAATTCGTCCATGGTATTAAAAACAGAAACGTCACGTACATTTTTTCCTATTTCTTTTTTCAAAAAGGCCCTCAATGATGAAATTGCAAGTCAAAAGGCTCGCGTGAGGGATGTTCTTGCGACTGCCAAGAAAGTATTGCGTGAAGCCGCTCAAGGAGAAGACACGGCGGCCTTGAGGGAAAAGGCGGAGGACTTAAGGGAAATGATGGATTCTGTTTCCAAATTGAGTAGTGACCGTCTCAATGCTCTCGAGCAAGCCCTCCCACTGGCCGAACACTTTGTGGACGCTCACAATGTACTGAATCAATGGATGGACGGGATGGAGGATGACATGGCCACCTTGGACTCTCCCGCCATCCGCCCTGATCAAATCATGAAATTACAAGACAAGACCCAGGCCTTTATTCAAGCCATCAACGAGCACAAGCCCCTTGTGGATAAATTGAACAAAACGGGCGGAGCTCTCATGAAATTGTGTAATGAGGAAGACGCAGGGAAAGTGGACGAAATCATGCACGCCGACAATGAGAGATACAATGCTCTCAAAGTTCATTTACGGGAGAAGCAGCAGGCCCTTGAGAAGGCTCTACAGGAGACGAGCCAGTTCAAGGATAAATTAGATGGCATGCTTAACGCCCTCGAGAGCACTGCTGACCAAGTCAACAATGCCGAACCGATTTCCGCCCATCCCGACAAGATCCGAGAACAAATTGATGAGAATGCAGCAATTATTGATGATGTCAAGAAGAGGGAGGATGCATTCACGGCAGTCAAGAAACAAGCCAATGAGGTCATCAACAAAGCTCCAAATAAGAATGACCCGGCCGTCAAGGACATCAAGCAGAAACTGGATCGACTCAATAGTCTCTGGGATCAAATTCAGAAGGCCACCAAGACCCGTGGGAAGAATTTGGATGAGGCCCTTGTGCTGTCCGAACGGTTTTGGTCGGAGCTCCAAGCAATCATGGAAAAGTTGGATGCTCTTCAGGATGCGCTCAAGAGTCAGGAGCCGCCGGCAGTTGAGCCCAAAGCCATCCAGAAACAGCAGGATGTGCTCCATGACATCAAGAAGGATATTGAGAAAGTGAAGCCAGACGTGGGACACTGTCGACAGAGTGGGCAGACGTTGATGAAGATTGTTGGAGATCAGGACAAACCCGAAATTAAGAAGAACATTGAGGACTTGGACTCTGCGTGGGACAATATCACTGCTCTCTTTGCTAAGCGAGAGGAAAATCTCATTGACGCTATGGAGAAAGCAATGGAATTCCATGAAACGCTCCAGGTAATCCAGGCAAACGTTTCCCTAAGCACAATAAAATCTTTCCTGTAGAGTTTATATCATTTTTGTTTTCTCATTTCAGGCCATTTTGAAGTTTCTGGACAAGGCCGAGCACCGCCTTGCTGGATTGGGAGGAATCGGGACTGACATTGAGGCAGTCAAGACGCAAATCAAGGAACTGAGTGACTTTAAAGGAGACGTCGATCCCATGATGGTCAAAGTCGAAGCTCTCAACAGGTACGAGAAACAAAATTATTACATGCGCAAATGCAACGCAAATGGAATATACGCCAAAT
>Ga0194135_10002909_pt1 | contig 10447 bp, 9 predicted proteins | sample LitLau_LLRF_2013_FD_134024 | JGI IMG/M metagenome (GOLD analysis project Ga0194135, IMG submission 134024) | Freshwater sediment microbial communities in response to fracking from North America - Little Laurel Run_MetaG_LLRF_2013 (version 2) | ecosystem: Environmental > Aquatic > Freshwater >... | reverse complement strand
TCCTTACGAAAGGAATTCTACAAAGGAGAAAGTTTTCTTTAATTTATTTTCTTCACCTTTACCTTCAACCTAAATTGTATGGATAGGAGGATCATTATAATAAAAATTCAATTTCGGTTTTATGAAGGCCAAGCGTAGGCGCAAACGGGAAGCACAGTTTCCTTTTATTACTTCCATTTCAATTGGGATGAGCCCATCATCGTCTTCAGGCTTGCCTTGGGAGAGGGCGAAGTTTCTACTGAGATCGGGGGATCTCTGCCAGGTAGTGTGTGCACTCGGCCTTAATCCCAAGTCAAAGTCAACATCATCTCCTCAAGAAAGTCTCTTTTCCTCATTAAAACCCCGCTTCTCAATCTCCCAAGTGGAAATAGGGAGAAAGCTGAGATTGAAAAGCCTTTCTCCTCCTGCTCATCCTCATCCAATCACAAACATCCGCCTTCTCATCCACCTCAAATCCAAATGGCGGAGGATATTCATAATGGATTCTCAGCTTACACTCATTACTTGGTATTTTAAGAGATAATTTTATAATTCCTTTGGATTTCCAACTGAGATTGATCCATAGTTATATTTGTGAAATTAACGTCTTACGCACACACATTACACCTTCCTTACCCTCATCATCAGACTGGCATTCTTTTATTTGGATAGGCAAATGCAAACGACTCGACTGAATTCACGGGAAGAGTTTGCATTCGCAGATGAGCTTTGCATGATTTCGATTCCAGTCCGGTTTTCAAAATCATTCATCCCTTCCAGTTTCAGTTGAATCAGTTGAGTCTTCTCAGAAGGAATCTTTTGTGGCCATGCTTGCAAGATAAAGAGTTTATTGGCCAATTTAGCTGAGGCTGACCTTATAGAAATTGCGTCAAATGTCAAAGGTAGAATTAATTATGGTGATTTCAATTTGGGGAGCTTTGGCTTTCTCTTGTATTGGCCATAATATGTCTATGAGGAACGTGGAAGTACGCTGAGGTGAGGTCTGCTTTTGGATGAAAGGCCAAATATTTGACTACAATTAATTTTGTCGTAGCCAATATTTATTAAATCCATATTGTGCTCAGCCCGTGTAGGCTCAAAGGACTTAAAGCCTTTCACTCATTCATCCTCAAATGAACTCTCTTTCTCCCGTTTCTGAACTTTTCCCATTTGCGGTTTAGTCAGCTTTCCAAAGGCAAGTAGGCCGAGATGAAGGAATGGTGTTGGTGATTCTGTTGAGCAGGGGAAGGCAAAAGCGTGCGGTGGGCGTCATGGTGTTCCGCATGGAAAGTAGGGTCCATGAACCTAAATTTAGGGGAACGATTATTATCCCTGGGTCGGAGAAAGATGTTGGTGGTCGTTGCTATTGTCAGGCCATAGAATCCTTCCCATTGAAATCATTGTCTAACGTCTCCAACTCCAACTCCAGGAGAGGGCAAGGAAATCAGTGGGAAAAGATGTTTCCCGACTTCTAATTATAGGAACTAAGGACCGCTCCTCGGGGGGAGTCAGAGGGGAAAACGGGATGAAATTAAACTTTCTCCAGCTGTTGCCTAATGCCTTCCATCTCCGCTCCTGCTGATGTACCTATCTATTAGTGAGTCATTTTCCATTAATTTTCTCCCATTCTCACTCTCGCTTCCAACTTAGAGCTGACGACTACCGCACCAAATTCCGTTCCCTCAACTTTCTCCTCCTGACTCCAAATTTACAACATTCACCGGAAATTCATCTTCCCTACCGCTGGCAGTTCTTTCACCTCTTCTTCAATTCCGATTCCAGTGGCGTTCCCCGCCTTCATTTGGAAAATGACACGCAACTGGAATTGAGGAATTAATTGAAAGTGTGCGTCTAAACCAAACCGTAGACAAATTACTACAATTTCAATGCAACAACCCAGCCATCATGGAAAACTGGAGGAGAATGAAGTAAAGCTTAGATTCAAATTACACATCTCTGATTTGGAGTGTGGTTAAAAAGAAAGGCAATTGATTCCAGAGCACCGCCGCGCCGGTGAATTGGGGGGAATTGGCGGAGATGGAAACTCTCCGGGGACTTCTTCCGGTGCGTCCTTTTCATAAGATTGGGATTGGGGACGGGAAGCCCGGCATGGAGAGGGAAGTATTAGTCTCCCGTAAAAAGAACTTTCCTTCACCAGACGAAGAGAGACTAGGAACATGTTGAATTCACTTGATATCGACCAAACTATCTCTAAATCCATACATTCCCATTCAAAACTTTCTCCATTATTTCCTTTCTCCCCTTTTAAGAAAATCCGTCTGCATTGCCAATTATTATTCTTAGATTTGATTTGTGTCAGATCCTTGCACCGAAAAAAGGAAAGCTTTTGAACTGAAATAAAGAATTGGATTTGTTGTTAGATTGTTGACCTTGATCTGCGTATTCATTTTCTTCGATTCCCTAAGACACGAGTCTTACTTCAGATCACACTGGCACATTTCCACCCAATACTTGACGCACTCTAGCTTTTAGTATCATCCCATTAAGAACGGTGGAAACCGTGGCGGAGTTCATTAAATGGAAAGTGGGGAGTTGGGGGAATATGCTTTCGCATGTCTCTGATGGATGACTGTGGAGGACCGTTAAAAGGAATCTTGATGAGATTTTTTTCCCCTTCTCATATCTCCTTAATTTGAGTAGACGGGAGAAAGCGACGACTGGAGTTGGAAATTTTCTTGAGAAGCGTCGTCGTCTCAGTCGGCCCATCACATGTCGTCGAGCCCCCGCCCGAAACTTAGTGAAAGTTCTCTTGCTTTAATTGTCTTTCCTAGAAAATTTCCAAGCATTGAAAGTCTTAAGAGGAAATTCAAACCTTTTTTCCCTTTCTGTCTGTTCGTGTTCAAAAGAATGAGAGTCGTCCCCCTCCCCCACTCCCCTAAGGTTATTACCAAACATAGTTATTACTCCAGTTTCATAATAATTCTTGAATTCACTCTAATAGTAATTCTAAATTCAAGGAGATTTAAAAGAAACTTCGACTTTCAAAAGTTAAAGAGCCCCTTAGCCTTTGAAAGTTGGAGGTGTCGCACTTTGGAGCGTCTGAAAATATGATATAACATGACAAGAATAATTTAAGTCTTCGTATTCAAGTGGTATTGTGTCGTCATTGTATTGGTATAATTATTACAGTAGAACTTTTAGTTCATGCCCAGCAGCAGGCGTCACAGAATTAGAACTACAGGGAGACGATTAAAAATTAGGTCACAACTGGAAGGCAGCCCATTCCTCGTTCCATTCTTATTTAGGTGGAGAGGAGGAAATTTTTGGACGTGGTACTTAAGGGCTTTAGCATACTCCTAACGTAGCGAGCACAATATTCCACTAATATTCCACATGGAAGAATTGGAGAATCCCCTTGGTCTTAAAGCATAAGGTGTGTCTTAAGTCTTAAGGAAGTTAATTTCAAGTAGAGCACGCTTTGTTGCATAAAAGTAAAAGTAGGTTCCTTGTCAGGGGTTTAAAAGACTAAGAAAAGGATAAAAGAAATTAAACGTAAACTCGTACATTGCAAAATGCTTCCCTGTATCTACTTAAGGAGAGGAAGTGGAGCGGTCACAGTTTTAACTAATTTCCGGCTACGGAGCCGTAAAACTTGAAGAGTCTAATTGAACTTGAGTTGCTAAGATAGCAAAAGACGATGCCGTTGATAAGCTTAATTCAAAATTTAAGTATTTCAGCATTTCGGGAACCAGCTTCCCCATGGTTCTTACCACGATTCACGAATGTCTGTCACGAATCTCATTCTCATTAGAATCTACGCACCCCCAAAAGAACTTTCTCCAATCCAAAGAAACTTTTACGGGGAAGGAAGGAGATAAATGGGGACATAATTGCACTCATTCATCATTTCTCGTTAAATTTGAGGCATGTCCGCATGTCGGAAGAACAAGAGAAGATCACTCCGGGAATTCCGTCTGGAGAAAATAAACGCAATAAATAATAGCAGGATAGGAGAAGGAGTTTATTGGGCACAATGTGCGAAGTCGGTTTTTTCAATGGATGAAAAAATGGAATCGATGACATCAAACTTATCTTCGGAACGTGCTGAGGGTAGGGAATGCGTCAAAATTCGCAGAGGCATCAATAATTCTTGCTCTCCCTCCCTGCTGTGCCGCCCCTGTCACTGGAAGTTCCGGAATGGCAAAATGCAGCCTCCATTTTGTCAATTTCCGTTTCCGCCATCCTCCGGGCGAAGCACTATAAAGCTCATTATAATTTCTTCCTTGAAAAATCCGAAAGTTTCTAAGCTGATAATAAAAAGTCTTTAGCAAGCAAGCGGTGGTGGTGGTGGTGGTGGGGTAGACGTGAGGTAGAAACTTCGTTAGGCTGAGAAGAACCGCCCAGCCAATATGATTTTGTTTCTAATGGAAGGGGTAATGCGTGAGGCGAGGCTGAGTTTCGGAGAAAGTAGAGCAACGGCGTGAGTATTGATTCCGACCGACCTGCACTTGGAACCGGCAGGCGGAAACCACTTGATGCAACTTCCAGGTCCTGGAGACGGGAGACGTCTTCCCTTTGTTCCTAATAAGGATCCCTCATTGTCAACCTTAATTGTGCCCCACGGGGCCCAGCAAGGTTCCTTTCCATTATTTCTTTTTCCTGGAACGTTCGTATCCTCCGCTTTCTCCATCTCTCGACCCCACTCCTAACATTCTAATTTTCACCTAGCGGATTCTGCCCGATTAAGGGGGAAGCCATCGCTGATGGCTGGCACTTACAGCAGATAAACAAAGTATTTTCTTCTCAAGGAAAACATGTTTGCAAAATGCAAAATAATGTTGGAAAGGGTAGCTGGACAAACTGTGATTTATGGAAATGTAGGAAAAGTACTTTCACTTCAAAGTGAAACTGCGACAGGTGATAGATTGAATAGGGAAACTTTAACATTAGCCTTTTAAGCATAAGTTATTTAGAAAGGAGAAAGTTTGTCGTTTGGGATCCTCCATACTGAAACTTTGACTGTAGAACAGGAGCTCTTATTATTATTATCTCGTCGTTCCTCACGCGCGAATCCGATACGACACTCACCTTTGTTGAGTCTGAATGGGGGCGGGGATCTGGGTAAAGTAAAAGTGTTTATATTAAAATTGTAATATTTTTTACTTGTGCATAACTTTCTCCGGGAAGAGGATTTTTGAATAGGAATTAGGGTTTTTGCATTTGAAATGGGAACTTTCTCTCAAAAGGTACGTAGTACGTACGGGGGGAAGCGGAATACGATTAAAATGGAATAAATTCCTTTTGCGGATGGGAATGAGTAGATGAGGAGCAGCAGAGTGACTGCGAGGAGAAAGGTAGCGGGTAGCGTCGAGGGTCTCGGTTCTCGTGGTAGTGCGTGACAGGGAATTTTGGAAAGTGAAAGTTGGGTAGGTGGTTGACTTTCTCCTCTCCTTTTGCATTTCCGACGCCGCCAACCAAGGCGGGCGTGGAGTCTCTAAACCTGCAAACTTTATTCTATTTATTCATTTTCTTCCTTTTTCTCCATTCCCCGACGAGTTCCTTTCCTTTTTTCAAATCCCACGAGAGCGGAAGAGAAAGGGAATTTCACTTGAAGCAACAGTTTTCTCTTACAGCTCAGTTCATTTTTTCTCTCTCCGACAAGTCTCTCCCGTCTGAATTCCTATTCAGAAGGAACCTTCCTCCTAATTTCCTCCCTTATCTGTCATCGTCCTGTCGCTCTCCTTGACTCGACTCCGTCCTCCCCCCCGCCTCAGATTCACTTTCACCCAACGCAGCTTCCAGCATCCATACTTCCGTTTCCCACACACACAAGCACACGCTCCGAGAGGATCACATTTGCATGCTCTCAGGAGCCAACCCAGGATTCCCGCAGCACTCAGGTTCTTGGTTCGCTCTGTTGCTTTCCGTATAAATTGTATAGCAACAGCAACTGGCAACTGAATTGTACCTTTTTGGGTAAATGTAAACTTAAAATACTTTTTGCGTATTTTATGAAGAAAGCGGAATGCGTTCATAATGTAGAGAGAGAGAGAGAAAAGGCGACGAGGACAGGAGAGAGGATGTTCTCGGCTTCCTTCCTTTTTAGACTCGGTTAACTCTCTCCTATTTACTCCAAGAATAGAAAATTTAATCAACTTTCCTTTTGTTCGAGTAAGAAGAAAAGAAGTCTTCCTCCTGACTTTCTACACGCACCATTTTTTGGTATGCTGGTGCAGTAGAGAAGAGAATAGGGACGGCCCGTATTGAGCTCGCAGGATTGGATGGGAGCTTTCCGAGGAGAGCCGTCTCAGCCAATCAGAACAATGCATTGGAATTGGAAAAGACAAAAGGAAGCTTTCTCTCTCATAGTTAGATTCAACTTTCTCCTCTCTCATGCAGAAGGTAGAGATTTCATTGTCAACCCCAAAGCCTCTCCACCACCGCCGCCGAATCCCATTCCATTTCATTGTTCCTCCGACTCTTTGGTCTAGAACCGTACCGGAACTACAAAGTTCCTGAATGAGATACTGGGGACATGTTTCCCTTCCAGATTACGACACGTCCATTACATCTCCATTATCATCACAACCACTTTCCCTTCCTGCTTTGGTCAACTTAAAAATAATGGCTTTCCCCCTATCTGTCTTCTCCTCTCCCTACCCGAATCCGAGTGTCACAGAAGCTACCCAATTCTTTCGAAATGACAACAATTATTGTCGAGACTTATATCGTTACGATGCAGAAGGAGTGCTCTACGAATTCATGAAAGGAATCTTGGCAGTAGTGCGCAGTGTCACTGATCTCTAGCTTCAGAGTTCTCAACTGTGTTGTCCGAACCCAATCACGGCGGAAGTGTTTTGTATTAGTTGAAAGAAATACCTGAAATTCATCGAGCTAAATCTAAATTAAGAGTAGTCTAACTGTGTGGAACGTTTGAGATTCCATAAACGTGATAGAAGAGTTTAGATTTGTATTAGAATAAACTAATTCTAAGAAAGTTTAAAAACGGAACGCACTAACTAGAGGTACCTTCTTAATTAATGTTACTGTAAGGTTGTAATCCTCGGAGAATAGAATAGAAGTGACCTCTGACCTTATCGTAACCTCCTCCTTGTGATGATGATGAAGAACTCATTCAGTTTTGTTAAAATATCCTATAGCTCATATCCTCAAAATGTTGAATTGTTAACGGTGATATACTGAACTTTATGCATTGTATTCAAAATTCATGATACAAATATCCAATGGAACCCTGAAGCTTTTTAGTTTAGAATTTTAAGTTAAAGTTTATATAGAAAAATGAATTCCGACATTTGATGTTTTTAGAAGGGTGATGAGAGGTGTGTTTGAGGGATTGGAACGCCGATTCTCTATAACGTGGAATGAATTTGATGTTTTCTATTAATTACGATGTTAATTTTAAATTGTTGTTGGGGATCCAACCCTAATGGATCTCACCACGTCGCCGTTTAGCCAAGTAAGAAACAATAAAACCTTTAAATTGTTGCGTTGATCCGACTGTTGTTTGCTGTAAAAATCTGTGAGATTTATTCACACACCTTATTCTGGAATCGGTGTTGGATATATTAAAAAAAATGAATCCAAAATTGGAACCGGAACAAGGCCCGTCCATGTCCAGCTCGCTTCAGCCTCCCGTTTCTTCTTAAACCAGCTCCCCGCATGCTGTCACAGAGATCTTCTCCGACGTCTTCCCGGTCTTCGATCCGAATTTCTAGAGGGATAGAAATAACAGATTCACGGAGTTATTGCGGAGTCTGACGCACACGAGATAAGTTTCAATGCAATTGGATTGCTTTTGTGTTCGTTCATGATAAAAACTCGGCTCAACAAAACGAGAATAAACTCTAAACTTCATTCAAAGTGAAAGCTTTTAAATTATTTACTTCCAGTTTCTATCTTTCTAACATTTTAAATAAAAGTTGAGCACGGGGTGGGGAACGAATTTCTTGTTAGGAACATTCAAGTTCTAAAAGTGGAACAACTTCCGATCGTGCAAGTGAACTTTGAGATAGAAAAAGACTCCAGCCAGTGAAGTTCACTGGAATTCGGAAAGAATTTAAGAGTACCGTGCATTTCCAGTAGAAAAATCATAAATAGAGAATCAGGAGCAAGCAGGGATGCTCACCTCAATTTTCTTGAGGATGTCGAGCCCAGAGACGATCAGCCCGAAAACCACGTGCTTACCATCCAGCCTGTAATCGAGAAGAAAAGAGAATGACATTGGTCAATAAAATTATATAGGTTCGATATAACATAAAGCGTCCGTCGGAGGATGAAATGGATTGCTCTCTCATCGCAAAACATGTTACGCATTAACCGAAAATAACCTTGGTCACTTTCATTTTCTCTTTCCCACCGTGGTGGTGGTGGAGTAAACGCAATTTCCTTTCCACTCCATATAATTTGATGAAGAACAGAAAAAAGCGGCAGGTGACCATAAAAATAAGAGAAAACTCGCCTCGGTCTAAGCGAAAGCTACAAGTTTTTATGGATAGGCTGGGGGATACTGTGAGCTACTGGAACTGGGTACTTTAGTCCAAAGTCCACCATGCTACTCAAAGAAGAGAAAATAAGTGAAGAAATGCAAGGAATTATCGAAAGCTTTTGGCTTGCTTGTTGCAACCTCAGCCGGAATGCTCTCTGCATATCAACTACTTCTACCGGGAACCAATAAAATTTTGGTGCGAAGCGATTTCCTACAAAATGGGGCAAAAGAAAATCCTGGAGTTAATTCGATTGGAACGTAGGGTCTTTGGTAGGAATGAGCAGTTTAATTTGGAACTGTGAGCTGAAGAAAGTGAAGCACGAGAAACTTACCAATTAGTTGGCTGGAAGGTGATAAAAAATTGTGAACCATTCGTATTCACTCCGCTGTTCGCCATAGCGAGAGTACCTGGTGCACTATGCCTTAGCGTGAAGTTCTCATCAGGAAACTTATTCCCAAAAATGGATTTTCCGCCAGTTCCGTCATTATTAGTGAAATCACCACCTTGTGCCATCTGAAAGAATCGGCAGAGGTTTCAGATTAGAAAGAGAATGACCGAAATTCTAAAGTAGTAGAAAAGTGGCATGATTCCCAACATACAAATCCAGGAATGACTCGGTGAAATACTGATCCTTGGAATCCAAAGCCTTTCTCATGCGTACACAGGCAACGAAAATTTTCTGCTGTGATCGGGACTACGTCAGTTCTGAGGACAAATGTCATTCTACCAACCACGCTCTTTCCAATTTGAATATCCAGGTAAACTTGCGGATTTTTAGGTGCTCGTGGGTTGGGCCCGGGTGCCTAACAAGAAAATCCGCAAATTACCAAATGTACTAATGATGAATAATTGATTCAATGGGTGTGGCCTGCCCGCCTGCCGAGATAAATGAGCCTTTACCATTTGTACTGCGATTTGGGCATCCTTCTCTTCCTCCTTGCTATCGTCGCCGTTTTCTCCCTCGCCATCTTTTCTAACCCCCAGCGTTTCTCCTGCATGCTTAGTCAGCCAGGCATCTTCTTGCCACACCGGTCGTGTTGAGAAATCCCGAATCTTCATTGGCTTTGCCATATTTACACGAATCGTTCTCCCAAATAATTCTGAATCGTTCTACAAATTGACAAGGAAGCAAAAGCCATTAAATACTTTTCGGAAAATACAACAGTGCGGCAGGTTTACAGCTGAATCTACTAATAGCTAAAACGGTTACCATATTGTCTATAGCTGCGGCAGCATCTTCTGCGGCTTCAAACTCAACAAACGCAAATCCTCTGTGTGCCTGAGTCTCATAATCCAATGGCAACTGCACATCATTTATATCTCCAAATGGAACGAACGCACCTTTAATTACATCAACGTCAACTTCTTCAGATAGGCCACCTGGAAATAAGTTGGCTGAATCTTTAGTATGTTCTTGGGACCACTCGAGTCATTAAACTCCGCTGCGCCGCCGGTAATGCATTTTTGTGTAAAAAGTGGTAAACGCTGGGTTCTAAAAATAATAATAGTTTAGGATGTGTTGAAATTCCACTTACCCACATAGACTGTCTTCTTTAGCGATTGCGGAGTGCTCATTCTATGTATGTCTTGTGGATTGTATACTGTACTGTTTACTGTTAATTGTTAAAAATGGAACGGTAACACGACCAAATAAACCAACCAAACCACGGTCGAATGTCAATCAGTTCACGACTCACAACACGACCTGCTGAAAACACTAGAAAGTTCGAAATAATTCTTTCCCGCCTTGCCTGTTGTAATCAATCCCCCGTCAATATCCACGCTTCACTTTTCATCTTTTTTTATTTGTTAAATTAATTCTTATCAATTTAAAACAATTTAGTCAGAAGCAGGAAAGAAGAGTCGTCCGAAAAAGAAACTATCGCTTTGCATTCGCGTGTGTCAACTTTTCCTTTCTTTTCTTCACGTGTTTCTTCATCTTCGACTGACGCTTCTCAGCTTTCTGGTCTTTCACAGCTTTCTTCCGGTCCTGCAAAACG
>Ga0194135_10002908_pt1 | contig 10451 bp, 4 predicted proteins | sample LitLau_LLRF_2013_FD_134024 | JGI IMG/M metagenome (GOLD analysis project Ga0194135, IMG submission 134024) | Freshwater sediment microbial communities in response to fracking from North America - Little Laurel Run_MetaG_LLRF_2013 (version 2) | ecosystem: Environmental > Aquatic > Freshwater >... | reverse complement strand
ATGACGAATAGAAATCCTAACATGAGAATATGTGGCAAATTCGAAAAGTAAAAGAAACTTAAAAATTCGCCAGGTTCAAGTTTCTTTGGAGAAGGAAATATTTCCGTAGAGTACTGATAAAAATAAATAAAACATTAACCACTAAATAATTACTGAAAGAACAATAAACAAATGATTATTTAGATATGAGAGTGTGAGTTACATGATAATTGGGTGTTGAGTTGAATAGCATTTTGGTAATTAATCTGTCGATTATAATTTGCAGGGCTGAAAAACCTGAGGAGTGATAGTTATTTGCAGAATCTGTGAATAGTTAATAATTATTATGATCTTTTAATTAGGGTGAACTTTTATTTCAAATGAAAAAAATTTAAACCTGTTACACACAATCGAAATCGTCCCGAGTTTGACCTTTCAAAAAGGACAGTCTTTTTGTAGGATAAAAGTAGTCCTTGAGTCGAATTGTGTAAGAAATCTTTTGATTCTTCGAGTAATCTTTGGGATCTAAAGACTTAAGTCCATCAAAAACCAAAGCTCCGTAAAATTGATTATTTTCACTTTCACCCTGTTGGTTTTTGAGACCAGTTTGGGCCGCGTATGTTTCAATAGCTTGGTCATCTTCGAAAGGCAACCAGACTAAAGACTTTTTATAGGATTCAAAAACATATGTTTGGATTTTCCCTGTGAAATTTTTTGTGTACTCGTTGTCCGGTGTGTAGCCAAGAATTGCGTTGGTTCGGAAGTTATTAATTATTTCCTGAAAATTTAACAAAGCAACAATGAAGAATTGTATTTACGAATAGATTAGGAATGGTTGGAAGGAAAAGACTATACCTGTTCGTATATTGGACCATAGTATTGTGCAAGTTGTATTTGAGAGTCGTTGGGAATGTTAGATCTGCCGTATGCTAGACATATGGCGAAAAGCGAAGGTAGGATGATTTCTACGGCAGTTAAAATATAGTGACGCTTGCGAATGATAAGGTTCTTCCATAAGATGAGCCATAGTTGACGACGTGTTTTAAGTAGCCACGCAGTGTCCATTGTAGTTGTAAATCGTGAATGGTGGATTTCTCTTGAAGAATGATATTACCAATTCAACTGGTGTCACACGACTAATCTTGATAGTGAGCTTGACATGTAAAGTGTGTTAGGTACTTTCGTTAGAGGAAAGGAAGTGAAATAAAAGTGTAATCGATAACATCCTGAGATCCTGACATCTATTTTGTATTCTAATTTGTGTGACGGCTGGCTGTTAAGATAAGACACGAAGAAAAATACGAAGAAAAACGATTATCATGGTGAGAGTGAGCAGAGAAATAAATGACGCTTGTTTGTAAAAGAATACATCTTTAACCACATCCGAACCTAGATATATATATTTCTTATTTATAATATTTAGAGGGTAAATTATACCCTTGATTAAAGTGACGTATAGTATCGTTATATATACGCAGTTAGTGGTTGAGTTGATTCCTCATTTTCCGTAAATGATAATAGAATAACAATTAATGAGATAATGTCCAGTTAGATTACTTGTTAGTCAAGTTGCTGTCGTGTCCAAATGAAAATTGTGATAAATTCGTGAGAGTGATCTCGTAAACAAGTTGTTTTGAATTTAATAAAAAATCCACTTGAATCTCTTAGATGAAGAATACATAACCAAAGGTACACATGGACAAACAAAGTTTGGTTTTGCACGTTTCTTAAATGTAGCAATGCTAGTGGCAATAAGGCATAAAATTCGTTAAATATACTGCTGGTATATTAAGTATATTCAAATATGGGTATATCTGCTGAGAGACTTTGCAAATAGAAACATAATTTGATATTTTCTAGTACTAAAGTAGTAAACGTGTTGGAATTAAATATTCTTTTATTTAATTTGAATACTTTAATCTAAAACCAACTCAAGAAGGCTTCGTATTAATTGCAAGCTAACTTTTTATGAATTTCCTGTATGTAAACCCTGACTATGCTGATTGAGTGGATAAAAATGTATTTCTCTAGGCTTACTAAAGTTACTGTTGGTATGAATCAAATATGTCCGATTGAAATAGGGTGCACAAGTTTATTGTTTAGATTTAATTTTTAAGATACAATTTCAATTTTATGTAAAGTAACTTAAAATGGGTGCGTCATAGAGAGTTCTTTTAGTGTCACAATTAGTAAGTATTGACCAATGAAAAATGTCATATTTGCCCACATTGACAAATTGGTGGTATGATTTTTTTGTAATTTGTACAATAGAGTTTCATTCATTTCACTTCGTCATACAATCCGTCAACTAATTAATCAACCTTCAAAAACCTGCTTATTCCACTAATTAGTCCTCAGGTTCAGCGAGCTGAAGCGGAAAATTTGTCGAAAATAAGCTGTTGAATATGTGAGCGTATTGAATGTCCCATTTTCACTCTTCTTTAGGTAATACTCAATTGCCCTCAAAACGTAATAATACAGATTTCGCTATTAAGTTTGTGTACAGATATCTTGATATCATCTTTAACCATATTTTACCGTTTTAGTGTTTGTGGCTCGCTTAAATTACACCTGTCTTGGCATTGATTGAATGACCTCGTTCAAATATTGCGTCGATTAACTCTACTAGGTCAAACAAATAAAGCGCTCCGATTTCTAGAGTCATTAATGTCAACTCAACAAAGTGTTCCTTTGTACTTCAGAAACTTACACCACGATTTACCTGGTTGACTAACAAGAAATATTCAGTTTCCTGAAGAGAAAAAGGAGAATATGTTCCTGAACAAATCAAATACATGTACTATATTGCTTTGCTTAAAAATAGCAATATGCCAATATCAAATTCTTATTGTGTAGTAAGTTATCTGTTTATATAATGCATTACACTTCCCTTGCTCTGCTTGTTCCAAGAAACAAGAAACAATACACATAATTTTATACACAGGGTTTATTACTTCCTCCTTTTTGCCAGCTTAGAGGTTCACATTATTGCAACGTGTCCACATGGCCAGGTCAACATCACCGCCACATCATCCTGCCACTTGAACTACGTGTAATAGTCTGATTAATTCACTTTGCTGTACCAGCAAGACATTTAATTCTTACCCATCCTGCCTATTGATTATTGGTATATTATCTTCAGCTATTCTATCTGTACAAATGTAATGCAATTTTGAAGTTGAACAAAATTCCTGCCACTGGAGTCAAACAGGTAACAATAAAATGGCATGTTGGCCACTTCATGTTGGCAGATGTTCAAAATGTCATATTTTATCATTACGCAGTATATTCGATTTCTTCCTCACCATATGGAACCATCCAGCTTCTGTTCGGTGTACAGTTTGCCAAACCGAAACAAATTTTGAAAAGTTGGATGACTTGTGATCTTGACTTTGAAGTTTGAGAGCATCCAGTGAGGTAACGAAACGATTTTAAATTTATAAGCGTCTTGATAAATTTATTTAATCTTCTAATTGTTTTAAACTTGCATTTCCAGTGGACGACCGAAATGAACATCAGTATTAACAGTTTGGGTCGGGTGGAAGGAAATAAGGGTCTGTACAATTGTTTAACTGTCTTTTTACCTGTGAAGAATCCTTGGATCTGCAGAAACTTAAAATTGTTTGCTTCTAAAATTGATCTTTGTACGCTCAGCATGCACAACAAAACCTTGTTAAGTTTCAATCTATGGGAAGGTAGTGGTTCGTTAGATTATGACAACTCTTAGGTTAAGGATTCCAAAGATAGTTAATATTTCATTCGTTAAAAACTCCCCGAGTCCTTTCCTGCAGGGGAACCTGGGGAGTATAGTAATATTCGAAGTATGACATAATCCCAGAATCCTTAAACGCCAAATTCAATTTCATTATAGCTGATATGGCTTCAAGGAGCTTGGTAAATTTTAATACAGTTACAGTTGCTCTTTTTAGAGCATTATTGCTCGGATTCGTGATTGGAGATTCCCTGTAAAACTGTACAATGGGTAGCCTATTGTAATAATTTTTCTCAATTAATTAATCTTGTGTCACTTTGTATCAACATCAATAGCCAGCTCATTCATTCTGAATCATTCTCTTCATACTCAACTTGACTTGGATACAAAAACTTGAATTGGTGTAAACAGAGCGATGGTCCAGAATGAGTCAGTGGTATAATTGGTATTTCAGAACTGCATTAGGATTAGAAATTTTAAGACAAATAACTTTTTTGAACGGGTATCTAAATTAAGTAAAGGGTTATACGCATAATGTCGATAAGCAGTTTTTAAAAATATAATACAAATTAATTCAAAATTATAATTTAAGGGTTCTGGTTGTCACTGTCAGGGAAATTGTTTTATATTGTTCCACTAGTTATATTCTGTTGAATATTTATTTAGGTTTAAAAGAGCATTTATTGGCAAAATTGGGATGAAACTAATTAATTTGTAAGTCAAGACAAGAAGCTATTTGTTGCTTTATTACTTATTACCTTGATAGTTAATACTTTCGACTCATCTCTATTGCCGTAATACAAGACAGAATAACAGAATATCAGGAAGCGAAAGATTGGAAATCCAAAAGAATACTAGGCTTATCCACATAAGCCTTCCTTTAATATAAAATAGTCTCATAATGTCTGATATTTCATAACCTCGAGTGTTCAACTAAGTTCTGATGGTTGAGAGGCTAGAGCGACAGACTTTAACTCACACAGTTTGGAGTTCGAACCTTCTCTTCTAGGGAAGCTTAGTTACTTCCTGGCTCGGTGATACCTCTCAGAGAGGCAGTACGGGGAAGGTACATGCTGGGTGATATGACTATCACCGTAATTGACATATAAATGTTTAGGGTGATATGTCTCAGTGTGCATTGTGGCGAAAGCCCGTCTCCTAGTATGGAAGATAATTGTTGTACGATTAATACGACAGAGACGTAACTAAACTATTCTTTGACAGTTTGAAGTAAGTTTTTCCCAACAAGTTTTACAATGAGGTTAAACATTGTATTCCAAATTAAGGTTAAGAAATACCAGATAGCTTTCGCGCAATGAAGCACTCATAAATAACTTAAAATACACGTGACTTTTTTTTAACTGGGATTCGATAAAGTGTAAACTTCGGACACCGTATTGATTGTGATGCCAATGATTTAACTATCTGCTGCATTATTAAACCATAAAAATCAATACAATCTTCTATTATAAGACAGAAGGAAGCGTTAGTAAATATATTTCAACGCAGGTTTGGAATTCATTGAGAGCATTGACCTATTGCTAGTAGTTTTGAAGTAACATGATTGGGCCTATTGAAATTCAAAAATTTTCAGACTGTACATTATACATGTAATTGTCATGAGTTGCAAATGCTAAGACAGTGGCAAAACATTAGTGTAATTTGTATTCAAGTGTGGTGTACTAACTGTAAGACGACTCTTGAAATTAGAGTCACTACTTTGCTCGATCTTGCCCGTAACTGTTTACTATTGTATCATTGTATGGTTTGAAAAGCATTTGAAAAGAACTGTTGTCTTCCTTATAAACTGATACCTCGTGGAGGACGAATCTTCTTAAGCAGAATAAATTTGGGCCTTTGTAAATGTATTCAGCTTAACATAAATCGCTGACAATATAGGACAAGTAAATCTGGTGGAAATCTCAGAAAGCTAAAGATTTATTCGATTGTATTTCTATGATTTTGCATCATTCTCATTGCAGAAATCAGCTCAGGCCAATGTACTATAATTGACGCACTAGGAGAGTCGTAAATAAAAAACCCAATTGAGGTAAGAAAAAGGGGAGTTCGTAGTAATAGAGAGACCAACTAAGTTTTTTTCCAACGAGTTTTAAAATGAGGTTAAACATTGTATTCCAAATTAAGGTTACGAAACATCAAATAGCTCTCACGCAAATGAAACACTCATAAATAACTTAAAACACACAAGACTCTTCTTTTTAACTGGGATTCGATAAAATGTAAATTTCGGGTGCCTGATTGTTTGTTATGCCTAATATATCGTTACCTGGCACCTTATTAAACCGTAAAATACAATCTTCCATTTTAAGAACAGAACAAGCTTTAGTAAGCATTAGTTTACAATCTCAGGTTTTGAATCTATTGGGAAAACCCACTGGTAGAAGTTTTGGCGTAACATGATTGGGCCTCTTGGAATTGCAAAGTCCCAGACTGAACATTATAAATGTAATGGCCATTAATCTAACGAATACCTTGTACTTCGTGCAAATTAACCTGACCTGGGATTTAAAAGCTACACGAATCATAAGAAACTAGTGTAATTTATATTTGCTAGTGCAGTATGCTATGATGACTCTTAAAATTTCACTAAACTACTTTGCTCCTTCCGATAACTGTTTACGTTTACTATTGTATGGTGGGAACACTTACCTTCGAGAGGACGAAATCATTCATCCTCTGAAATTGAATAAAATTGGCAACACGACATAGTATGGTCAAGGTATTAATGCTTTATGCAATGTAATGAGTTGTGAAGCTTGGTAAGGCTTACAGGGACAGACTCGCGCTTTTTTCATAGTCTGACCAAATGCCGTAGTTCTATTAATTTATTTAAGTCAGGAAGAAGGCTCTTTATCAGCGTTACATCCTGAAATTGTGACGAAACTGTGACGGTTCAAACGCTGGATATTTTCTTTCGCTCTGGCCGAGTTCAGAATTTTCCAGGCTTCCTGAGCTGTAGGCCATTGTACGAGCTTACAATTAAAGTGAAATATGATGAATTAAAACATAGATAAACACTTTGGTTTGCAGCCTATAATCTTTTACATTAAAGGATACGAAGATACATCAGTTTATGATTTAATGTAGATTTTTACTTTAATGAATTTGTATGGACAGACATACTTTGTGTTAGGTTGTTTTTCTTATCCTTGAGCTCCTTTTGAGTCAAATGTGACGACGTTGCTGTATCATACCTGATTCCGTGTGGGCATCAAATATTCATCGAAATTAACTATGTGGTAGGTAATCAATTTGTTTTTCGATGAATGAGGAGCATCGTTGTTAGGATTATGGGGAAGTAAGACGGAATTTATCTTTCTTTTCATCTACAAAAGCTAAAATTAAGTTTTATAAGTTTGATCCGACAAAAAATGATCTATACAGTTTCAACGATGTACGAACCTATAATTTGTTGTTTCACAATCTGGATTATGGTACAATCTTGATATTCATGAAATATTTGTTGTTGAACGCCAATCAAATTTATTATTTAGACGTCAATCTCCAAGTTTAGAAATTTTTTATAGCTTATCTAATGCTGGGAAAGTTTAGAAGTTCGCTAATTATTCGCACTTTCAACCTGTAAAAGTAAAGTTGTTCAAGTCGACAAAGATCTTCCTGGTAGCTGATAACTAACTGTGACAGTGGTCATGGCCATTTATGGTTGCTCCAGAGGAAATTGACTATACCGCCAGTTTGGGATAAGATTGGCTATATGCTAACTACGGGTTGCATAATATACGGAGGTCCATGAAGTTGTTTACTTTGTAGCGATACATTGTTTCTTGCGGATTCTCTTTAACAACGGTTACGTATCTTGTACCATTCGTGGGTGAACATTATCATTGTCAAAGTGGCATCTGTCGAGATATCTGACGGTGCTAAATGAAGTGTTTGATAGTACTCCTTATGAGGTTGCACATTTCTTTACAGGAGAGCACGACATTAGGTTAAAAGGAATAGTAGAAAAAGATGGAAGGAAGGGGTAATTTAAGTAGCGAACTGTGAATAGGTAGACTAGTAATGAGGTTAAAAATTGTATTCTACCACTTCTGAACTAACAAAGTTGCAAACTGTCCATGTCCATGACAAACTGTATCACTCATTCACTCGTATAATAGAATTGTGACTGTTTTCCTTACCTTAAGAATATTCCATTCCATATTGTCGAATTTCGTCATCCTCGTCACTCAACTCACTCAGCTTTTCCTGTAACGCACTAACATTATTAATCTAAGCTTTAGCGAGGATGACCTCCTCGAGGGTTGGATTGGGATTGAATGAAATATTTAAGTATTTTTACTTGCTTATTAACTTATAACTTACAATGCTGTTTCCTCTGCGCAACAACGTTGATGTGCCATGAGTCCATGTGCAGATCAAATATATTTCGAAATTAACAATGTGGTAAATAAATTGTTTTTCGAAAAACTAAACAAGTGAACCACAACCGATTTTTAATCGGAGGAACGGAAAATTCTTACAGAGCAGCTCTATGTCCCGTTTGTAAATATCAGCTAATTCGTTTGCAAGTTTGTAATTGGAAAATTTCTGATAAATCTAATTATTATACCCTCTTATAATATATTTCCTTAATGGAATTCTGTTTATTACGCTAGGTCTTTTTTATCGGAAATCCTCTGCTTTCTTGCGTAAAACTCATCAGTTACGCAGTCAATCCATTCGGGAGATTCCTGATGGTAAAATTTTACTGTTCAAGTTTATTGAATGATTGCCCCTACTGATCACCAGACCACTAAAGTCAGACACGAACTCACTAACTAAGGTGCGGGAGTAATGAGGCGGTATTTCGATACAATACACCGCAGTATGCAATAAGTTTGCCAAGAAGCGTGCTAACAGGTAACCAGTGCGTCTTTTCAATATATACCCACCTTATTTTCAAAAGACAATTCAAGGACAGTTTTTGCATTGTAACGGAATTCCTTTCTACAATAATTTTTTTCAAATAGCAGTTTTTAGCCCAGGTATTGTTTTTACTAAGGTTTATAATTCTGTAGGTGGTTCATATTTTTGTTTATTTTGTCGTCGTCGGTTTTAATTTGAAACTATGTCCGTCGCATTGTTACTTTGTTTCTGGGAGTGTATTTACTCCTGAATGCGATAATTCAGCACTTTCTAGTGTGGAATTAAGTTGAGATTGCTTTGCATAACTATGACACTATCCACTTAAAGTCAATACTCTAGATTTTGGGCTTCGCCTCTAATTCAAAGGACGTCTTTGAAAATAGTGTCCTGTATTGTGAGATTAAGCCCAAGATAATTTTGGGAAATTCTTTAGGAGGTTATAGGGTTTATTTCCCGCTGCAAATTCTTTAAAATTAGAAAGAACATGTGCACAATTGCACACCCATATATACAGTACACGTCACTGTACACTGCTCTGGAGAAATAGGATAAATAGAGGAAAAGGACGAAAGAGGAAGAATGAGAAGGTTAATCGGTATTTAAATTAATCCCTCAACAAAGCGTGTATAAAAATGCAGTATTAAAGTTCTATCGATGGCACCCATCAATGTCAGTCAATTAGCAAGACATGACATTGGACAATGAAAAGTTCAATTATTTAGGCTGAGCTTACACCTGTCAACGTACCGTTGTACCAGGTGTCAGGTATGATATGGCTTGGTCGTTGAATACAGTTGCTGCATGGTAAATGTGAAACAACAAAGTAGCAATGTAAGTTTCTGTTACAGCATTTTAATCATCTGTAAAATTTAGAAATTAATTTTGATTTTACTTTCTTATAAGCAATATTTTATGAATTAGTAATTAAAAAAAGGATTCGGATGAGTGTGCGTGTTTTTGAAACTCTATTAATAGTTGTGGCTAAATTGACACTGTTCCGAAAATTAGCTACGTAAATCTACACGTTTTTTGAAGAAGTAGCCCTTGAATGTACTGTAGAAATACACAAATGTGTTTCTAAACAAGTCTCCGTTACGCCGCGTCGTAAAGTGAATTTATTATATATATGGGATCTTTTGTTTACTCTGCAACGACATTATTGTGTCATAAGTCCGTGTCTAGTTCAAGTATACGTTCAAGTTAACAATGTGGTAAATGAATTGTTATTAGAAGAACGAAATATACGGTTTGAGAAATTACGATTTAATCAGAGGAAAGCTTTATATTACAACTTTTTTTTTCGTTTTTAGTATCAGCCCCATTGGCAACAACCTAATTCTTTTTTAATACAATTCTACTTATTATGCCAGGTGTTATAAAACCACTACATCGTATCCATATGTTTTCTTGGACATTTGGCGGTTTTAACCCGTACTTACTTAACGTAAGATTTCCCATGTGTTTCTGTCACAATGTGAGCTGTAACTAACGTACTTCATAAAATAAGCGAGTCGGTAACACGACGCGCTCCTTGCTTCAGTCGAATTTATATGGGACTGTAACTTTTGTGGAGCTTGCAAACTGAAAATCGCATATAGCTTGTCGAAGGAAGAATAAGAGAATATATTACATAAATCTGTCACAAATGATCATTTTTTAGTTCCACGTGTTGAGAGAAATTTCGACGAGGGAAATATTTTCATTATGTTAGTGTAAAGGGAGATTTTGTTGATGGAGAGAGACGAGTCCGTTTTCAAAAATCAATACAAACATCTGCAGCACGAATGTCTATTATGTAATAAGACATAAGTGAATAGCGGCAGTAACCTTGCTGTGAGGTAACTGGTCCAAAATGATGGGAAGGCAGGTT
>Ga0194135_10002907_pt1 | contig 10453 bp, 15 predicted proteins | sample LitLau_LLRF_2013_FD_134024 | JGI IMG/M metagenome (GOLD analysis project Ga0194135, IMG submission 134024) | Freshwater sediment microbial communities in response to fracking from North America - Little Laurel Run_MetaG_LLRF_2013 (version 2) | ecosystem: Environmental > Aquatic > Freshwater >... | reverse complement strand
CAACTAAACTTCTCTTCTTCTTAGTAGAAAAAAAAGGAAGATTCTGTTAGAAAACCACCGCTTGGAATTTCAGTGGCAATTTTGTGACTTTTCTTTTAGAGCATGCATGTGTGTGTGCATTCCGTGGTGCGTGCTCATTCATTGCATTATTGCACTGGATTCGATTGATTTCTAAAACTAAATTCTGATAATCATCATTGCAACAATTTGAAATTCATCAGTTAATCCAAAGGCAAGAAGACACCTTTTTCACGCCTACGAGGTAATTCTTACCCTATCTAATTTATGCCTTCTTTTCTTTATCCATCCGATAATCCAGCCTCCTAACTAAAAAGCACGGGAAATGATCGGGGACTTTTTTCAAGTCCATTCCATTTCATTCATTTAGGTTACGTTAGGTTTTAAGCTCGGAAAAGGAACAAGTCCCAGTTTATTTGCCTTGCTTTGCCCATCTGTCTGTCTGTATCGAAAATATGGATCCGGATCGGGACGGATTTGGATTCTCGAAAAGTCTTGTTAGATTTAGATTACTACTCGAGTTTAACATTTAACAAAATATTTTCTGTCTGCCTGCATACAGATGTATAGGTGAACACGTGACACGCCCATCCAAGCTGCTGATTTCATTTCTTTACATCAACTGAATCCCCGTCAAGTGGAAAGGACAGACAATAGACAGTTCCCTCTAGCCGCTCCAGCCTCTGCCAGCTGATTTAAAATAAAATGGAGCGTGTTCGATTTTGCTGTTCCGGTGAGTTTGCAGCGGTAGCGGGTACAGACGGCCGTCTACGGATCTGGGAAACTCATACAAATAGCCTCAAATATGAGTTCACACCGTCATCCCATCTATCTGCAACGTGCACATGTTTGGAGTGGGCACCAAATCGGGTAAATTGTAACTTGTAACGTGTAACTGGCAAACTCCTCATTACCTTTCCTCTCCTATTTCTATTTATCATAGGGTTTGGGATTTACAATAGGTATTTTATTTTATTTACAGGAGAAGCAGCAGAAGAAGCGTAAGAAAATGGTCAAGAGTGAACATATTGTAATGGGGACCGCGGTAGGGTCACTCTTATTTTATGACGTTACACAAGCCGAGCTAGTGGCGCATTCGAAGGAAGTACATGCTGGAAAAGTGACTGGCCTTGCTTGGAGTTCAACATCTCTAGCCCTTTATTCCTGTGGGGAAGATGGATATATCCTGGAATGGGATGCTGAAAACACTAATGTAACTAGGTATGTGACTTGATGTTCTTTAGTTTATCATTTCAATCCCATCTAAATTAGAAAATATTATTTCACACAGTCTCAGTTAATTAGGAATCAGCCATAGATCACAACTTCACATATTATTATAATTACAGACGCTGGAGAGGTTCCAAAACAGGCTTGAGTTCCATTCAAGTATTCCAGGAGAATTTAATAACAGCGGGGCAGGGCATCACGTTGTGGGATTTGAAGACTACCACCTCAATTGCATCATTTACTGGGCATCCAAATCAAGTAGTGCAAATGGAGTCGGTCCCACAGTCGAATTATTTCATAACCATGGGACAAGATGAGAGGTTTTTAAAAATATGGTGCGTCTCGTTCAATTTTTGAATTGGACTTTGTTTTTGGAGATTACTGTTAATAATTTAATTGGTTTTCAGGTCTACGGCCGAGAAGAACTCCATCGCCTCCTTGTCTATTCCAGAAATCCCAAAATTTTTCAGCTTATCAGTAAATGAACATGGGAGGGTTTCTGTGAGCGTCATTACCCAGAAAGGACAGCTACATTTATTTCAACACAAACTGAATGGGCCCATCAGAAAACCTATTTTAGCACAAAGTACCCTGAAAATTACGGATTCGTTGGATTCTACGAAAATTGTCCCAATATTGGCTACATATTTGACCCCTGATGTTGAGAACGCGACCGTCTTAGGAGGTTACGGAAGTTGGACGAACTTGCGGTTTGAATCATTTGTAAGTTTACGAGCTACGTTCAAAATTAGCAGGAATTGAAATTCATGTGTGTAAATAGGAGGTATCCAGTCTTCAGAGTCAATCAGTAATATCGAGGGAGTTCTCACTGACAGGAAAGAAAAGTTCAAAATCCAAAAACTCACAGAACGATTTGGTTGAGGTACCATTGGACGTGAAACATTTACAGCCTGGAACAGATACGGGTGTCCTGGTGGAAGAAAAGGCAAAGAAGCGAAAGAGGGGGATGGGAACGGAGGATAAAGTCGAGGATGGGGAACTTCCCATGGAGGAAAGGCTCACGAACCTAACAATCACCACATCCACTTCTGGAATACGAGAGAATAATTTAGCACATCTTTTGAGCCAGGCAAGAGCAACACCTGTATACGTTGAACGCGTTTTGATATCATGTGGCAAGAACAAAGCCATTTAATATTCACTTTGTTTCTCAGGGACTTCATAGTAAGGATGTGCGTATTCTCCATTCCGTTCTATCGAGGTGGGATGAAGAAGTGATCACTAATACCATCAGAAGCCTTCCTGTTCAGCTCGTAGTGCCATTGTTGAACCAAGCTAAACTGATGCTCGCGGGCAAGGGCCAATTGTAAGTTTTGATAGAAATTCAGTAGCCTACCCGCCCACGTAGTGACTCGTGGAGTTACAACAATCAAGTGAAAAATATTTGCGTATTCTTACAGGAATAACAGCATCGTAAAGTGGATAAAAATCGTTATTCAAGTTCACTCTTCCTACCTCATGTGTTGTCCGTCCACTGAAGAGCTTTTGGGTCCCTTCATGGCCCTCCTCCGGACGCGAGAAGTTCTCTATCCCCAAATGTCCCAGCTCAAAGGGAAGCTCCAACTCATCAAGGGACACATTGAGGCAAAACAATATCGAAGTGAACCAGCTAACGAAGAGCTCCTTCACTTTAACGACGGTAAGCAAACATTCATGGATTCCTTTGTTGGTTAGTTGGTGAGGGCGGGGGCACAAACACAACTAAAATTCTTCCCATATTCTTAATTTTATATAGAACCGGCTGACGCAGCGGACGATGAAGATGATATGATTCCATCAGACTCGGATGAGGCACTGAGCTCAGACGATTTGGGCGTGGAAGATGATTCGTCTGACGAAAAGGACAGTGACATTGATGAAATGGAGTCAAAGCTGACTGAATCCGAAGATGATGTCGACGAGGTCGTGGCGGAAGTGCCGGAGAAGAATGCAAAAAAGGGGAAGAAATCCACAGAACAGAATCATAACAGCAGTAATAACGTGAGTGAGAAGACAAAGAAGAAAATCAAGGGGAAAGTGTTAGATGAGGACAGTGGTCCTGAAAGCATGGACGAAGATGGGTAAATGAATGGTCGTGGATAGTTCTACGAAACGCGAGAGAGTCTACTTTTTTTTTTTACATCTTGACATTATTCTCTGTAAATTTCTTATTCTAATCCTGTTGCTTTTACAAACATTAACCAAATCCAAAATTAAATCATTTATCCGGCAACAAGGAAAAGTACAAGTCTAGACTTTTAACCATCTGAATCATCACTCATTAGTTTATATTTGGAAATTCTGGATGCGAACTTGGATTTTTTGTCTTTGTCCGGCGGAGAGTACAGTAGCATTGGGATCTGTCTTCCGTTGTCACCCTCCTCACTTTTCGCTTCATCCACGTTTCGCTTCCTCTTGGTGGTGGTCCGAGTAGATTGATTGGCCAAGGACACCTGGATTCACAGGATTAGGCCTCCTATTACGTTTTATTCATGTATCATGAAGGAGAAGTGAACTATCTTACGCCTTCCTGTGCCCTGTAGTCAATAGTTGCTTCACCGTTCATTGAGTTGGGGTCGTCGTTATCATTTTCATCCTCAGCATTGACTGCAGGACTCGCAGGGTTTGATTGGGATGACGATGCCTCTGGTACAAGTTTCCCTTTTCTTCCTCGCATGTCAAAAAGCGTCGCTTGCTTCTAAAATCACAAGGTTAAGGAAGGAAGGATGGAACAAAACTCTGAAGGTTAACATAACACATGCGCATGTAGGGAATTAGGCTTACTTTCTTGTCGGATCCTTTGCTCTTGCTGGTAACAGTCGGTGTTTCCTTTTCAGTAGCTTTGCTCTTCTTGTTCCGGAGTTTCATGCTCGGATGTTTCGGATTGAATTCTGGCTCCGTTGGCTTTTCGGGTAATTTCTTCCAGGCCTCAATGAATGCAAGTCCTTTTTCAGCACCTTGAGAATCTTTAAGGTCTGCCTCACTCTTCTTAAATGGGTTTGATTTCCGGAGTGTAGGAGGACAAATGATGTTACGAATTTCCTCCTTTTGCTTTTGGAGCAGAGGATTTTCGATCCCAACTGAAATCAAACGTTTACATTCAAGAGAAACACTCAAAAGCACAAAGCAAGTAGATTTTATTTCAAGCAGTGGTCAATCTCAGGGTGTAGCTTAATATAATTTGTATGCGTTACTTACGTTCAGCACAGGATTTAGGCAGTTCAAACGACGTGGAAATGGTGGGTACGTTTCGAGTGTCCAAACTGCCCGCCCCAGAGCCAGAAGCTCTAACCGTGTTATAGCGTGGGTATGAACTCATGGAGAGTGCGGGTAGACTCGGCCTTTCAAAGTCTTCATCGACTTCCTCGTCAGACTCCTCTTCCATCTTTTCCTGTGCAATTGTGCGAAGACGCTCGGCGAGACCAATCTTACGTTGTTGGCTAGCTAACTTTACCGCTTGCTGGACTCCGCTTGCAAGAGGCATGAACGAAATATATTCTGATCCTCGGAAATCTCGACTTCCTTTTATGGATAACTAAAAACAAGTTAAACACAATTGGCAGGCAACCCAAAAATGCTACTGGAAATTTAAGAACGGGACTGAGGGGTGCCGGAATCTGTATTTCCGAAAATAACTAACAGCATCTAATAGGCAACTTCCATAATGCATTCAAATGTATCGGTTATGGCATTACTGGCAAACGCAAATATTCTGGCATCCCCTAAATGATTAAAAGTTATTGCGTTTACCTCGAAAAGTTTCATTGAGCTTTTAAGCAAATCAGCTTGCGCCCTTTTGTAGTATTCATCGGTGTCAAATCCACTGCCTGTCATCTTCTTCGAAATTGATCGCATCATCAATGCCCTGAGCAATGTATCTTCTAGCTGACTCTTCTCCGTTTCGAGCTCACACAATGGAATCTGTAGAACGCATTTGGCATAATTAGCCATTTATGTTTATCACAATCCCGCATCATTAACGTATTCAGGTCTTACCTTGGCATCCAAAATCAGCGGAGTAGGTCGAGGAAGCGTGGGTGGATACTTGGCCCCCTTACATTTTACAGCTCTGATGTTCTGCACAAGTTGACTCAAACCGACAACCCAGAAATGGTCATTGGGACCAGGCAGGAATTCTCTCATATTGCAGAAAGGGGTCCAGAGTTGTCCATTGAGAATCCGAAGACAATCTGAGGTATCAGAGAACGCTGGAGTTCCTTCCTCACTAAAACCAATCCAAGAAAGCGCTGATTGTGCGCTGAGAGGTAACGGCGAGTGTGCAATCAAGGACTTTAAGGCGGCTCCGTTGAAGCGAAAAACAGAGTAGAAAATGGACTGACTTCCGTGGACACCTGAAAACCGAAACAAGCGTTAGAAAATGAAATGAACATCAACTACTATTCATTGTTCAGTATTCAGAATTTTTTACCTAAACCGTAGTGGTAAGTGAGAAAGAGTAATTTGTTGAAGCCAACCAAAGCCACCACTTGACCGGGGATATCATAAATGAAATGCTGCACTCCGCTGAGGGAGTAAAGGTGAATACGATTAAGGTTCGTGGCAGCAGCTATCCAACTATCTCCTATTGCAATTCCAAAAATTTCCTCATTCACCGGCATGTCAACAGTCCATTCCTTCCTCGAATCCCAAGTCGCATAGTTTATGCAAAATAGTTTGCTGAAAGTAAAAGACCAACGTAATTAGGGAATTAAAGAAAATATTACCTACTCAGCACCCATGAATGATATTAAAAAGTATACCTTGGGTAATCCTTCCCTTTCGCACAAGCAAAAATGATAGCCTCTGATGACATGGTTCCCATTGTATAGTCGAATTGGTTTCTCAAATGCATGGAATTATGGTGGCCCGGGTCGTGGAACTCCACGTCAATGGCATCGTCGTCATCTGTGCTATAGCTGCGCATGGTCCCAACGTTATTCCATACCTGAAATTGTCCAAATCAAAATTAGGATAGGAAATAAGGGCATTACCACGAAACGTATTTCAGCAGCGAATGCGAGTTTTCCAGGAATCGGTGCCAAGTCAAGACTTACCAAGAATCGGTGCTCTAAATGTATGGGTGTTGAAGATGGTTGAAATGGCTTCTGTGCTTCTGTGAATGGGTTCAACATCATCGTCTGCCTACTAGAACGGACAGAATTATTTCCATCAATACTAGCTACACTGCTCCGATCGTCGTCGTCGTCGTCCAACTTCTTCCGTCGTTTGGTCGCTCGATCAACACCAACGTATTCGTCACCAATGAAACCAACTTCAGCCTTAATTTTTGAAATCGAAATCTCGTTCTCGTCGTCATCGTCATCATCCCCACCTTCTGTTTCGGGAATGCCAAACAGGTCGTCGTCCATGTCATCGAACATTTCATCATCCGCTCCTACATCTCCGGCAACCGCAGGAGATTTAGGACCCAGACTGATATCTTTTTCGGATATTCCGTTAGTAATCCCATTTGAAGCTGTAAATAAAAAATAAGCGTTAAAAAAAGTTAAACGCTTGACAGTGCACACTTTAACAGCTCCAGGCTGCCGCCCAGCGCAATATGGTGTTTCCAGTGATTCGCTTACTCTTCTTTTGATTATTCATTATATCCGAAAGCCAATATAATCTTCCCTTTTGGTCAACGGCTAAGACTTCGGGTGCTTGCGTACTTCTCATGAGCAATCCTGTAATTGGATTATCAGCAAATGAGTACTTTATGATTAAATCCGAAGTTCCAGTACTCCATACGACGATCATCCCATTTGAAAAGCCTGCTGCAATGAATTTGCAACAGTTTGAATACTTAACGACAGATACTCTCTAAAACAAAATAAGAAAAGAAAATCAATCCATGATACGCGCATAATATTAATATTTTGGACAGAAAAAAGAAATACATCTGTGAGATCCTTGCACTGGAAAGCTTGAATGCGCGTCCAATTCCCACGAGAGTAAAGAACAATCTTGTTATCTTCAGGGATAGCCAGAAACTTTGCTCCTTGTGGGCTCCACTGCATTCGGCACAAGCTTAGTGTCAGAGAAATGTCATTCGACTTGGGGAAGACATTTTCCCAACTTTTTGCAACTGACGGAGCTTCGCTGTTCAGTGACCAAACATTCACAGTCCCATCACATCCAGAGGAAGCAAAGTATTTCATCAAAGGATCAAGGGAAATTGACAGGACTGGTGCTGCGTGAGCATTCAATTTCTTCGGAGTCGATAAGTCATCCAACTGTATAATTTGGATCGTCATGTCTCTGGAAAATAAATTTCATAATAAGTATATCATCACTGTTCCTGCTGTGAAAGCGGGAGAAATTCCGAGTCTCCAATTCACTTACGCAGATCCAGCAATCAAAAGTTTCCCGTCTTTTGAGATATCCATGTGGTTCACGGCAGCCGAAAACTTGGCCTTGACACCAATTTTCTTCCCATTTGGGAGCTCATAGACTTCAATGGTATTATATTCCGTTGCAACGTAGACATTTTGTCCAAAGCATAATAAAGACAGGCAAGAGTCAGAGGCCGAGAAAGCTCCGGGATCTTGGTCGGAAAATCCATCCCAAATTCGAATGTCTGAATCACTTCCACAAGTCAAAAACTTCCTAAAGAATTGCATACATGAACAGCAACAACAGCAACAAGAACAACAAACAGATTGTATTTTGTATAATTGTAGTAGAGAAATACTCACTTCCCATCCCCCGTGTCGGCTATGTCAGTTATGCCATCAGAATGACAATATTTACTTTCTGTCTTCATTTCAAGCTTGAATTTGATCGAACCCGATCCCAAGCCAAGTCGCAGCAGTTGATTTGGTTATTTGTTGGAGTTCTGAAACAAATAGGTCAATATTATACTTGACACCGACTCCAACTTGCACCGCACCGCATTCGAGAATCGAACCTCCGGTAGTCTGAAATGTAAATGAATCAATAATAATGTATTATGAAGGCTTAGGCACCAACGGGGACCAACCGGCACTACTTCAAAGTTCAAACTTATTCATTCCCTCTTCACAGGCAGCGATCAGAAATGAGTTATGAATCGCTGCTTCACAGGTAGGTGGTAAAACAGACGCTGAAAAACAGAAGAAGACTTAATTCTTTGTTATGTTCCCGCTCAAAGGTAATATGGGTCTTGCATTCACCGCCGCAAGAACGAGCCTCGCGAGGTGCGTGGACACGTTGCGTTGCTTATCGACTTTTTGCCCGGGAAAGGAAGTTTGTTTCTTTCTTGTTTATTCATTTTCCACGCACTTTTCTAAAAAAAAAAAAACGGAGGAACCTTGAACCTTTTAGGGGGGAGGAGAGGAAAGAGTCCACGGAAGTCAGATCTTACCTACTTTCATAGGAGAGTTTCTCTAATCTAGCCCAAGGAAAGGACATCTAGAGCCTTAAAACTAGCTCTGAACTGACTTTTGGTCTCTCACCTACCTAACTTAGTACTCATCCTCCAACAACAACGTCCAGTAGACAAATATCCAACTAGACAAGACGCCCAGTTGCCAGTCTGTCGCGTAGGAGTGGGAGTCCTTCTTCAGTCTACTGAACCGTCCCCAGCCAGATCAATCAACCATGGAGGATGTCTTCGATTCAATTATGGAGGCAATTATGGATTTGAAGATTATAGGGCCGCCATCAAAAGTAATCTATAGCCCCTGGGTTTGGCTTCTGTTACTTTTAGCGTTCGTGGGCGTTTGCGTGATTGATGTCATCCTCAAACCCAAAGGGAACAACGATGGTAACAAGCGCAATATTTTTTTAGAAATTTAATTTCAGTCGGTGATTTGGACCTGGCTGGTTAGGACACCCTCCCTCCAATTTAGTATTTCCTAGAGTGAGTGATGGAAGTAAAGACGTGGATCCTGCCTAGTGTCATTGTTGTCATTATCCTGAGCTATCTCAAAAGCTCGGAATCGAAAGAAGATGGGAGCGTTTCAAAAATTCTAGAAGTTTACACTCTTGTACTTGTCAAGTTTTATGGAGAAACTATCAGAAAGCTTGTGATAGGTTAAATAACGTTTTTTTTTTACCTTCTTGTCCTTTGGCTCACATCGGGGTGGGGGGCGACTTTACGCAAAACCGTGCTTTCGCTTTCTTGACATTGTTCGAAAGTTAGCAAAATTTGCTTTCTTATTTTGTTCGCAGAAAAGATCGAGAAATTGGAGTCGCCCATTACCGGCGAGACTCTTGCCGTTACTGGAGCTGTCTTAGTCGTGCTTCTATACCTAATCCTTCAACCACAAGCGGACTATAAGGGAATCGCAAAGGGGGAAAATGAGGCTTTGAAACGACATATTATCGATTTAAGTAATAAGTTGGACGAGATCAACTTATCACTCTCCACTGTCTCCACACGGGTGGAGAATTTGGAAGGTGTGAGAGTGCCTCATCTCAGTAAGGCAACCATAGGAGACTCAAATTCCGCAATTAAATTAGCCAAAGTGGATGCAGCGATTGAGTCGGAGTTCCCCTCTCCCAATGGTTATCCAACGGGTAAATTCCACCAAAACGGACACACCAGTGACTACTCAGGTAACCTCTTGAAGCATTCAGCTCATCTTTGCAATCATTGTCTTGTATTCTGGGTTTCAATATTTAATTAATCTTAAAACAGGTGGTCGAACTGCCGATGATGTTGTCAATTGGTTAGTTGCCAAGCACCTGACTTCTGCTGCTAAAGTGACCAAGTTCAAAAGGATGCCGACGGAGCCATCGTTGGATTCTTTACCGTAAGGCCTTCTCATTTTCCATTCTCCGGCATAGTAAGTAATTAACTGAAGAATGTTCTCAAACTCATCATTCCTTAATTTCGGTGACATTTAGAAGGAAGATTCAGATGCTCACAAGGCATTCCTTAAAGTGGCTGGTACCGTTGATGATTATCCTTTTGGAGTTGTCAACTGCAACTGCCACCGCCCACAAGGTCACCGGAGATGTGGTTGTTGTTTTCAAGAAGGTATGTTTAGTTTGACTTGGCATAATGGTATTCGTTTGGAGGAGATTTAAAGGTTAATGATAGTTGATGCTTATTTTTGTTTGGTTGATAGTTTGATGAAGGTCGGAATGACTTGACGAGAGGTTTGACTAAGGAGACAATCACCAAAGGGTGGTATCGATTAAGGCTTGTTTTTGGGCCCCGTTCCATTAAAATTGCATGTGCTTCATAAGGCCCTAACTATATTTTGCTACTGCACAATTT
>Ga0194135_10002906_pt1 | contig 10454 bp, 5 predicted proteins | sample LitLau_LLRF_2013_FD_134024 | JGI IMG/M metagenome (GOLD analysis project Ga0194135, IMG submission 134024) | Freshwater sediment microbial communities in response to fracking from North America - Little Laurel Run_MetaG_LLRF_2013 (version 2) | ecosystem: Environmental > Aquatic > Freshwater >... | reverse complement strand
ATTATTATTATTCCTAACAATTATTATTCTGAAACTCATTGCTCAGGTCACAGGTGTTTATTATGCCTGTCTTATGTAAGCTAAGGAAGCATGTCTGTATTTTAACAATGCAAAATATAACCTTGATAGGCAGTACCTGTTGCTGCTTCTTCGTCGCTTCAACTTCTAAGTTGATGCTTCCTTGGTGACTTGCACTTTTAATGTAATGAAAACGAATTGTAGAGAATTTGGTAAAATTCTCTCTCGGTCTCACTAAAATGCACACCCCACACCCCAACCTAACCTGAAATCACCGATCCAAAATATTCCGGGGATTCCAAAATATGGGGTGTGGGGTGTGCATTTTAGTTAGCCACATAGGCCCCATTATCTCTTTAAGTTGAGGAGGAAATAATTTTTATTTTTTTATTTTTTGGACATCGGCGTCGGTTGCACAAGCAGGAGTGTCTCCGCGCACTCGCTTCTCCTCTAACCCGGATCCCATAGTCGGGCACTCGGATTGTAGGAAACACGGGGCGAGCGAGCGAGCAAAACTAGCCCTGCTTGATTCTAGACTAGGATGGTGCATCCTTCCGATTCTGGAAGATGGCAGGTCTAGTTTAATGTCATAAAAAGAAGTTTTGTTGAAATTAATTATACTTTCTTCCGTAGCTGAACTGAAGAGCAGCAGCAGCAGTGACCAGCATTTCCCCTCACAACATGTGTACAGATGGCCAGCCACAACATCGCTTTTTAATTCAAATGAAAGGGAAGAATTCAAATCACAAATAACTTCACTTTAACTAAATATAAATTTAATTGGGACAATGTTAAAATAATCAATCTGTCTAATATTTTAACTGCGTTACCTCAACTTACTTTTGCATTATTATAACAAGTTATAACGAATTATTCAGGTTTCAATAATTGAGATGCGGCCGCGGCGTTTGTCTAGAATCGGAACGATTTCCGATCCGATTTTTAAACTTAGGTCTGTGAGTTAGTTCATGCCTGCACTACAACTCTTCTTTCATGGGAACTTGCTTTTCATACTGGAACTGATGCTCTCCAATTTCTAAGCTCTCCCAAAATGCTCGCTTGTGAGCCCAGGGATCCTCCAACAATTCCGTTTCTTCGTCCAATTTGAAATACTGGATGGGCGTATCACTGTTTGATTGTGATGGCCACTCATTTTGTTGTCCCCATAAAGCCGTAGGTTGTCTACACAGAAAATACTAAATGTTCGGTTCCGTCATATGCAAACAGTAAAGTTAGATTGAAACCAAAACACACGCACCCGTCCTTTGCAAAGGAGACTAGAAGCTTCAAAAACGCTTCTGAGAAGTCACCATCTTTGGTTCCAAGCAGAATTTCGGGTGAACCGAAAGCTTCCTTGAAGAGATACATCAAGTCATCAGCGTGGGTCGTACCTAAAATAGTATATAAACACCATGTTGCAGTTCTCTTTCCTTTGCGATTTTTGCGTTTACCTTCACGTTCTTTGGCCCCAAACAGGAACTGCGGCAATGAATATAGGCCTTGGTAGTGCAAAACGTATGGGTATACTGGATGATGATGGGCTCGAAGTTGGATCCCTTTTCCAATTCCATTTGTGAATAACCGATCGGAAAATATATTTATGAATTCCTTCCGAGAATCCGTAATTGAGCTTCCGCCCATGTAATTTAGACGAATTGATTCTGCTATTTTCGCTCGATTTGCTGCAGGGACTAAACCGTCGTAGTAAAGCACAAACGGAGAAATCCTGTTCCAACTGGTCTGACACGTCTCGAGTGAACTGTCGTTCTGGAATACTAAAGAATCCAAAGTCAAACTTGGGTCTGAGATATTGACACTTAAATTACTTTGAGTAGTGAAGAATGAGCCTTCATTCTCCGTAAAGCCCGTAAGGTACGGAACCTTGCTCGCAATTCTCCCTTGTGAAAGTAGATTGTAGGGAGAATCTTCCAAAAGACGCGGAGTTGATACTTTTTCCGACTCAATTGAAGGGACAAATTTCATGTGGAGAAAATCCAGATCAATGCCAAGGGTCTACAACAAAGTCCAACGGAGAATCATTATTGTTTCAATTATGAGTGTAATTTAGATTAGTTTAGAGTGGAATTCAAAGGACACCATTAGTTTTAGTTGCGCATCCACTATGGCAGTTGGCTCTAGTTCTTGGAGACATTTTATTTTCTGGGGCCACTCCCAATTTGACTTGGAACAGCCTGCGTGTTCACTGACTTTGTTGGCTAGTTCTAACGGTTCTGACTGATATGCCCATGGATTCAAGGATGATCCGCTCAATGCAACAGCTCGATGAAAAGTGCCTGCGTTCGTAATCAAAGATGTTATTAGTATGCTACTACTGCCGAAATATTTCCATGTACCTTTTGCCATGGGAGAAAGTGTCAAGTAGTCGACAGATGCTGCGCCAGCGCTCAGACCAAATATAGTTACAAGATTAGGATCGCCACCAAACCTGTCAATGTTTGCCTGAACCCATTTCAATGCTAATACTTGATCTTTGAGACCCATATTTCCAGCAGCAGTTCCCTCTCCGGTATTCAAAAATCCTGTGAACCAACCCAATTCAGAATTTATCGTACAGGTTAGATTACACAGAGAATAAAAGTGATGGTGCGGGTATACCTAATGCACCCAGTCGATAGTTGATTGCTACAAATACAACATCTTGGTCCATTAGGTAATTTGGATCATACATCGAGGCTCCGCCCAATTGGAATCCGCCAGGAAACACCCAAAACATCACCGGCAGGTTTTCTCCAGCCTAAAGCATCCTACTGCATTAACTAACCGCTTCAAATATGCGTGCCTTGACATTTGAGCATAGATTTTGCCTACCTTTGGTTTGGGAGAGTAAACGTTCAGGTGGAGACAGTCCTCCTCGCCATACGTCTGACGTACGATCGCATTGTATTGGAAGCATGCAGGTGGTAAATCTTTAGCGTCTCTAACTCCGCTCCAGGGCTCCGATGGTTCTGCCACCTGTTACAATCATTTAATTCAAAATTATACTCTGCGGTATGTATATCGGTTGGAGGTCTTACCGCAAATCTTTCCGGTATTTTCCCGTACGGAATTCCTAAGAAACCATAATAAGGTCTGTTTTGTCGTGATGTGAGTTCGACACCCTTCAGCGCCCCCGCCGCTGTCTGCACAATATTCAATTGATGTCCTAAACTTTGACGACTCAACAGAAAAAATACAAATGTGACCACAAATCTTATTTTGCTCATGGTGATGTCTCAGTATTCAATTTAAATCCTTCTCAATACTGGCGCACCATAACCTATAAAGAAACTAAATTGTGAATCCACAAAAAGTAAAAGATACTTTTTAGATGAGTGATTAAAATGAAAAGAAACTAAAAGCATCAAATACAAGTAAATAATAGTAACTCCAATTTGAGATTATATCCCTAACAGTGGAATCCCGAAGGACAACCAGATAGAATCTCCACTCCTGTTCATCTTTCGACACAGAGAGATTAACCTTGAGGTATTCTTAGCCAAGCAAGTTGGGTATAGTAATAAATATTATTACATTTTTTCCTGTCAAGCATTTCGCTCGCTTCAACTTGCCTCAAATCAACGATCCAAGCACATTGACTACTCCATCTGCTACGAAAAAGGATTCATCTAATAAATGCATTAACTGGTGCACCCATGAAAATAAGTTGAACCACGAATTAGAACCTTAAAATATTAATTTGCTGGAAATATTTTAATGGCTCTCAATTTCAATTTTCAACCTCTTACTTTATCGATTGATATTGGATTTAAATGTCTCACTGGAGAGGGAACGCAAAAATTAATTTCGCAACTCTCACGATTAAAAAATTAACCTCATTGATGAATGAATCAGGTCCTTAGCGTGTAAAGTTCTTTCCGATAACGTAATTCTATCTTCACAACACCGAAATTGGTGCCACTGACCTGATTTTGTTGGGTTCGGTTCATTGGCTTTGACGACTCCTGGCACGAGCCTTGGTCTGAAAGAGAATAAAGTGTTAGGTAGGCTGAAAGCAACGGAACTTTAACTGAATGTGACTACCCGTTAGATTTCTAGTTTGTCAATTTTAAATTCCTAAATTTAATTTGTAATTTGAGTCGTTTTATTTATTTTTACAAGCCAAGCTCTTACTCCAATTACTTCTCAGGCCTGCTCCCTATTTTATATTAATGTAAAAAAAAGTTTTGGAATGGGAAATTCAATCATATACTCACCCAAAACTCGGATGTATAAAGGGTCATTTTCTAGTCTATTTCGAGCTTCACAAATTAACTCATGTTAGTTGGTAACCATTTTGAATGACTTAGTTGCTATTACGGGAAAAAATGGACGCAGCTAAATTTTGGACGGAAATTCAAACACTAATTTCTTTATTACTCAAAACTCGAAATTTCGCTCGTATATTTCCCATCAGAGTTTCTGGTTTTTGATTCCAAGTTGTAAAGCCCGAGCGCTGCCAATAAATGCCAGCTAGCGGTCTGTGCACTGCAGCTGACGGACGAACATTTTTATCGAGCGGTCCAAAAATCACATCTAGCTGCGTAAATTATGAGATGAATCGGTCCAAACAAGTTCTTGCGTTTGAAAATTTGATTCTAACAGCGGTCTCAAATTTTCATCTAGCAACTGAAAATTTGCAATCTTTAAATTGATTTTGACTACTTGTGCTTGGTACTAATTTTTTGACCGCGGGAAATAAATGGTATCTGTTTCGACAACTATTTATAAAAAGTACTCACTCACTTTGAAGGACGCTGTTTTAGCTGTTTTATTTTCCAACCATACTCGCATAATTAACTGCCAATAGCCTTCACGGATAAAGTAATTCATATTCAAGGAAAACCTGGCACTCGCCCTCCTCCTATCGGATTTCCTCCTACCTGCTCTCTTCCGATAGGTTATCCACTATTCTTGCACTTATGGCTTACATACTTATTCGCACGTATGATTGCTGCGCCATTTAGTTTGGCACTATCCTTTCCAGAAGCTGTCAAAAAATGCAAAGAAGTTTAAGCGTAAACTTGGCTTATATTAAATAGGTCTTAACATATCCAACCAAGAGCCTTCACACGTTCTAGAATTTTTGAACGGGTCTCCTCCGAAATCGTTTCTTTCAAACTTCTAGTACACCAGTGTGGTACCTTGAATTTAAAGGAAAAGGAAAACTATCATTAAAGTGAAATTCAATGAGTATAATGAAGAGAAACAAGGAGTTACGTTGGCCTACCGTTCCAAAGATACATCCCACTGACAGGATGAATGATTTGTTGTCAGTGAGGCATGAGCAAAATCTTCATACACTGCAATATAACTACTTCGTGGATTGCGAATAAGCCAACTTCAAAATTTTGAAAAGTTAAACCTCACATGAAACTTTGACTGCAGAGTCCACTGCTGTGCCCGCTCCGTTTTTGAGCTTGATGCTCGAAAATGAAGTCTTATTAAATTCCCAAATGGCTTCCAGATCCAACGTTTTAAGTGGAGAAATTGACTTAATCGTGGCGCAACTCGTATACTTCCAAATTCGATTGCTGTTGGTACTTGCTTAAATAAACGTTTCCCTCTAAAGGGACTTCTTTTTGTAATGGAAAGTGCCAATCCGCATTCTTCTTAAGCTGAAGTATTTTATAAATACAGGAAATTCCATAACTATATATCGCCCGAGCTTATGATATTCAACTTGCAAAATTTAGTTCAACTGAAGACTGTGCGTTCTTGTAAAGGTCTGCACATGAAAGTTTCTTTCCGTTTCCGGTTCCAATAGCGGTGGCGAAGAGAAGCAAGAGAGTAAGCAAGGCCACTTGATCCATTTTGACTTTATTTGACTTCAGCAACTGCTTGTAGGGGTCCCTGACTTCTTTTACCTCAGCTGAGTTTATACAAATTCCTGTAAGGACTGGTTTAGACAGAAATCCTATTCAAAAACAGTTTAATCACCAAATAGATTCCGTTAAATTCCAAATCTTTTATTCTAGCATTGTTTAATTATTCTGTCATCTCAGATGTCAGTCAGGGCAGAATTAATACGGCAGAGTGTAGAACCCATAGCTCGTTGCCATACATTTAACATTTAACATTGATCGATTGGGTTATTCCGTGAGGAATTACAATTAATTTTGACAACTAAAGTCATACTGGTTCGCATTCAGGAAAAATACAAGACATCCAGAATAGACCGAAGCGACAAGCGAATGTTATGAATTACGACCATCCAGATTTCAATTTCAGCAAGGTTAGTTTGATTTGCAGCGATCAAGCTAGAATCCACATTATCTTAGAAATATATATTTTTTCCAATGTCTTCCAGAAAAAGTGGGTTTAATTAAAATGAAGAAATGAAAAATATGCGTTTAGTGTCGATTTTTAAAAGAATTTGCTTCATACCTCTTTATTTTAGGAAGTTTCGGCTCAATTTCTGTCAAACGCCTGACAGCCCATTTGCGTGTTTTCAGAACGTGCATGAAATTTAGCATTCGAGTCGTGTATTCCATTCTTCGGGTTATGTTAAAAAATTTCATTTTATTTCATTCTGGCCATTATTATTTTGGCCTTCATTATGCTTGGCTCTAGTTATTCTTGGTCGACATTATTTGTCTATTTTTATTTTGAATCTATTCATTGTCTAATCAAACATTAATTAGCCTCTTACTGCTGCATTGACCAGCGACATTAACGACTCAAGATACTTACTGTAATATAATTTATTCGTTAAGCGTATCAAATTACCTGATTTATCATTAGTTAGTTGCATTTACAATTTGCAGTTAACGTAAGTTAAAATAGAATTTGCTTACTACAGAAGAGGAATCCGTTTCAAAGGAAGAGAGTATTCAACTTGTGATTCTTTTAGTTTAAAGTTCCAAAAAACCGTGTTTTAATAAGTTCTTAGAATCACTTAACAACTGCAAAATAAGTTCTAGAAGCACCCAAAAAGCTCTTAAAGTAGGCCGAACTGTTTGAGGTATAAAAAATTCATAACTCGAGGCAGTCAATTTTTATCCGGAAATCGAGGCAAATCATAAAGATTAGACATATCCGGAAATCAGCTACAACTTTTGGAAAATCGTCAAAAATAGTTCCAAAAAATTATATTAAAGTTCAAAAAGTTTTTAAAAATTTATAATCTTTAAACTCAAAAAAAAGTTTTTAAAGTTCGGAAGAAGTTTTTTCTTTGGACCTCATTTTGGGTGAAACGAATATCTGCCAGGTGCTGGGGGTATGGTTGTCTTTTGCAAAAGTAATTTTTCCTCCTTTTCCGTTGTGTGGCGCATTACTACAGGGATGAGTACATTTAAGAAACCAGACTTCCCGCCAAGAAAACGTTTTCATTTCGAAAACCTAGAGTCCCATTCCACTTTCTCTCACTTCTTGGTCTTGTTAGCAAATCTGATAGCACATTTTTCGTTAGTACGTTTCGACAATACCCAGGTTAACAAAAATGTCGAAATGTTTTATCAAAAAATGTTCTAACATGTGTGCAAACAGACCGAAACGTGAGAGAAAGTGGAACAGGGCGCAAATTTTTCGACATGAAAACGTTCTCTTGGCAGGAACTCTGGTTTCTTAAATGAACTCCCTGTATAATATTCAAAGTGGCCGAATTCAGAAACGTCAACTAGTGTTCATGTTTCAATAACTTGAGTTGCAACTTGTTTTCGATCTAGCACTGCAGCAGAGCTAATAAACAGTTTGTCTACATAGCTACAGTCCAACACTATATTGATTAGTCCCAATTTATCTCGAATCCATTTGACACCGCATATTTCATTATTCAAAAATCATGGCAGCCAGTTCGCGCATTAGTAATTTCCTAGCAATATCCGATCCTTAAGATATTTGTTTATTGCAGTTGAATTTTTGAAATGTTCAAACGGAATGACAAAAAAATTAAACGATAAACTCAATTTTTTCTCGAGGATTCGATTCGCAGCGTCAGTCGAAAACAAATTGCAATTGCATTGCGACCGAAGAAACTCCAAAGTGAGCAGCTTAGTTTAGGGGCGAAACGTTTTAAAGTATAATTTGTAGCTAAATTAAATAGCTGTATGTATTTTATGTGCAGCTTTTTTTAAATTATTGCCTTATTCCTGAGTTAGTTGACAAAAGCTAACCTGTAAATGAGACCCTATTGTTTCAGACCTAAGCGAAAGTGCTGAACTACGGCTTCTCTCGTCTTCAATTAATATTACCGGCATTACAAAGCGCGGCATCTTGCGCCGTATTACTGGAACTTGGTATACAATATGACAATAAGTAACACTAGAATAATGAAAAATTAGTTGATTGTTTTATTATTAGCTAAACAAAAGTCCAGATTCAGCACTTTACTTTTGTGCTGAAACAATAGGGTCTCATTTATCGGTCGCATTCCCGGGAATCGGGAATTCCCGTTCCCGATTTCCCTCAACTTTTTAAAACGTTCCCGGGAAAAATCCACCATAAGCAATGTATACAAGGAAAATAAATTAAATTTTTTTTTAAATCAAAGTTGATTCTGTCAAAAAAAACTTTTAGGCAAGCTCAGAAACAAAAATTTAATTAACGCTAAGAGTCCAAAATCTTGAAAAATTAATAAATTTTTCAAACTTGGAGAAAGTTGGAGAAAGAAGACGGTTTCATGCTCCTTAAAGGGAAAAGTTATACAATTTCAGGGAATATACCATGAACAAACTCAGCTTTCTCCGCGGAGGAATACTGTAAGTAAAGTTTGGAGGGTAGCCTCATCTCCCCCGATGCCAGTAACACACAAGACTAAGGTTTTTAATAATTGAATAACTTCGTCAATTTTTAATGTATCGCCTTGATTTTTGTTTTGATTCAGGCAAAATCAGGCAAAAAATGTACCTTCTGAGTTTTTATATGAAGGCAAACCGACAGGACAAAATTTACAGGGAAAAGAGTACAGAAAAAAGCAGAAAAGAGAGAAAAAGCTACCCTCCAAAAACTCGAATCTAGATTGTGAGGCGCTCTGCAGTGACTGCACTAAGAGTGAAGCGGGAGTTTGGTCATCGTCTATTCACTGGAATCAGGAGTTTCCCCATTCCCGGGAATTGAAAATCTAGCATCGCAAACGCGACCTCTCCAATAAGCATTAGCTTAAACAGGTTTTCGAAGTGAGACATTTAAAAGCGCTTCGGTAAATTGATTCGAGTCAAATTAAATTAGTTTCTGGAATTCCCAAAAACCTCCCCTTTATCTATCTTCATCTACAAACATGGTTACTCAGAGCTCCAGATGGTGCTAGTAATGACAATTGATATTCTACTCGTTTTTCACATTCATATACTAATTTTATTATTCCTTTTGCCTCGAGTTAAAAATATCATTGTCTCCGTTTCTATTTTTAATTCGAAAAAAATATGTCAGCATCCTATTAATTTGTTAGTTAACCTTAAATGAAAAAATAATTCGTTGTCTAATCAAAGTAACTAATAATTAAGTAGTCGTTATAACCATTTCACGTGACGTTCAGATACCATTTTGAATGTGGAAGCAGGTTACTTTCCTTCCATTGAAAAAGGTTTAGTTTTAGATATTTCATCCCATTGATAAACCAGATTCAAATCAGCATGGCGCTTTTTGGTAGAAAATAGAAGCATTATTGACGAGCGGATAGATCGCGTTCCCATAAGGTAGCAGACGGTATTTTTTTAAGATGCATAATTTCCTATACAATAAAAAATTACCTAGTATTCATAAACCGGTTATGAGCTAGGAATTTCAGAATCTGCAAATCAAATAGGTTTTTAAGTCTAATTTAGGAAATTTTTACAAAAATCAGTTGGGGTGTAATTGTGCTGTAGATTTGCCATTCTTCGGAAACCTTTGCCACCTTGAATTCTCAGCATAGAGTGATGTCAATTGATTCTTATTTTAATTTTTTGATTGCGTATTTCAGATTATTTCTGGCAGGATGAAAAGCCCCGACGATATTTTTAGATTATGGGGATATAAATGACTAGTATAAATAGGGGGAAGTGAATTGTCAGTCAGAAATTGCCAAACTACGCTACTTTTTTTTATTTGAAAAGTACGATTTTTCAGTTTCTAAGATGGTCGAGGTCCGCTTTAATAAACCTAAATTTTCACGGTTTTCAAGCAAAAGCGTTAAGAGATCTTTCAGCACTTCGTCCCAACGTCGTGCTGTGCAGGTCTCCGTAGACAAGCGGAATCAGTATTATGCAGCTATAGCAAGTAAATTTCCAATATTATACCCTATAAGCAAACAGTATTAGTTAATCATTTGAAGGAATATAAAAACCATTTAATTGGTTATTAGCAAATGTGTCCGCCTTATCATTTGGTACAATGTTTGGGTGGTCCGGAACAGCCTGGCCAGGCCTGAAAGAAAGCGGATCCATTGGGGAGGCAACTCATGAAGAAGAATCCTGGATTGGTTCCATTATCATCGTAAGCTGCACATTAAAAATGCTAAT
>Ga0194135_10002905_pt1 | contig 10461 bp, 10 predicted proteins | sample LitLau_LLRF_2013_FD_134024 | JGI IMG/M metagenome (GOLD analysis project Ga0194135, IMG submission 134024) | Freshwater sediment microbial communities in response to fracking from North America - Little Laurel Run_MetaG_LLRF_2013 (version 2) | ecosystem: Environmental > Aquatic > Freshwater >... | reverse complement strand
GTGTCATGCTTATTTTTATGCAATTTGTTGAAATATAAGTTGAATAAAATCTATATAAAACTCTAGTACTTGTAAAAAATTATTGTACACTATTTTAGAGCGGAATAAATTATTCTCATTGCTTATTAATATGTTTTCGACTTACAAGGGAAGTGCCTGAGGCGTGTTCAACGTTTTTGATCGAAGCATGTGCGGGCGCAGATACATTGGAATAAAAGTTTGAAAAAGCGTAGGAAATTATATCTTTAGACTCATAGGTTGCTAGAAATTTAGGAATCAAATTTGACCTCGAGTAAGTCTATGACGCGTGAGTCTACAGATATAATATTCTACAGTTTTTCATATCCTAGCTCAATGTATTTAATAGCACATTTCCAGCCTCAAACTGTTTAACACATCTCAATTACTTCCCTTAGCGTATTTGCTTGTATGAATACATTTTAGTATACTTTTGTTAAGAAACAAGTTTTCAATATTTTTGTTTTGCACATATATTTCAAGTATTTAATATATTCCGATAAATATATATACTATAAATACAGGAAATATTGTATGAAACTCATTATTCATTGTTGAATTTTTGAATTTTCTCCTCCAAACCAGAAAAGAACTTTCGAGCCGTTCCTTTGGCAAACCTAGAACAAAAACAGATATGAATTTACATTTACTTTTTTTAAACTCATAAAAGTTATTGTTACCAAAAAGTGGGTCCTCTCCAGTTCTTCAATTCAGCGATATCTCTCGGTGAATTGACGATGATATTCTTTTCACCGTTCGGTTTAATATAGATTCGACAGCGTACTTCTTCAGAATCTGTGGCCCAAGCCACCTTTTTGTCCCAAAATAGTGTTTCTCTTGGATCAATGGAAGCATACTCTGGGAAACTTGCTAGCGAAGGTGTAATTTGTCCGTAGCCGACAGAATCTATTTCAGCCAACAACAGTCGAGCATGTTTGCAAAGAGCCTCAGCATCTTTCAAACTAACGCTGAATTTAGTAACCTCGTCAGTTTGTCTGTACGTTTTTTGCAAAAAGAAACGAGGTTCTTCCCTTTCAGGACAAATAGCGAGTAGAGCATGGAAAGGACCAGCTTTCACAGTGTCTGGATCCTTCCAAAATCTAGCATCATCCGGTTCATACATCTTGGACAAGTACTCGTGTTTTGAGTTTGTTGCCGAATTGTTGAAAAAAGGTATAGGCAAATTAGATACAGTACCGGTTGAAACTGTAAAATCTTCCTCTACCGTTGTACCTTGCTTCATAAGTGCTCGTCTCTTAGGACCTGGAATGTATAAAAAATTTCGAAATTATATTGTGCTAAGTTGTATCTCAAACTATTGTAATAAAATATTGTTAGAATCTTACCAGGCATTTTTTCTCACAATTATTGCTCAAATTCCTGTTACCAAACCAGAATCTTCTAGCTCAATGAAAGAAAATACGTGGAACTTATTCAATTTATACCATACATCATTATCGAAAATTAGCTCTAATTAAAAGAAATATAAAAGCGAAAGCGAAATAAGAAGGTTTGCTAATTAAAGTAATTAGTTTAATTTGATTTGACATTTAACGTAATTCCTATAAATAGGAAGAATAATTGTTGAAGATATTATTCATACTTCAGACTTTATAGACGGTACTCATCGAAATGTTCAATTCTTCGTATGAACGCGTTTCTATCGCTGTACTGTCAGCAGATTTCTCAATTCAAACTGGAAATCCTCTATCACTAGCATGTGCAGCGTTTTCCGGTAGCAATAAATATCCTAAAACAGACTTTTCTTGTAAAATACCTTACTGTTTCCCGGCTCAGATTGAACATGCAAAGCAATTTTACGAAGTTTTTGAATTAAAAATACTAAAAAATATTTTAGTCTCTGCTGACTTCATTTTTATTCTGGATCTTCCTCTGTTTATTATAATGAGAGAACTTTTTCCAGAATTCAAAAGCAAAGTTTTTAAATTTGAAACCTCATTCGATTTGATCTATGACACGATTTTCAGTGCTTCGTACAATCCTGGTTGGAGAATGATTTGTCATTCTCAGTATAGAGTTCATGTTATTAGTGATTTGATTTTGAACACAATAAGATCCACAGCTATGTTTGAAAAAATTAACTACGGTACAGGTCAGTAATTTATGTTTTCAAACATTTATTAATACTAACAAATTCAGAAAACATTTTATGTTATTTCAGATACGACACCGTCTTCTGCACAAGGTTGCAAACGCAAAGCAGTTGGTCATGAGTCAGGTCCTCTCTAATCTTGGAAGCAAGTGAAAAAATGTCAACAACATTAACTTTAATTAAAATTAAAATTAATTACTTCAGCAGAATTCAATTTAATTTAATTAAATCTAATTACTTCAGCAGAATTCAATTTAATTTAATTAAATCTAATTACATGTCTCCTATCCTATCCTATTTAAGTATAAATAGAATATTTCAAAACTATGTATTTCCACAGTCACGAACAAACTAGCAACTATTAATCTTCAAAATGTTTCAAACACCAGAAACAGTTTTTAATTACACAAATTCTGGAGGTGTTTCATACTATAAGAACTTTATTAAAACTCAAAAAATTCTAACTAAAATTGACCGTGATTACTCAAGTTTTACTTTCGATTTATTAAACGAGGAACAAAAGTTTGCTTATAACTTGGTTAAATTCCATGTTGAATCTTTGCATCATGATCCTATAAAACTTATTTTACACGGAGTCGCAGGAGTCGGGAAGTCTTTTCTTATTCTTGCGTTAAAGAATTTGTTGCGTGATAAATGTAGAATTTTAGCTCCAACAGGCTCTGCTGCAAACAATATAATGGGAGAAACCATTCATAGCGCTTTAGAACTCCCGTTCAACATTTCTGAAATACCTTTTGACAATAATGATCCAGATTTTGAACCAACTTTATCAGATATTGCTGAGCTTGATAAAGAAATTGAATTTCTGAAATCTCTCCTACAACTGAGTCACAATCCTTCATCTCATTGGGATAATATTAATATTCTAATTAAAAAACGAAACGATTTACTGTCAAAATTAAATAATATACATGCTCGTTTTGCTGACAAACTGGATGGTGTAAATCTGATTCTTATCGATGAATACAGCATGGTTAGTTTTACATAATATTCAAAATTATATTCAGAAATTTCATTTTATTATATTCCATGTTTTATTTTACAGGTTGGTTGCAGGATGCTTGCTCATATTGAGAGACGTCTTAAACAAATTAAACAGAATAACGATCCGATGGGTTCTTTGTCAGTAATTTTAGCAGGCGATATTGCTCAGCTTCCTCCTATCGGCGATTCTCCTGTATACTCTGATTCAAATACTTTAAAGGGATTTGCTCAAATCGGTGCTAAAATATATAGATCCTTCGACACATGTATTAACTTGAAGCAGCAACAGCGTCAAGATTGCTCCTCACAGCAAGAATTTCGTGAACTGCTTCTTAGATTAAGAGCAGGTAAACCGAATGATGAAGATATACTTCATCTAAATATGCGTTGTATTAACAATTTTGACCAGACTCACGTTGAAACTTTTGAAGATGCTATTCGCTTATTCCCGGGAAATCTTGAAGTTGATGTTTACAACAAGTAAAATTCTGTAATTATTTGAATTTGAATTTAATGTTGAATATATTTTTATTTGTTTGCTTGTTTGTCTATTTTATAGACAAAAACTGGTTGCGTTGGGGAAGCCTATTGTACGCATTTTTTCTAAGGAAAGCGATCCCGGCATCAAAAATCATCATGTTCTTGAGCTTTGTATCGGTTCCAGGGTTATGTTGTTACAAAATCTTGCAACAGCATTCGGGCTGGTAAATGGAGCGATAGGAACTGTTGTAGACATAGTCTATGAAGCTCATGACGAGACAAGAGCAGCCTTTATTATGGTAAATTTCGACAATTACTCTGGACCATCTCCTCTTAGCTCAACGCGTGCTGTTCCGATACCTGAAACAAAATTTTGGCACCCTCAAAAAAAAGCTGGGGAAGGCAGAGGATGGTGGAGGACACGATTTGCTTTAAGACTAGCCTGGGCTTCAACTATTCATAAAGTTCAGGGATTAACCTTGAGAAAAGTAGTTATAGATATAAAAGGATATAATAAGTTTTTTAAACATATTTTATTCACTTTGTTCTTTGTCGCGATTAGTCGCTGTAAAAAACTGGATGACATTTTGATTATGCATAATCTTGATAAATCTGTTCTAACTCATATTCAAAACTATAGTATTGATCGAAGATTTCTTGAAGAAGAAAGAATTGAACAACTTAGTCAGCAAACTCAATTATTGTGGCTGTAAATTACTCATTTTATTCCAATTTGATTGAAAATAAAATAAAATAAAATAGTAATTAGTAGAATACATTGATTTTACCGTAAATTTTTGCTCTACATATCGGACAACCAAAAACAGTATTGGAACAATCCTCACAAGTACACATGTGGCCGCAAGGTATAAAGAGAATTTTTAATTCTGTACAATGACAAACCTTACACATATTTCTCACTTGAAGCTCGTGAACTTTGTTTTTCAATTCCTTAATTTCCATTTGCGTTTGTTCTTTAACAGCATTTACTTGCTTTTGTGCTTCATCGGTAATTTCTTTTGCCGCAATACAGACTTTCGCATTAACTTGTTGGAGTCTAATAATATCTTGATCTTTCTCCAAACCGTTCAAATACTTGCAAGAAGGGCTATATTTCCGATGCTCTTCACTCGGTATATTTCCTGATTTAAACTCTGTCAAAACAAGATGACAGAAGGCGCATTGAACAGTATCTTGATCTCTTAGACAGTAAAATCCAGACTCAGCAAGCTCTTCAGTAGAAATAAAACTTTTTGGCCAAGTAAATCGTTTACCACCGAAATGTTTTTGGAATGTAACATTTCGTATAGACTTATGTTTAAAAACTGTATCAGGAATGAGTCTAGAATATGCAACACGAACAGAAGGGCGTGTAGTGTTCATGTTGAGTCGCGTAATATTAGTATTACGGTGTCTCAACGTGTTTAACATTTTTATACACTTATATACCAAATTAAAACTAATTAAACATGAAACATGAGATATGGTTTTGAAAAAGAAATGATAAATTAACTTAATTTAGTTTAATTAACGAGCGCTCCTCATTAGTTCCTAATTATTTTCTAAAAGTATTTATTGGAGAACAGTCTGAGATTTTTTTTTTAGTTTCAATCATCATCCTGAATATTACACTTCGCTTCAAACAAGCATTAATCATGGTTCTTGAAAATACTACTACCGTCTCCAGCAATGGTAACGGAGAACCTCCTCGGAAGCCAACAAGTCAAACTCGAGGGGAATCTGACTCCACTTTTGGTTCTTGCGACTGTGACCTTTGCAAGCGTATTGTAGCTGCGAATTCTGAATTCGCGAGAGAAGAACTTATTACTTTTTTGAAGCACCATTTTGAGGAATTACACACCTGTTCTACTATTACTCTTTTTCGAAATAAGTAAATACAATTGACACCTTAAGCTGAAATAAATATATAGTCTTTGCTCCTGTTTAATCATTTTATCATTTGGTCTTCTTTTGCAGATAAGAAGAGTGTTTATGGAAATTTACTTCCTCTTCACTGTTCTCGCATTTGCTGTAAAATGACATTAGAAAAGGATCCCAATACTCTTACAGAATTAGAAATTGAAATATATCTTTTTCATAATATTCCTCCAAACTGTTCATATGTAGGTATTTTTAAAAGTATTAAATATGAATTTTATTAATAATATTGGTAAATGCAAGAAAAACACCTTATCTTATGAAATTATTTTAAGGAAGTGAAGGAATGTCTAATGTGTTCTAGATTATTTTTAATTAGGTTAAGATTTGAGCGAACGTTCATTAATATTCTTAATGAACACGTGATTAGTTCATTAATATTCTTAATGAACACGTGATTATTTCATTAATATTCTTAATGAATACGTGATTAGTTCATTAATATTCTTAATGAACACGTGATTAGTTCATAGATCATAGCAATATATACATATTTTGACTGAAGAACTTGGTCATTTACACATACAGCATGGAGGAGAATAGAAGCGTTTTTAGAGCGCGAGAAGAAGATAGTAGTAGTGACTCTGAATTTGAGTCAGGTACAAGCGATGACGATTCTGACCTAGACTTTGAAACAAGTGAAAATGAAGACGAAGAAGAAGAAGAAGAAGATATTAATAACATTCCTTCTACCTCGCATAATATTAAACGAAAACTACCGTTTAATAAGCTGTATACGGTACGTTTTAAAGAAAAAGAAACATCATAATCAGACTTTATTTCATATTTTGAATTAAATTTTTAGTTTCACTGCAAATATCCTGGCTGCGTCTTCACATGTCGTACGTACAGATCGTTGGATATTCATGTTGAAGCAAGACATAATTGTGAACATTGTGGGATTTCTTACCCGGACTTAGACAATCATGTTTGTACTCAAGCAGGACAGAGGGGAGGACACATAGGTCCTGTTAATATCAATCAAGATTTCTTCATAGAAATTGCTCAAAGTCTTAGAGGAATAATTGCTGAATACGAGTATACTGCAGAAGACTTATTTACAGATTTTCCTACATTTTTCAATCATATTTGGGATCCTCTGATTCGTTTATTACAAGAATATTTACTTCATTTTAGAGCTATAACTGTCAGAATTCGAATGCAAACAGAGCTAGAAGATATTCGCACAAATGAGCGAAAGCTTAAATTCATGGGAACAAATGCTATAAGTCTAACACATGAGAACTTTATTGGAAATGTCCTGCATTTTGCACTGAATTTTATTTTGAAACAGTTAGAGTTATACAATTCAAACGGTTCTGGGCATACTGTTTCCCAAATTTTCAATGCTATAATAACTATCGGTAAATACAAACCTATAGCTGCAAGAGGTTTTATTCCAATTCCTACTTGTTTATCTCGACGCCGTGGATTATTGAATATTCAAGGTGCAGAAGATTTCTGTTTCAAATATTGTGTTACTGCAAACTTCTTTCAAGACGAAGTCAAAGAATATAGGAGAAGACTTTGTATTCTTCGTAACGAAGCTACAGTTGGTTACAATTACAACAAAAATATGAAGAGAACGGTGGAATGCGGGAAAAACTATGAACCCTTCTTCGACAAGTTTTGCTGGGATGGATTAGAATTTCCAATTTCTCTGGATGCTTTTGATACCTTTGAATTGAATAATGCTATTAGTGTAAACTGTTTTCAAAATGAAGGGAAAGATATTCTACCTATTCGCTTGACTACCTTTGTTGCTGACCGGCACGTAGATTTACTAAGACTAGAGTCTGAAGATAACGCACACTATGTGCTAATTACGGATCTTTCCCTGTTTCTTGGACAACGTAACAAACATAAGCATTATTATTGTAGATATTGTTTAAAAAGTTTTGTTGGGAAAAATGTTTTATTAAAACATAAGCACCAATGTTCTAATCTCGAATTTAATATTATGACTTTTCCCAAGGAAAAAAGCTATGTATTTAATAATTTTGAAATGACAATCCCTTTCCCCTACTGTCTCTATTATGATTTTGAGACTTTTTCTAAACCTTGTGACAATAATCCTGGATCCAAAACCAGAAAATTAGCACTACTGGAACCATCTGGATACTCCCTCGTTCTTGTTGGTCCTTCCAATTATCTTCATGTGGATGAGTACCATGGACCAGACGTGGTAGATCATTTCATGAAAAATGTGCTGGGTCTGGCTGAAATAGTTTTCAAAAAGATTAAAGAACACAGACTTCCTATGAAGCCTACAGATGAAGAGCTCCTAGACCATGAAGCTGCTGAATTATGTTTCATGTGCCGAAAACCATTCACAGCGAAAAATTGGAAGGTTCTCCATCATAACCATATGACGGGAAAAATTATTGGTAAGCATTTAAAGTTTATAATAATTTTCAAAAATTTTAAAGAAAAAACTACTCAGTTTTTTATTTACAGGAAGTCTTCATAATAACTGTAATTTGAAGATTAAATACAAGAACCTTCTCCCCTGTTTAGCTCACAATGCTACTAAGTTCGACAATTCAATAATTTTACACGGGTTTAAAATGCCATTAATTTACTCGGTAGATGTGATACCGAAAAATAATGAAACGTTCATGGGTTTTATTGTAAACAAAAAAGTCAAATTCTTTGATTCTTGTCAATTTCTATTACACAGTTTGGCGAAATTGACTGAAGATTTAAAGGTAGAAGGTATTGATAAGTTTAGAAATACTAGAGCATATTTTCATGATAAATCTCCAGAACAGTTTAAACTTTTAATTTCAAAACAAGTTTATCCTTATGACTATCTTACTGGACCCGAAGTGTACACAGCTACAGATCTACCTCCTAAAGAATGTTTCTATGATAGTCTTCGAGGGACTCCTATAACTGATGAAAACTATAGACACGCTCAAGAAGTTTGGAAAGCTTTCAACTGTCAAACTTTTGAAGACTATGCTCGACTTTACAGTATTTCTGATTCACTACTTTTATCAGATATTTTCGAAAACTTTCGAGCTACAGCTATTGAAAACAGAGGCTTGGATCCACTCTACGTATGGTCTGCTTCAGGATTTTCATGGAGCTGTGCTATGTACTCTTCCCAAGTAGAATTGGAATATGTCAAAGACTTGGAGATTCTGAATATGCTTCAAGAAGGAATACGGGGTGGTCCAACAATTGTTTCCAATCGATTAGCTAGAGCAAACAATGAAGATCTTGGTCCTCACCACCCATTCGATCCCAACAAACCTAGGACGAGGTTAGTATATCAAGATTTAAACTCACTCTATCCATATTGTATGCTCAGTCCTCTACCCTACAAGGATTTCAAAATGATGACTCAGGAGGAACTTGAGAATATTAATATTGAAAGTTTGCGCGAAGAAGATGGAAAAGGATATATTTTTTCTGTGGATTTAGACTATTCTCCGCATTTACATAATAGTCATAATGATTTACCTCTTGCTGTTGAAAAGCGTAAAATTCGAATTGAAGAGATATCTCCCACACAGGAACACTTAATTCATATGTACAATAAGGTTATTTCAAAACCTCTGGGTGGAGAAAAACTTGTAATGACTCTGTACCCTAAGCAAAATTATATTGTTTATTATAAAACTTTACAATTTTACATTAAACATGGTTTAGTTTTAAAGAAGATCCACAAAGGATTCAGCTTTTCCGAAACATATGTATTTAGGGATTACATTGCAGGTAATCTTGAGACGCGAAGAAATACTAAATCAAAACTAGTTAATGAATTGTATAAACTTTTATCTAATAGTATTTTTGGACGAACATTAATGAATTCCAAGAATTTTTTTGACGTTGCACTATGTAATAATCGTCAGGATGCTGAGAAGTTGCTAGCTAAAGCTAATTTAAAATCTTTTTCAATCATTAATGATGATCTTACTCTGTTTTCAATGAATAAAACAGAGATAAAATGTAATAGTTTTTTCTATTTAGGCTTTACAATATTAGAGCGGGCTAAACTTAGATGGTATGAATCATATTATGAAGGAATTAAATCTGTATTCGGCTCACGCTCTCATATTTGTTATGGAGATACAGATAGCTTTGTAACCCTTATTGATGATCCAAATAATACATTTGTTCAGGATATGCAAAAGATAAGTAACTGGTATGATTTTAGTAATTTAAATATCGATAATCCTTTATATAGTACTAAAAATAAAGGGTTACCTGGTGTGTTTAAAATTGTAATTCCTGACGCTGTTGAAATTGTAGCAATTAGCTCTAAAATGTATAGTATTTTAACCGTTGAAGATATAATGCGTGAGAAAGGTATTAAATGTGGTGAAAACGAAAGAGAAAATTTAAAGAAAGGGAAGGGAATTGGACGAAGTGTTCTTGCAAAACTCCGACATCACCACTACATTGACACAATTTTAAAACAAAATACTATTTTTAACATTGAAATGCAGTCTATTCGAGCGTTTAAATGCGTACTTTACAGAGTATTGTTAAAAAAAATAGGATTCCATGCTCTTGACACTAAAAGATTCTTATTAAGAGGAGGTTTACAAACCCTAGCTTTTGGTCATTATAACATAGAACAGGTAATTAGAAACGAAACTAATTTAAGCAACTCTTTTGTCGAGGAACTTAATGAATTTAGTGTTAAGACAATAAATGTGTAACATGTAAATATTTATTGTAATAAAAACTTCAATTTTTAAAATAACTACTATTATTCAACATATTTATTCCAATTCTCATACTCTAATTTATCTATATATTTTTGAACTTGACTATAACATATACACTACACCTATAACCACACCCTCCTATATTTAAACCTCCACGTATAGCTTGAGACTCACTCCCACTCCGCGGCCCCCGCCCTTACTCACAATTCTCAACCCCACCCACCG
>Ga0194135_10002904_pt1 | contig 10463 bp, 13 predicted proteins | sample LitLau_LLRF_2013_FD_134024 | JGI IMG/M metagenome (GOLD analysis project Ga0194135, IMG submission 134024) | Freshwater sediment microbial communities in response to fracking from North America - Little Laurel Run_MetaG_LLRF_2013 (version 2) | ecosystem: Environmental > Aquatic > Freshwater >... | reverse complement strand
GTCAATTGACACATCTTGTTCAAACTGCTTGTTATCTCTTCTGAAGAACAACAGACAGAAAAAGGAATAATATCTTAACATTATTCAGGTTGGAAAGTCAATACACTGGATTTATGAGACGCGGTGGCATATCGATGATAAGCTTTCAGTATAGTAATTTAATATTCAATTGTTTCTGGTATCGTGGCTTTCTCCAAAGAAGCTGTTATGTCGAACCAAGATATGTACTTCTCTTTTTCTTATACTATGCAATGATTATCACTGAATTTTGAGGAGTTTTTAGTAGAATCAATCGATATTTTTAAAGGTCCACGAGGTTTTAGGATATAAAAATAAGCGTCATTGGGTACTTATGATTATGAGCAAATGTGAACGAACTCAAGCTGGTGGATTTAAAGTTAATGTAATACAAATAAGCTTCTGAATCAGACAGATTATAAGTTAGTTTTTAAATGTTATTGTTTCATTTGAGTTGAAGTGTTTACGAACACATTGAAATTATTAATCACGCTGTCCGGCGTGTCATTTTGTTCAATAAGCCAATACAATGTAATAAGTATACCAGACGAGGCCGCAAACTTTTTTCTTATATTCTCATTCATATTTTTATTTATTCACTACTGTTGCGTACACCACATACTAAATAGTAAATACGGAGGAAACAGAGACCCATTTGCTACAAATGCACTTATAGTTTTCAAACTTTTGTCTTGCGTATTAGTACATATTGGCAATATTGGTTGGAGATTCACAGAGATGTATGTAAATTATGATTGTACACATTTGAAGCCTAGGCAGAAGAAGACAAACTTCCATGACTTTATTTCGTACACATAAAATAGGATGTGAATGATAACTAGAGACAAAGTAATTGTAAACCAGTCATTTGATCTGTCAAAAACATGCTATAAAACAATGCCAAAGTGATGCGGCATTGCATATATTTATGGTGAGATTCAAATGTCATTACTGGCTGAGCTTAATGAGGTTATGAATTACTCAGTGTCAATATTCAAAGCTCGTTGTTGTATATATAGATTAAGTCTATGTTTGCTATTGGCTATCGATCTACTAGCGATGCTCATTAGTGTGCATTGTTTTTTAAAGCTTGTGATTAGCCACTCTTGAGGGTGGGTGGATATCGTTTGCTAAAAGCCTTTATAAAAGGAGGATTTACAAAACAGACATTACATTGTCCAGCAGACATACCAGTTGTTCTGTTAATAGTAGCAGCAGAAATCCTAATCCACCAGTGAAAACATACCTTCCTTGTAATTTAATTGATTGGGTGTTTCAAATTGCCCCATACTTTATTCAGCAGTCGGATTAAAATTTAATAGTATATAAAATCTGATTGACTTTGCAACAAAACAGGTCAAGATGTCTTTAGCGAACTTAAAAGCGCCGATTCACAAGAATCGGCAGACAACCATGGGTCGAATCAACGGACTTTACTCCACTGGAAGCCTTTTCAGCAGTATCGGACTTTCCAAAAAGGTCTACACGGAAGTCAAAGGGTGGCCGAATATCGGTATGATAATTGAAATTAAATGTTTGTGGCTTTAGTCGCAAACGATGGGTATAATTAATTAAACATGTTTTTGAATTTCTCGCAGACATCCTAAAGCATTTTCCTATCCTTGGTCCACACGGTTCATGGAAGAACTACACTTTCGAGCAAATCAAAAACGGGGATTGGAACGATGCCGTAATTCAGCAACAGTTCGGTGTGTAATTTTTAATATTATTAATATATAAGACATAGCGTGGCTATATGTTAGATATAACAATTTTATTGCAGGCCCCACATGGACTACGCATTGGTTTCACGTAAGATTAGTTCAAAGACAAATATTTTCTCCCTTAAAAACATGTTAAACACCACAATAAACTCAATTATGTTTTTGAGAGCAGGTTAAAATCACTATTCCTACGGAATGGGTAGGGAAAGAAGTTCATTTCAGATTTGGAACAGGAACAGAAGCGATGATTTATGACACGGACGGAAACGTGCTCCAGGTTTTTAATCAAACCTGTTCTAATTTTTTGACTCATGGATTCTTGTCACTTCAGATGTTTACTTTGTACATTCCAGGGAATCTCACCTGGATATCGAGAAGAATACATAATTAAGAAGCCTTGGACTGGGGATCCGGCCGCAGTTGAGTATTACGTGGAAATGGCTTGCAAGTAATTGTCACATAAAAAACATAATATTTTAATCTTGTTATGGTATTAATGCAACTGTTAACTTTAGCGGTATGTTTGGGGCTGGAGAAGGAAGCGATATAGGTGAATTATAGTCACTTTAAGTAATGCAATGCCAAGTCTATTCCGTATGCCGTAACCCTCAAACAATGCATATCTTTAATCGTTCACAGCTCCCCCAAGAAATGATCGCTTCTGGACCCTTGGAACTCTCGATGTGGCGGTTTTCAACCGCGACATATTTGAGTTGATTACAGATTTCGAAATGCTTTATGGAATTAGCGAGCATTTGAATAACACTCACATTGGATATCAAGCCATGTTCGTTGCAAATGAAATGGTGAACATGTACAAAATGAATAATGACGTGGAGTAAGTTGTAGTAATTTGACAATTAACGAGCCTTCACACGACTATGAATGTTTCAAATTTCGAGTGATTAAGTGAGCATTCTCTGGAAACTTGTTATCTAGGGGCGCAAGAGCTCTTGCACGAGCATTTTTCTCTGAAGGTGTGGGTTCCAAAGCCCACACTTTGTATGCAATGGGTCACTGTCATATTGACACTGCCTGGTTGTGGCCTTATGACGAGACGATTCGAAAGTGTGCTCGGTCATTTTCTGCACAACTTGAGCTCATTGATGAGTACAAAGATCCAGATGTCCCGGGCGGCTACAAGTTCGTTTGCTCATCGGTAAATAGATTTAGAACAATGAGATGGCAGTTTTTACACTGATCCGAATCATTTTGGAGTCCCATGTCATTGCAAATTAAACTTTCTTCCACAGGCTCAACAGTACGCGTGGGTTAAAGAGTATTACCCAAGTCTGTATGCTAAAATTAAGGCTCAAATAGAAGCAGGAAAGTTTGTTCCAGTTGGCGGAACTTGGATTGAAATGGATGGAAACATTCCTAGGTAATTGAAGTAAGAGTTATCTAATAAACTATCGTTTTCACTAACCTTACATATTATCATAAACAGTGGCGAAGGATTCATGAGACAATACTACTACGGACAGAAGTTTTACAACGATGAGTTTGGAATTTTGTGCAAAGAGTTTTGGCTTCCAGACACATTCGGATACAGTGCTCAAATTCCCCAAATGCTGGCTGTAGGATTCGTTCATATTTTTGAGCTCTCATAAGTCTGTACAAGTTCCATTAATTCTCAGTGGGTTTTTCTTTTTAGCACGTGGGGATAACTCGATTCTTGACTCAGAAAATGAGCTGGTCACTGGTCAATAAATTTCCTAATCACAACTTCTGGTGGGAAGGTATCGACGGGACTCAAGTGCTTGTTCATTTTCCTCCAGGGGACAGTTACAACATGAATGGAACGTAAGACTGAACTTAAAGCATTCTCATACACAACTTTGGCTTGTAAAATCAAAATCATAGTTTACACAAAGTAAATTTGGCCTTCCAGTGTTAATGAGCTTCTTAACTCACAAAACAACTCGTTAGATAAAGGACGAGCTAACACTGGGGTATATTTGTACGGCTACGGAGGTAAGCAATAGTGGAATTTCCAGTCATTATTCCAAATGAACACGGTTGATTCGTAACAATAATGAAAATGCGTAGATGGTGGGGGTGGACCAACAAGGCAAATGATTGAGAGGATCAGACGTGTTACGAATGTTGATGGCCTTCCAAAGTAATTCAGTAGTGCGTAATATATTCTCTGAATGGCAAATTCCAAAACCCTAACATGCTTTTACTTTTCTTGCAGGGTGAAATTCAGTGACAGTAATGAATTCTTTGATGAGCTTGCGAAGGAATCTCACCGTTTTAGTAAATGGGTTGGAGAACTATACTTGGAACTGCATAATGGAACTTACACCTCCCAAGTAAATCGTACTCTATAACATTCGCCAGTTCAATTGTATCTATATGAGCTTCTTTGGTTAATGCAGGCTAAAATCAAGTGGTACAACAGGAAAGGAGAGTTCTTCTTCCGGGAAGTGGAAATGCTCATGGCCATGGCATACTCCAGCCGTAAGGTCACGCAGGCGGCTCTCGATGCGTAAGATATCATTTCTGCAAAGTTTATTTAAAGAATAAGTGGAACGAAAGTGTACAGCTTTCATTTACCGTCATAATATTCACAGTGATTTACTGATTGTGGACAAATGTTGGCAAGATCTTCTTCTCAACCAGTTTCACGATGTGCTTCCGGGTTCCTGTATTGAATTTGCTGCCATTGATGCATGGGAAATTTATGAAAATCTCTTTGAAAAGCTGCGCACACTTCGAACAGCTTATCACAAGTACCTCCTGGGCACTGGAACTGGAAAACAAGCAATTTACAATCCTCTTCCATGGGAGACATCGACAGTGGTGTTTATGAAACCAGACGGAAGTGCTCCTCCTACAGGCCCCAACATTCAGCCCGTCACGCTGTCTTCGACTATCGACGATGCTGGAGAAGGACGCTTCCGTATTCCAGAGGCGTTTAGTGCGGCTCTTGTGAAATTGGGACCATCTGGATATTCGGAGTTTGCTGCTTTGGCTCCTAGCTCGGCCGTGGCCTTCGAACGTAATATAATTGTTTTAAAGAAGCTTGAAAGCACGTGCATCATAATTTATCCTTTCTATGATTGCAGCTGGAACTGGTGACAACTTTGGAACGTACAGCAATGGACTTATTACTTTGGAAGTAAAATTGTCTACAGCAAATAACAAGCCAGTGGAGGCTTTGTACTTCGGAGGTGCTGAAAAAATTCCAGCTTACAATGACTATTTGGGAAAAGGAGTTGATCCAGCAATGTTCTACATTTACGATGACGTTCCAATGTTCTGGGATGCTTGGGATGTCATGGATTATCATTTGGAAACGAGAAGTGTGCCTAACTATACTGACATTGCCTTTGAAGAGATCGGAGGAGGACGTGGTCCTCTGGTCGGAGGATACAAATGGAGTGCTACGTTTGGAAATGGAAGCAAAATTGAAAGATACACTATCATGCGAGCTCAGTCTCCGATGATTGAGTAGTAAGTTATTGGCACCTCTAAAGCTAATTGAAATAATGGGGCTTTTGAATCATAAAATTTAAACACAATTTTGTAATTTGTACAGTTATGTCATCATTGATTGGAAAGAAGATCACAAAATGTTGAAAGTTGAATTTCCAATGGATGTGCTTTCCCGGGAGGCTACGTTTGAGATTCAATACGGACACGCACAACGTCCAACTCACATGAATACTTCTTGGGACATGGCGAAATTTGAAGTTTGCGGACACAAGTAAGTCTTATGTTTTTATAGCCTGTGATATCTGAGTTCTGCCTGAATTGGGAAGATATAAGAATACTAACGCATATGTGTGTTTAAAGATGGATGGACATTTCCCAAGCAGACAAAGGAGTGTCAGTCATCACTGACTGCAAATATGGATGGCATGTGAGGGACAATCATGTGCAGCTTTCTCTTTTGAAATCACCAAAGAATCCCGATGCTAATTGTGATATGCACAAGCATTACATTTACTACGCTGTGATGCCTCACAAGGGTGAGATATACATAAGAGGAACGTACCAGTTGTAGTACTGCAGAGTTAAAGACTTCTTTTACTTATGTAATATCCTCACAGGATCATTCCAAAGTGCTGAGGTTATCCAGAGAGCGTACGAACTGAATGCAATGGGATCGAACAATATCCCCCTTGTTCCTACTGCTGAGACAACGTTAGTCATTTGGCATTCATTTGAAGTAAAATTCATTTATACACGTAGTTTAACTCCTTTAGACTGCCAGTGAATTACGTCACATCAAGTCACCCTGCTGTCATCCCAGAAGCTGTGAAAGTTGCTCGAACTCAGCCAACACTTCAGTCGGAAACTATTTGCTTCAGAGTTTATGAAGCCTTCGGTGGATATGCAACTACCGAGTGAGTCATTTGTCCAATAGATTGATTAACCTAGAAAGCATGTCATGAAATCAGTGTTGTTTCGAAATCCTTTCCAGTCTAACCTTCGCATTCATGCCAGCATCAGTGATAGAGTCAAACGGCGTAGAGGAACTCGGTGGAGCTACAATCCCTGTAACTGGAAATAAGATCAATGTCACTTTGAAACCTTTCCAGATTCGAACATTTTTGGTCAAGTTCGCTTAAGGAGAGCGAACTTCATTGCTCGGCATTTAAATGAAGACATTCTTGTACCATATTAGAACTAAGGTTTTTCGGGATTAATTAAATAAATTACTAACATACATGGGGCAATAAGCGATAAGTAGTTTTTATTATTTTTCATTTTTAATTCATTTTTAATTTTCGTCGAACAATCAATTTTTCTTTCCACCAGTTAAATTTATGTACAAATCCAAAGCCCGGAGAAAGTAGAAATCTGCATAAACAATTGCCGTATTGAAATCGTTTTCGTGGAAGAAAACCGTTCCGTTGACCATAATGGCAGGGATATTGTATTGTGGAACTCCATCCGCTCTGTACTTGTCACTGACGACAGCCTCGAGAATTTTCTCTGCTGTGTCAAAGTACGTTTGATTTCCAGTGATGACATGGAGTTTTAAGAAGGCATGGGCAGCGATCACGCCAGCAGAAGTGTCTCTAGGAGAATATTCCGTTTCAATTGGAGCCATGAAGTCATAGTAAGGAACGCTATCCTCCGGTAAGTTGCGTATGAAATAATCCGCAGCTGTCTCAGCTTGTTGAAGATAAACTTGCTTTTCAGGAGAAGGAATCATTTCGTAAACCGTTGTGAATCCGTGAATTCCCCACGCCAGCCCTCTGGACCATGCAGACTCGTCGGAGTACCCTTGATGATTGAATTTTCTGACTATTGAGCCATCAGTTTCATTGTAAGCAACGACATGATAGGAAGTTCCGTCAGGACGAAAATGATTTTTCATCGTGTTCATCGAATGATTGGCAACTATTCCCACAAAGTCTGTAGGGCCAGAGCCATTCGTGAGTCCGTGAGCTTTGAGAAGTAGTTCTAAGTTCATCATGTTGTCAACAATGACCAATGCTTCGTCTTGTTCTCCCCAGTTCCAAGATCGGATTACTCCTGCAACAGCTGCATAAAAGTCGATTGTATTTAATATTAGGAAGCTGAATTAAATGTAAATCTCTCGTATGAATATATTGTACAATAGAACGACTCAAATCTTACGTATGTATCTTTTGCAAAGAGATTCCGCAGCAGTCACAATAACGGGTATAAAGTCTGTATTTCCAGTGAATTCCAGTCCTAGACCAAAGGTTGACATAATGACAAATCCAACATCGTGTGTTCCGGTGTCGAACTGTCGTTCCTTAACTCTTTCTTGGTAAAGAAGTGCTTGATTTCTCCAGAAAGAATCTTTAGTCAGTTTGTAAAGCATCCAGAGTGATCCTCCGTGAAAGCCAACAGTCCAATCATTCACTTTCTTCAAGTTCCATGTAGAGTTCAAGGGATTTCCTGTACTGATGAAGTCAACTTCTCCGGAGACTCTTTCGGTTAGAATAGCATATTGCCTGACCACGTACTCCAGTATGTTGTTCACAGGAAGTTGTTGGGCAGACCCAAGGTGAGTCGACACCAAGAAAAAAAGACTTATTACAACAAATGCACACTTCGTTCCACTCATTGTGTACAGGGCCGAGAAGCTGATATTCAACTATGATGAATTTATTTGTCATCATCAGAAGCCCATAAGATTATCATGGGACGCGTGATCGAATCTTCAACAGATTAGATATCTATTTATGTTATACAGATTCACTTGTACTCATTCGTTATCTTCATCTCGATTTTTACACCTTGTTATCTACAATTCTTAGTAGTTGAATCATTTCATAAATATTTTTGATGGACAGAAGTTGTTTCACGACGCATGCAGCAACTCGACCCACAATAATTGGGTACTATGTTTGGATTTACTTTTTCTTTACGGCTTAAATTAAGGTTTTAAGTTTTTCGTTTTCAATACTATATTCGAGTAGTTTAAAGTAAGCTCAACTCGACCTATTTACTGCCCTTGTACCTCTAGTAGTTTCAAATATTTGGATGTGATTTTATATGCAATTTTTCACGAGTTTTCAGAGACAATGCTAGTAAATTTTATGCTCAATAAGATTTTATTACAATACAAAGAACTTCATGACATAACCTCAGGACACAGCTTACAATTTATAACGTGAGAACACAGCGATGACTGCTTTTATAACCTGAAAAGTTGCAATGTGGAACTCAGTCAACAAGTTTAATAATTAAAGGCACTGGATTGCCATTAGAGTCATCAGCAATTGTAATGATGGTTTCAATTGAAACTTCCGGAGGAGCTGGGTTGTCGTTTGCCAAATGAATCTCCATCAAAGGTTCGTCCTTGTCGACCTTCTCGCCAACTTGCTTCAAGAGAACCACTCCAGGCTCGTATTTGATGCTGCTTCCAGGTGTTGTTCTTCCGCAACCCAACTTGTGACACAACCTTGCCACTGCCAACGCGTCTATGCCGGTCACGAATCCTTAAAACAAATGATGCACCATAGGTCAAATGTAAGCTACAATCTTAGTTAGTCACGTAAGATTGAAGTCATTCTATGGTTTTCACCAGATTTCTTCGATGAAATTGTAAGAATGTGCTCAGCTCTAGGCAAACATTTCCATTTGTCCCCAAAGCACAATTCATTCGCTACTTTTGGATCTGCCCCTTGTCTTATGACCATATCTTGAAATTTCTTAATTGCACTTCCATTTGCAATAACGCTGGCGATGCGTTTCATTCCTTCCTCAAGAGATTTCGTTTGTCCAATTGACTGGAGCAGCTTGCCCCCTGAAATTCCCAGTTTTGTAGTCAATTTCCGCTTATGTTCATCAGTTTTAACCAGATAACTTAAAGGATATTATTGAAGTTTAGCATTGCCATGTAGCATACATCCTTACCACTCTCATCTCTCTTTCTGAAATCTGGAGATTGTAACGGGACAATAAAAAGTTTTTCTAACACACACATGCCTGTTTGCCAGATAACGATACAGAAAACCTCTAACCCAATACTTAAACAACTACTGCCTTTATATATAAGGACGTATAAGAGGGTCAAATTTTGAGCTTTTAGCGTCCCTCTTTCTCCACAAAAATTACGCTTTTGTACCACATCTCGAGACGTCGAGACTACTTTTGACTTTGCATTATTGTGCGAAAGGTCAATTGTTTAAATTGACAACTCGCGGAGGGCTCACACGAGAAAAAAAATAGAGCCCAACTTTTTACACAGAATTTGTGTCAATCATGAACAGGGAATCAGTTTTTGGAATAAGTGAAGGTTATCTATGGCCTAATACAATAAATTAATAACATTCATTTTAGGGGTGAAGAGGAACTAAATATATTCCACAAAAGGCTTAGGACCCGTTTCAATCTTTTGTACTTCAGGAAGGGACACAGTGGAAAGATTAATTTTAACCGCACTGAAACAAACATATACAAACAAACAAACATTCGAATTTAGATGATTGTCAGCACCTAATGTAATTGTAAGTTCCAAAAGATCTTTGGGTCCTTTTGAGTTTAGGCAATCGATTGCATCAGCCACTTCTAAAGCATTTCCTACAGTTCGTCCAATTGGGCAGTCCATGTTAGTGATAAATGCAGAAACATTCATTCCAAACATTTTCCCTGCGCTCACCTAATTTAAAAATCAGTTGGTTAAGTTTTAGAAGCAGGCGACATGCTCCAATACGACGAATAGATACATAAGTCCAACTGTCAATTATAGAAAGATATTTCGGTTTTTCTTACTAATTTGGTAGCGAGGCTTTCCGACTGTTTCAATTCTTTCATCATTGCCCCTTTCCCAGTTTTCACATCCAGAATTAAAGAATCCAGCCCTTCAGCTGCTTTCTTCGAAATAATAGACGCTATAGAAAGCAAAGTTACAATTACATATAGTAAAAACTGAAATTCCACATTGAATGGGTTTTCAGATTGTATCACTTGCAAGTTCTTACCGACGATCAAATTCTCATTGTCAACGGTGGCGGTGATATCTCGAATAGCATACAGAACCTTATCTGCTGGAACAATGTCTGCTGTTTGACCTACAATGCAGCATCCCACGGTTTCCAGAACTTCCATCATTTGTTCCTTCGAAAGCGACACAGAGAATCCTGGAATAGACTCCAACTTGTCTAAAGTTCCCCCAGTAAAATCCAAGCCTCGTCCCGAAATCATTGGAACTCGCAATCCACACGCAGCAAGAGCAGGAGCAAGAACTAATGAGACCTAAGCAATAAGTCATTCAAATCGTGACAT
>Ga0194135_10002903_pt1 | contig 10465 bp, 6 predicted proteins | sample LitLau_LLRF_2013_FD_134024 | JGI IMG/M metagenome (GOLD analysis project Ga0194135, IMG submission 134024) | Freshwater sediment microbial communities in response to fracking from North America - Little Laurel Run_MetaG_LLRF_2013 (version 2) | ecosystem: Environmental > Aquatic > Freshwater >... | reverse complement strand
TGCTGAGCCTTTAAACCAAGGCTAAGTGTTAAAATTAAAAGAATAATGAAGGTTTTCATATATAAACTTAGTTGTTTTAATTTTAGTTGCAATTGAATTTAGCATTAATTTATAGTATTAAACACATTGCGTGTTGTTTTATGGGTATGCGTTTTTGGTTAGGAAATCTGTGTCAACTTCCTAAAAGAGAGGTGAATCTCTTGAAAATAAAATTTTGAGTATATAAAAATGTTCTTATGTTTGATATAGAATAGAACAGAATAGAACAGAATAGAACAGATGAATATAATTTGAAATAAACCTAAACCAAATAAACTAACCAAAAACGCGTATGAAATTAAAAATGACTCTCAAAGTAGTAATGCTATTATCTGTAGGTGGGGGGCAGATGGGTTTGATGAACAATCTCTATGCCCAGTCTGTTGTGCAGAAGGTTCACCGGATTACAGGTAAGATAACAGACGAAAAGGGTGAGGGGCTTCCCGGTATTTCGATTACTATTAAAGGAACAACCACAGGTATTTCTTCGGATGGATCTGGTAATTACATGATCAATGTTCCTTCGGATAAATCAATATTGGTTTTCTCTTCGACGGGTTATCTCTCTAAGGAAGTTCCCGTAAATGGCAATTCAAAAATCAATGTTCAGCTCAGTACGGATCAAAAGGCACTCGACGAAGTAGTGGTAGTGGGGTATGGAGTGCAAAAGAAAGTTACAGTAACAGGTTCTGTTGCAACTTTAAAGGGGGATGTTTTAAGGGAAAGTCCGGCCGCTAACCTGACCAACGCAATTGCCGGCAGGGTACCGGGTGTAATAGCGAGTAATCGTTCAGGTGAACCTGGAAGCGATTTTTCAACCTTACTGATCCGTGGTATGGGTACCCTGAATGATAATAGTCCATTGATTGTTATTGATGGAGTGGCTAATCGTGGAGCCTTCGAAAGGATGAATCCTGATGATATAGAAAGTATCAGTGTACTGAAAGATGCATCTGCTGCTATTTATGGGGCTCAGTCTGCAAATGGGGTAATATTAGTGACAACAAAAAAAGGAAAAACAGGAAAACCAATTATTACCTATAATGGTAGTTATGGCCTTACACAACCCACTTTGTTACCTAAATTGGTCAATGCGGGCCAGTATGCCACTTATATTAATGAAGTCAATGACCGGCTTGGCCAGCCTCATCAATATTCTGCCAGTGATATTCAGAAGTACACTGATGGTAGTGATCCGATTAATTTTCCCAATACCAACTGGTATCATGAAGTGATCAAGAATCTTTCTCCTCAATATCGTCATGCGCTTACTTTAAGCGGGGGGAATGATAAGGTAGATTACTTTATGTCAGGAGAATATCTGAATCAGGATGGTATTTTCCGGAATTCGGCTACGAATTATAAACAATATAACCTGCGTTCTAATATTACTGCCAGGGTTACGTCAGACTTTAAGGTCTCGTTAAATGTTTCAGGCAGAGTTGAGGACAGGCATTACTCCAATTATAGTAGTAGTACTATATTCTCGGAAGTATTGTCTGCCTATCCAACTTTACCAGCCTATTATCCGAATGGTCTTCCTGGTCCGGGACTGTCTGAAGGTCGTAATCCGGTGCTGATGGCTTCGGGTGCAACCGGATACAATAGAATTAAGGATGATTTTCTGCAGTCTGATTTGTCATTCGATCTTAAATTGCCAGAAGTAACCAGAGGACTTTATATCAGTGGAATGGCCGCTTTTGATTTTCATTTTAACAATGGGAAAACCCTGCATGATAACTGGGACGCTTTTCGCTATAATCAATCGACTGGTAATTATGACAACCTGCGTAATACCGAGGGGCCAATTACATTGAATGAGAATTTCACGAATTATCAATTACAAACCTATAACCTGAAATTAGGTTATGAACGCAGGTTTGGTGAGCATAACGTCAATGCCTTTGTAGCCTATGAACAAAGTGAAAATTATTATGAGGGTATTTCTGCTTACCGGACGGGCTTTCTAAGTAGTAAAATTGATCAGATTTTTGTAGGGAGTGATATTGATAAAGATAATGGAAGTGTAGCAGGACAATCTGCCCGCCAGAACTTTTTCGGAAGATTGACTTATAGTTTTAAAGACAGATATCTGGCAGAGTTTATTTTAAGACATGATGGTTCTTTTAATTTTCCGAAGGGTAAACAATGGGGCACTTTTCCAGCACTTTCTCTCGGATGGAGGATCTCTGAAGAAGATTTCTTTAAAAACAGTATTTCTTTTATGAACCAGTTAAAACTAAAAGCCTCATGGGGCAAACTGGGTAATGATAAAATAGCACCTTACCAGAATCTGCAGCAATATTACTTTGATTCTGGTTATTATTTTGGGGCCAATAGTGACAGGCAGCAGGGATTGTCTGCAGGAGTTGCCCCTAATCCAGGAATAACCTGGGAAGTAGCCAATACAAGTAATGTTGGACTGGAATCATCTTTCTTCAAAGGCGACCTGAGTGTAAATGCGGATTACTTTATTTCTAAACGCAGCAATATCCTGATTGCCCGCAATGCCTCGATTCCTTCCAGTACTGGATTGCCAGGTAAACTCCCGTCAGAGAATATTGGAAAAGTAAACAACAGGGGAATTGAACTCGAGGTGTTTTACAAACATTCCCTGAATAAGGATCTCTCTTTTAGTATTGGCGGAAATTATACGCATACTAAAAATGATGTCGTATTTATGGATGAAGCAGCGAATGTTCCTGACTGGCAAAAAATACAAGGTCATCCAATGGATTCCTGGTTAGTTTATAAAACTGCAGGTATCTATCATACGCAGGCCGAGATTGACAATTCCGTACACCTGGCTGGTGCAAAACCAGGTGACATCAGATATGTTGATGTGGATGGAGATCATAAGATTACCGCTAATGATATGGTCAGGGTTTTTGACTCTCCGACACCGCAGAGTGTATTTGCACTGAACTTTGGTGTGCAGTATAAAGGTTTCGGATTAAATGTGCTTTTACAGGGACAAGGGCAGGCAAAACAGCTTGTTTTACCACAACAAGGCAATGCAATTACACCACCTGCCTGGTTATTTGATAATCGCTGGACTCCCACTAATGTGAATGGAACTTATCCTGCTTCTTTCGACCGCAATGACCCTATCAATAACCGTTATTCTGATTTCTGGCTTCGTGATGCCACATTTCTGAGACTTAAAAATGTAGAGGTTTCCTATACTTTTTCTAAAGCGGTTGTGTCGCGGTTAAAACTGCAAAGCCTCCGCGTTTTTGTAAACGGAAGTAATTTACTGGTATTCAGCAAGATTAAAGACTTTGATCCTGAATTAAGTGATGTGACAGCTACCTTGAAAAGAAGTGTTTCGGGGTTAAATGCCGTAACAGGAAGTTATTATCCGCAAACCAGAATATTCAATGCCGGCATCAATATTTCCCTTTAATCTTAATCTAAAATGAACAAAATGAAAATTAAGCTATATATATGCTGTTTGAGCTTAAGCCTGTTAGTTGGTGTCAGCTCCTGCAAAAAGGATTTCCTGCAGAAAAAACCTTTGGATGCTTATTCCGAGACCGATGTATGGACAGATCTGAATCTTGTACAAACGTTTGTAAATTCGAAATATAAGGCCCTGCCTCATTTCTATAACTGGGGAGCCGCAGCAAACGGACCTGGTCTGTCGACTGCCTGTGATGAAGGCTATTCCAAATTTAATTATGAAAGTGTGTTTTTGTGGAATAAAGCTGAAATTAGTCCTGATAATCTTTCTATGGACAGCTGGTCACCTGATTATAGTTTTATCAGGGATTGTAATGTTTTTTTTCAAAATATAGGAGCTGTTCCGGGTGATGCAACGATGAAAAAGAGGCTGACCGGAGAGATGAAATTTATCAGGGCCTGGTGTTATTTTAACCTGATCTCACGTTATGGTGGTGTGCCATTGATCACCAAGGTGTACAGCCTGACTGATGCAAATGTGTTATCACCCAGAAACTCGTATCAGGAGTGCATGAACTTTGTGATCCAGGAATTGAATGATGCAGTTACATTGTTACCTGACAGTTACAGTGGCAGTGACCTTGGCCGTGTGACCAGTGGAGCGGCATTGACATTGAAATCTAGAGCTTTATTGTATGCTGCAAGCCCTTTGAATAATGTATCAAATGATAACACTAAATGGCAGGCTGCGGCTGATGCTGCTAAGGCAGTAATTGATAAGGGAACTTATAAGCTATATTCAGGGGCAGACTATAAACAACTTTTCCTGGAAAAATTTAATTCTGAAGTGATTTTGTGTTATGGTATGAATGGTACTTACTGGGATTCGATGCTGGATGTAATGATCGCACCTAACGGATATCATGGCTGGTCGGTATATGCGCCCTCTCAAAACCTGGTTGATGATTTCGAGATGAAGAATGGAAAGATGATCAGTGATCCTTCATCGGGATATGATCCGGCTAATCCTTATTTGAACCGGGACCCACGTTTTAATGCTGCAATTCTTTATAATGGTACGTTGTTCAGGGGCCGGCAGGTTGAATATTTTAAAGGAGGACTGGATAGTCCGCAAAGTCAGGTAGAAAACTGGAATGCCAGCTTAACTGGTTATAACTGGCGTAAATATGCGGATGAAACACATGATATGGCGGCTACCGGCAGCAATCAGAACTGGATCATCTTTCGTTTGGCCGAAGTTTATTTAAACTATGCAGAAGCAGAGTATGAATTAGGAAATATGGATTTGGCTACAACATATCTTAATCTTGTACGCAGCCGGTCCAGTGTTAATATGCCTCCGGTGACAGCTAGTTCGACGGCACTTCGGGATGCTATTCGTCACGAGCGTGAAATTGAATTCTGCTTTGAAGGTTTGCGGTTTTATGATGTGCGCAGATGGAAAATTGCTAATATCACAGATAACAAACCCTTAATGGCAGTGAATATTAGTAAGAATCCGGATGGTTCATTTACTTACAATTACTTTGCCTTACAGCAAAGAAAATTTATAGATGCAAATTATCTGTTTCCTGTACCCAGGTATGAAATACAAAAAAATAATCTTTTAACACAAAACCCTGGATATTAACGGATAGTTGGGCAGTATGGGGTTTTATAACTCCATACTGTTTTTAATGATTTGAATGTTAGATTTGCTTTGTTAATTACAATCAGCCCGGCATTAGATAAGATATATGAGGAACGTTTTTGAAAAAATACAGGAATTGGAAGCAAATCCAGGATATTCTAAACATGAGCAATTGGTATTGGGCTTTATTAATGCAATTGATGAGAAAATTTTAGTGAAGGGAGACAGGCTTCCGTCGGTAAACACCATGATCAAAGAAACTGGTTTTGCCAGAGAAACTATTGTGAAAGGATATAAGGAACTGATTGAAAAGGGGATTATAGAATCAAAAAACCGGATGGGTTATTATCTGTCTAATATAGATACACGCCAGCTGGCAAAAGTAGCTTTGGTTATGTATGCCTTTGATTCTATCCAGGAGACTTTTCATAATGCATTCAGGGCTGCCGTAGGACCAGACATTCATATTGATGTCTTTTTCCATCATCAGAATATTGAAATTTTTGAAACGATCATTAATAATATCAATGGAAAGTATAATATGTACATCGTTACACCGATGCCTCATCCAAGAACTGCCGGAATATTAAAGGTTCTTCCTTCTCATAAATTTTTAATGACGGACCGTTTCGAACCCATGCCAGGTGATTTTTCTTACGTTATCCAGGAATTTGAGAAATCGAGCTACCGGATATTTGTGGAATTGCTTGATACCATCCGGCAATTTGATGAAATGGTTTTCTTTTCCCGTCCTAATTCCGATTCCCCGATTGAAATTGTCAGGGCATTTAAGAAATTTGTAAAGGATTATAAGATCAATTATTCGATTAAGAAAGAATATGTCCAGGGTTCTGTAGAGCGGGGAAAAGTCTATTTTGTATGTAACGATACACAGACCTGGATGCTGCTGAAAGACTGTATAGCGCAAAACATTAAACTAGGAAAGGACATAGGTATTCTTTCGCAAGATGATGATCCTGTGAAGGAAATCATTTGCGACGGGATAACCACCTATTCTACAGATTTTACTTTAATGGCGCAAAAAGCGGCTCATTTTGTACGTACACAAGAAAAGATTCAGGAAATCATTCCCACCGTTTTAAAAAGGCGCAATTCACTTTAAACTTATTAAACTCCCACTAGAACTGGGGAGGAATAAATAGAATATTAAAAATACATCGATTATTATGAGATTAATATTGCTTTTGATATTGAGCATGTCGTGCCTTTCTATGCGCGCTCAAAAAAATGAAGAATTAGCTAAAACCCCTCCAATGGGATGGAACAGCTGGAACAAATTTGAGTGTAAAATTAATGAAACTATCATCAAAGAGGTAGCAGATGCCATGGCAAGTAATGGGATGAAAAAAGTTGGTTATGAGTATATTGTTATTGATGATTGCTGGCAGGTAGGCCGGGATAGCTTAGGAAATATCCTGGCAGATCCGGAGCGTTTTCCTTCAGGGATGAAAAGTCTTGGGGAGTATATCCATAGTAAAGGATTAAAATTCGGCATCTATTCGGATGCGGGAACAGCAACATGTCAGGGCCGGCCGGGTAGCAGAGGGTATGAATTTCAGGATGCCAGAACATATGCAAAATGGGGTGTTGACTTTTTAAAATACGATTGGTGTAACCATGGGAAACAAAGTGCCGAAGCCTCTTATACCTTAATGAGAGATGCAATTAATAAGGCCGGAAGGCCGATGGTGTTTAGTATCTGTGAGTGGGGAACAACCAAACCATGGGAATGGGGAAAGAGTGTAGGTCACCTGTGGAGGACAACCGAAGATATTATTAATTGTTTTGATTGTACAAATAACTGGGGTGGTTTAGGGGTTTTGCAGATCATTGATCTCCACACAGCAATCGGAGATTTTTCCGGTCCCGGACATTGGAATGATCCGGATATGCTTGAAATTGGAAATGGTGTATTGACGCCAAACGAAGAAAGGTTACATATGAGTATGTGGGCCATGTTTTCGGCGCCTTTAATTGCAGGTAATGATATCCGGAACATGTCTGCCGAAACCATGAAAATCCTGACCAATAAGGAAGTGCTGGATATCGATCAGGATAAACTAGGTATATCTGCGACAAGATGGATGAAATATAAAGATTTTGAAGTTTGGTTTAAGCCCCTGAGTGACGGGAATTATGCTTATTGTATCATCAACAGGAGTAATCAGCCAGTTACCATCAATCAGGATCTGAAGGCCACTATAAAACAATATAAAATTGATGGCTCTTACCGCGTCAGGGATCTCTGGAAACATAAAGATATTGGATCTACCAAAGATAACATGGTCACTACTATTGCCGGTCATGATGTGCTTATGCTTAAATTAACAAAGTAATCTATCTTATTTATCAGTATGAAGATATATCATATACAGACCGCAATTTTAAGTGTTGTGCTGTTTTTTATAAGTAATGCCATTTATGCACAGCAAAATGTGCTGCCTCAACAGGTTGACCGTTGGGCTATTCAACAGGATGGAAGTATCTTTTGGAAGATCGGTGATCGTCTGCCTCATGCCGATCACATTGAAATGAGTGGTCAGAAGGTCTCTTTATGGGTGCAATATGAAGTAGACAGCTTACGCAGGTTACATTTAAAGCGTACGGTTGTTTTTCCAACTTTCAGGATGAAACCTAATGATACCCATGCAAGTTTGATGCAGGTAATCAGTGATGATGAATTGCCAAAGATTTTTATCAATGGCAAGCCGCTGAAGGACGATTTGATCAATGGTCATAGAATTGCTGGTTTACAGGAGCAGGTTACCGGGATCAGACAGAACGGGATCATGGAAATATATAGTAAGATCGGCAATAATGGAACGATCAGTCTGAAACGATCTCTGTTTCCTTCAGTAGATAAAGCAATGGCTATAGAAAAACTGGTTTTCGTGAATACTGGTGGTCAACCTGCCTTGATTTCGATGGATGGTCAGGACCGTGAAATTCGTATAGATACTTCCAGGAGTTATAAAGTGCCGCATAGCCTGATCCTGAAAACTTCGGGTGATGGTTCGCACCTTGTTCAGCCTGGAGATTCACTATTGTTTGCTGTTTCTTACCAGGCAGTACCCGACCGCCAATCTGTTATGAATGCGGTTGTTCTGCTGGAAGAAAGTGCACGTAAGGAACGTGTCCGGCAGATCTCTCAGCAATTGCAATTGTTTACACCAGATATTACGCTGAATACGGCTTTTGCCTTTGCTAAAATCAGGGCCGCTGAGAGTATTTTTAAAACGAAAGGAGGGTTGATGCATGGCCCTGGCGGACTTTCTTATTATGCAGCGATCTGGGCAAACGATGAAGCAGAATATGTGAATCCATTTTTTGCGTTTTTAGGTGATGATCTGGCAAACCGGTCGGCAATGAATGCTTACCGGATGTTTGCTGCTTATATGAATCCTGAATATAAACCTATTCCAAGTTCTATCGTGGCAGAGGGGGCAGGTTTCTGGAATGGAGCAGGTGATCGTGGCGACCAGGCTATGATCGCCTATGGTGCCTCACGTTATGCATTGGCAAATGGAAATATAGATTCTGCCCGTGTATTGTGGCCTTTGATTGAATGGTGCCTGGAGTATTCCAAAAGAAAGCTGAATGCAGAAGGAGTGGTGGCTTCTCAAAGTGATGAACTTGAGGGACGTTTTCCTGCAGGTGAAGCCAATTTATCTACCAGTTCATTGTATTATGATGCTTTGATTTCAGCCAGTAAGTTAAGTGAGTTACTGGGTAAGTCTTCAAAATTAACTGAAGCTTACTTAAGTCAGGCAAAAGCACTGAGGCTTTCGATGGATAAATATTTTGCTGCTGAGGTGGAAGGTTTTAATACCTATCGTTATTACAAAGGGAATACAATATTACGTTCATGGATATGTATGCCGCTTACCGTTGGAATTTATGAACACAAGGAAGGAACTATAAAAGCACTTTTCTCTCCCAGGTTGTTTACTCCGGATGGGTTATTAACGCAAGCCGGAGATAAGACTTTTTGGGACCGGTCTACCCTATATGCTTTAAGAGGTATCCTGGCTGCCGGAGAAACAGATGCTGCGATGCCTTATCTGCAGTATTATTCCAGAAGAAGATTACTGGGTGAACATGTGCCATATCCTGTTGAAGCTTATCCGGAAGGAGGTCAGCGCCATTTGTCGGCCGAAAGCGGTTTGTACTGCCGGGTATTTACTGAAGGATTATTTGGGATGCGTCCTATAGGTTTTGACAGTTTTGATTGTACGCCCCGAATGCCAAAAGGATGGAAAGAAATGACTTTGAGAAATATCCATTCATTTGGAAATGTTTTCGATCTGGAGGTTTTGAGGTTAAAAGATAAAAAATTGCTGATTAGAGTAAGGAAAAAGGACAAGGTATATGAATACCATATCAAAGAGGGGGCTACACAGCTGATTAAATTGTAGTTTATCAAAAAGCCGTTTCCAATTTTGTGAACTTCAAAAGTGGAAACGGTTTTTTAGCTTAGAAAAAGATAGAATTTAATCAATCTCTATGCTGTCAATTGCTTTCTCCATGGCATGCTCTTTTACTCCAGGTACTTTTAGTCCTTCAGCACGGAACACCTTCAGCTCTGTCATGCCCAAAAAGCCAAGAAAGGCCTTCAGATAAGGAGCAACAAAGTCATTGGCTTTACCTGGACCTTGTGAATAAACACCGCCAGAAGACATTGCCACATAAACTCTTTTTCCAGTTACTTTTCCGACAGGACCATTTTCACCATACCCAAAAGTTATTCCGGCCCTGGTAATATGATCAATCCAGGCCTTTAACACGGTAGGGATAGTGAAGTTGATCAGCGGCGCACCAATCACAATGATGTCTGCGGCCAATAACTGTTTAACCAACTCATCAGAAAAGCGGACAGCTTCTTTTTCTTCTTCAGTCAGCTGATCTCCGGGAATAAAGAATGTACGGAGCACAGCAGGGCTAAGGTGCGGAATTTCGATATCGACCAAGTTTAATTCTTCCAGGGTACTGCCCGGATACTTGTCCTGAATTTTTCCGACAATAGCCTGCCCCAGTTTAATGCTGTACGATTCATTGCCTTGTATACTTGATTTTAGATGAAGGATGTGTTTCATAATAAATTCTTATTTATAATCTTTTCAGTGGTAAAAGTATGGTTAACAGGTGATCAAAAGTTATTACTTACCCAAAGGAAAGCGCTTACATGGAGGTAAGTGATTATCTTTGTTTTATGAAAATGATTGTAAATGAGTCTCTTCCGGGTAACGAAGAATGTGCAGGTTCGCTCAAAAACGTACTTGACGCACTGTACGTTATTAATGGGAAATGGAAGCTGGCAGTGATCCTGTGTCTGGTGCAATCATCAAAGCGTTT
>Ga0194135_10002902_pt1 | contig 10466 bp, 7 predicted proteins | sample LitLau_LLRF_2013_FD_134024 | JGI IMG/M metagenome (GOLD analysis project Ga0194135, IMG submission 134024) | Freshwater sediment microbial communities in response to fracking from North America - Little Laurel Run_MetaG_LLRF_2013 (version 2) | ecosystem: Environmental > Aquatic > Freshwater >... | reverse complement strand
TTGGAGATTGGAATGATTTCGGCCTTTGATCCATTTAACATAAAAGGAAAAGCAAATAAAAATAATTTATTAATATTCGAAATTGGAAAGCATTCTCGAATGGGTTCTGCCCCTGGATGGGACCATCAAAAATATTAGTAATAATAAGAATGCGCGCACATTCTTTACAACAAGAATGTTTTCATTTGTTTTCGATACTTATTCACAAGACAAATATTCAAATCAAAACTTTCTCCATCTTTCGAAAGGATCAAAACTCATCGACCGTGGATATGATCGCTGAACAAGTAAAGAAAGTATGGATAATTTTGCAGGAGAAAGTATGCGGTTTCTTGGAGACAAAAAAAACTATTGTTTTTATCAATTCTAATGTAAAAGGCAAGCGACAATTTACGATTCCCGACGCAGAAGGTTGTTGACCTTGGGACGATAAGCACGTTACAAATGTGTACAGTGGGCGTAGATGGGAAAATAGCTTTGGAGAAGTCAATTCGGGATAATGAAACATAAAGTGATGTCCCGGTGGTGCCATTTCCGACTGATTATTTTCTTTCCACAAGACGCCAATTTACCCGAAACCCTTCAATCGAGCCCCAATAAAGCCCATTCTTTCACTTCCAGCCACACGCTTTCACCACAGATCTCTTTTCCGAGGAAAAAAGGGGCAATTGTAAATTGGAGGAGGCTTCCCTCTCCTAACTTTATTGATTATCCCCCTTACGTTATTGCTGCTAGGGGTCTAATAATTAATCTCAACCGAAACCACCATAGCTGAATAACAATTGAAGGACTCCAGCAGCAGCAGCAGTCGGGGATGGAGGAGAAAAGAAAAGTTGAGCCAGGAACCAAATCCCATTCACTTTTTGTTTATCCAGTCTCCCCATGGCTTAAATCCTGGAAATGGCCTCCGCACTTTTGGGCTCTACGCGGGCTTCTCTCAAACAAAGAAACGCAATTTGTATATATACGACGGATCTGGAAATCGTTTTGTGCCCACACTATTCAAGTTTCATTTCTTGCATTTTAATGAGATAAAATCGATTCCTTTGCCTCTCCTCAACTTTTTTCTCTCTGACAAAAGGATCTGCTGGAAAACTATTATATCGATTCAACCAACCCTCATTTCTTTTCCCATCTTTCGGGTCTTCCCAGTGCTTTCAAACCCCCACTTTCTCAACCGCACTGGGATACTGGGAATAGGAGAGACATTTTTCTCTCTCTCCGCTCAAGACGGAGCAAATTTCAAAATTTCAAAACCCCCCATCATCATCCAACCAACAGCTTGGACAGATTTAGTTCCCTTAATCCAGTTCCCTTTTTTAGCCAAACTTTCTCCTAATCCTGCTCTCCGTATAGCCATAGACAACGAAGGAATTAATTTGAAATTTAATCGCTCGTTGGCAGTGCGTAGGAATTTCGGAAGGTGGAGGGAGAGAGAAAGGGGGTTCAAAATTTGGAGAAAGTGGAGATGTAATCCTATTAAGTCTCTCAGAGAATTTGGTTCAACTTTCTCCACAAAGGAGAGGGTGGAGAAAGCAGGGGAACTTTCCCAACTAAATCAAAAACACGTAATTGACCATTATCCGACGGTACTCCTACTACTCCTACTTTGTATCCACGGGCAACTTCTTTAAGCCCGTCAAAGTAACTTATCCTTATCTTCCTCCTCCTCCTTCTTCCTCTCCTGTCTTACCAGGAGGAGATGTTGGGAATTTTGCATAGTTGACAACTTTTATCCCTTCCCCCACTTTCCTTACTTTCTCTCACAAATTTCTTCTGGTGGAATTCGGAATTGATTGGAATATAATCCAGTAGTCCCGCCGCTTTCCCTGTGTCCCCTCCATGCGACAAATTTCAGAGTAGGGAGGAGGAAAGAGGCAGATAACCATCGCACGAGTCCATTTAAGTTCATTCTTAACTTGTATTTATGGATCGTGAATATGAGGGAGAGCCCCGAACAGTCCCGTCCTTTCCAACTCCGGTTGAGAACTTTATAGGGAGAAAGTGGGGTTGAAAATATCCAAGTTTCAACTCTTCAGTTTTGAAGGAATTCAACTTTCCCTGGCGGCTCCCCGCTCCCGAACGTATGCGGTTTCTCAGGGATCCGAGGAGAGAAATTTTTGCAGTGTCAAAAGTTAGTCTCATAATGCTAAATCCTTTGACACTTATTACTGGCGGAGAAAGGAGGAGGGAAGGGTCCCACTCTTACATTATCACGAGCGGATGAGCAGGGAAGAGTGATACCCAACTTTTTAGCCCATTTCTCAAAGGAGCTCCGGAGTTACTTTCCCTTCCTTTTCTCCGTGATATGTCACCGTCAAGATTTCCCCTGTTCAAAGAGAACTAACCAAATAAACGCACCAGCCCACCTTCCCTTTCATTTTCCTTCCCGCAGTACAGGAATTAATCTCCGCCTCCAACTCGCAATTTCCTGAGGAATCATTCCCTTCTCTTAGCAGATTACGACGCATTTTTGTCGTAATACCCCGATTAAGGTCCATTTTTCGAGTTTTCACGGGGAAGGAATAGTAAGAGATTCATCTTGTCCTCTTGGATGATGTTGGTGTTGGTTGGATGATGCTGGAGAGAGCGTCGGTCTCCCGCACACGCATTCCCTCCGGATCCGCCATTGTCTTGGCAGTGATAGAATACTTGGAGTGTGGTCTTGTGTTCCCGAAATAGGCTTCTGTCCAGTCGTATTTTTCTTTTTGGGCTGATGGGCAGTAGCTGTCACTTTCGGAAGACGAAATGAAATGATGATTGGGTGGTTTCGGGGTTACTGGCAACACTGGAGCTCTCAGTCCTTGGCCCGAGAAAGTCAGGGTGGAAAGATTTATACAACTCAAGGGGAACACATGGGACGACGTCCATTAAATGTAACTGGGAAATTTATAAGTACGATAAGTACAATAAGATTATCAAAGTCCTCGTCCCGTTCACTCTGCCTTCAAACGCTGCAGCATTCGTCGGGTTTCCGAGCTCTCAAATCAGTAATACAAATTCGAAAATGAGCCTCTCAGCTTTCTTTTCCTACTTATCTTCTCAAGAAAGTTCATTTGCTGGGCTGTGTTGGGCCTCCGCTCGCAATTTCTGCCAAAACCCCGCTGCTTCGGAAGTGAAATTCGACAAATGTAATTTCTCCGTGATTAATTGTGGGGCATAATTTCCTTCATTCCGTTTTACTTCCTTATAAGTGGGATGCTAAGGAGGGAACGTAATGACTTGCAAGTATAAATTTGTGTCTCCGACAGAAAAAGAGAGTGGGGCTCGGAGCTACTGCTGGGGGAGCGGGGGCGAACAAAACCAAGAGATCAGGAGCCTTAATGTGACTTGCGGTTAGCCGTGGTTCCCAGGAACCTTAACACTCTTAAAAGTTGGAGAAAGGAGGACGCATGTTACAAATAATAACACAAGGTCTTTCTTTAGTGGCAAAAGGGTTAAAAGGGAAAGTAATGAGTTTCCTTATACGCGGAATCCCAATCTACGACCTGCCATCTGAAATGAAGGCTATAAATTAAACTTGCTTAATTACTTGGTCTGCGTTCTCCTTGGGCTTGGGGGAGAGTTGGGTCGGGATCGGAGAGCACACACATACACACAGCGGGGAAATGGGAGAAAGCAAGTTGATGAAGGAACGGGAAGAAGTATCACTTGCTTCCTTCCTACGGCCAGCTATATAGGCGGAGTAAGATGGATTTCCTTGGAGAAAGTCTCCTTTCACTCGTCCCCTCCATTGTGTGCCGCCGCCGCCCGCCTGAGCGGAGACGCCGCGTTCCTTCTGGAATTGAAACTGAGCCTGGAAATTTAATTTTGGACTGAAACTAATCAAAACAAAAGAACAATTAATTCCTAAACCATGCGGTGGTGGCCTCCTTTCATTTTATGCAACCTTAATTTCATTCTAATTTGAACCCTTGGGTCTCCTTATTAGGGGCCGAATTACGAAACTTTCTCTACTTTCTGAGATAACTGCGGAGAGCCTTGGTTGGTTTCCCCTTGCAACATTTAATTTCCGGCTCTCTTCCTCTTCCCTTCCAGCAGTATAAGTTGCTTTCCCCATTGTCGAGAGTTGGGGAAATCAGAGGAGCCGATGTTCAGATGTTGAGCTTAGCGTATGAACTTGGAAAAAATCTCATTATCCCCCTACTCGTGCCATATTGGACGAAATAGTAACGTTTCCACCAGATTTTGCATAATTTCAATCAACTTGTGACCAGGAATAGGAAATATGGGGTTGCAGAAAGAAATCTGGTCCGGATTGCTTTTGAGAATTGGCAAAACGGTCAAGATTCCCAGCGTGGCTCCGAATGGGCTCTCAATGGTACAAAATCCTCTCATCCGCAGACTGTGCGGCACATCCAAAATTACAAACTGTTTCACTTAAAATGGCACGTTTGAAACAAGAAAAAGGGAATAAGCCGTTCCATGTAGCTCTCTCCGCGTAACTTTGCATATAAAGCCCATTCCCCATCCTTCCTCGCACATACTTGGTACATTATTGAGAGAAGATGACGATGGAGGGAAAGTAATTCAGCCGGTCGGCGGGAAGCAATTTCAGCATTTTCCTTTTTCAAAAAAGTACTTTCATGATGTGTAGGAGAATGGCTGACGTGAGTTATGGCGGAATAAGTTGGCATTGGTTGGCATTTATGGGCCTAGGAATCAATTCCTCCCGTAGCATAAGCGTAATAAAGCAATGAAATATACACGCAGGCGGACGTTGTTGGCCCGCACAACTCCCGGAAAGGAACAAAATAAAGTCGGAGTCGGGGATACCATGGGTGTAGTTTCAAGAATTCTTAGGATGTGCAATTAACTGGGACCCGGACAGAGGCAAGTTGATTTAAAGCGGGGACGGAGACGGAATTCAGTAATAAGGGGACCTTTGGGTCCGTGCTCGCGGAAGTGCTCCGTGCTTCCTAACGTAATTTACTTGTCATGGCGGCGGCGGAGGAAAAAGTTGAGAGTTTCTCCTATTTTGGTCGATTTATAATGTTGCTCATGTCTTGTCTCCTCTTCTCTTCCGCAGGGAACCACAGGTTTAATTGAATTACCGGATGTTAGCCGAGTCAGCCCCGTCGGGTTCTCAACAGTAGTGAGCCTGCCCCTGTCCAGTCAGAACGGTTCCGCGGTTCGGATCAACGGCAGAACAATTATTGAGGCTGACTCCATCAGTTCAAATAGCAAAGAGGAAACCGAACCAGAAATCCAGGATACCCGGGGTAAGCCGCACTCAATTTCTCTCGAAAACTTTCTTCCTTTTACCAAATTAGTTAAAATTATTAAAAATAAAAATTAAGAAAAAAACTGGAATTCCTGCCGCCATAAAGTTAGTTACGTCATGTCAGTCCGAATCCTAAATTCAGTACCTCTTCCCCCGTGAAGTGTGAAAGAGGATCAGAGAGGATCCTTTATTTTGGAAAACGCATCTCTTGAGAGCGTAATGAGTTTGTCTCCCGGAAACTTAGCAGGAGCCTTCCCAGCATGGGACCTCGGGACCCAAGTACAAAACTTTAGGAAAAGCAACAGGAAACCGTCAGTTTCTCAAAAAATGTGTATCATCAACTCTGCTGCACTCCCGCTGACACTTCATTCCGTTGACTGATTCGGAAAAGCTGACAGCAGGCACTACTTGATGGAGACGCCTTTATTGCATTACTTTCCTAAACTTAACAAGACGAGTCGAGTGTCGTCGGATTCTTCACAAAGTTTAACGAATGAACAGCACCCGCGTCCAAATGAATGAGGGACTAATGAAGAGTTAATACCCGGAGAATGGGACAGGTACAGAATAGGAACACGGTTTTAATTAAATTGTATTTATAGCACCTCCGCCACCCTGCCACGCTCCACGCTCCCCTAAATCCGCACACACTTCACGCCTCGTTAATACTGTTGACGTTTAAGGAATAGAAAGTTTTGAGTAGGAAATACAAATTACGAGTCCTTTCAAATGAACTCAGCTTTCCAATTTATCAAACAAGGCAAGACAAGGAAAGAGAAAGCGTAATTAAAGCGGAGGGGGAGCAGCCCATGTCCTGCTGACTCCCATTTTAATATCATCAGCCTAATACAAAACGAAGGAATTAGGTGTGCGTTGTTTAGCTTGGCAAATCATCAAAGCAACTTCCGAATGAACCCACGTTTCGGAGAAAGTAGAAACGAGCATTAACAAGCCAGAATGAGGATGCGATGAGATTCGCTTGTTGCTCGGTCTAACGTTTCTCTCAATGTCTTCTTGGCGGTGCCAAGAAAAAATAGAAAAAATAGACTCTTGGTGAAAGTTACTTTCTCTTTTTAACTTGTTCATTTTCTCTTCTTTGGACGGAATGTCTTTGACTTTTCACTTTGGTGTGTGACAGATTTTAAACCAAATTGTAATGATTCATTCCTTTTTCCAGGAGCTGAATTGAGGATGAGACACTGGTGCTTTGTGGGCTGCGTTCTCCTCCTGGCAGGGATCGTCGGCGTGGGTGTCGGGGTTCCATTGGCAATTTATGAAGATTTTATCCCCTCACCCAAAGATCGTCTGCAGACAGTTCAAAAGATTCTCAGAGAAGTCCCGCTGATTGATGGGTAAGATACGTCCATCACCTGTCCAGTTTCATTTCATCCTCCGCTGCAGCCCGCGTGCGAAAACCGCTTTATGATACCTGGGTTTCCAGCTTGGAGATTACGGATGAGCATATTGAACTTTCTCCGGCTCCAAAACCATTCATTCCTGTTTTGTATGAGCCTAACCGTCCGCCATTTGGACCAGGCAGGATTCAATGATTTTGAAAAAGAGGGACAGCATTCCAGAAAACAAACGCAGCCGGAGAAATGGCTCGTTAACTGCGACTGTCCAAAGTAATCCTTTGAAAAGTGGGAATTCTTTATATCCGTCTCCTCCGCCGCCTCTCTGCACCGCATTCAAAGAGAGCAGAGAAAGGGAGCGTTCCAAGTTTTTAATCTCCTCCAAATCGCCCTTCATCCCGCATCCTCATCATCTCACTTTAGGATTTTGACGGGAAATTCATAAATCCAACATTACACGTTTTAATATAAAGTGACAAGCCGGAGCCGCGTGGGTGAGCGTGGGCAGCTCTTACAGAGCGTGCTATATCGTTTTCTCCAAACATTGCCTCTAGTCTCCTGTCCCGAGTGAAAGTAAATCTGGGAATGGAACCGGAGTGGAGGCGTCGTGTAATCGCAGGAGTATCCGCTCCGCGGAGAGTGGAGAGAGAGAGAGAGTTTCATTTCCCCAGTGAAATCCATCCTTTCACTACTTACTGACTGAGGGAGGTCAACAGAATCTTCGCAGACATTTTGAAGAGAGGGAGTCTGTAGGCTGTGTAGCTTTGACCAGTAATTATGTCGAAGCTCTACATTAATCACTTAGGAGGAACTTAGTCTCTCGGGAGATCTCTTCCTCTCGAATTTAGACTTTCCCTCCTCTCTAACAGACTCCCTTCCAAACCTCTCAACTTCCCAGGCAGGACTTTCTCTCTTGGTTTTCTCCGAGTCTCCTGGCGGCTCAAATCTCCTATTACAACTCCTTACTACTTAACTTTCCTTCCTCACTCTCTCTCTCTCCCCACTTCCGTTCTGTAAAACAAGACAGGACAAAGAAAACTTAAACTGGGAGTCTTAAACCCAAAGAAAAATAGTGAGGAGAAGAAAAGAGAAAGCTTGCTGGGCTTTCGCATGTTTGTTATCATTCCCACATCCCTTATCGTCCAAAGTGCGGAGAACTGATTCCGACCCGCCCCCCTCCCGTCCATGCCGTAGTCAATGCCATTGCTCCTGGAGACTGGAGAGTGCTGAGAGCTGGAGGAGGTGCCAGTTCCCTTGCTTTATTTTCTTCTCCTTTCCCCTGTCTTCTCCTCCGTCCCTACCTTATTTGTTTGGAATCGGGCGAAAGGGAAAAACGTCCTCAGTAAATGAAATGGGTTCAGGAAATCCTATTTCACTTCCATTTGAGCAGACGTCAACATGAAGGAAATAAAAAGAATCATTTTCCAGATGGGACGACCCCGACTTCCACGTGTCTCTTCCCCGGGGACAGTCATGTAGTCCCTCCTAATGCCTTTTCAAATAGGTCAAGTCTCATCCGAAAGGTCATCTTATAGTCGGGAGAGGCGGAATTGGGGAGTTAAATGATCCGATTCAAAGTCTTTGTAACCAAGGCAATCTCAAACTCCTCTACTTTCAGTTTCTTCCTGTAAATCCCCCAATGGGACTCATGCCTTTTAGTATTATTCTAATCAGTTAACCTATGATTCCCGCCTAAAAGCTTGGGAGAAACGGCCGAGTTTGCCCTCCGCCGGAATCAAGACGGATTTTCCCCGAGATTAAGTTTCTCATAATTGAAAACCCAGTTGGGGAACAAACATACATATTTTGACTAGAGGAAGTAGGAGTATTAGGGAGGGGGCCTTGGGGCGGGTGAAGACGATTCATTTCCCCATCATCATCCTCCTCTCCCCAACTTTCACCAAATCCTTCTCCACTTCTCCACTACTCTGCTGTAGGTTTGTTGTTTGTGAATTTTAACTTTCTTCCAGTTTAGTTGAGAGTGAGCTGAGGAGGGTCCTTATTAGAGGAGAGACTTCCTTTCCTTTTTACTATTCGCCAAACACTCAACCCCAGGCGGAAGTCGTGCTGAAGAGCATGTTCCAGGCTCAAGAATCGGAAATCCTGCTTCGCCCAGGGCACCTTGAAATGAAATATTTATTAGCACATTTAACATCTCGGCCTTCCAGCAGCCTCAGGACCCTCCTCTGCGGGAGCGCAAACTCTCCTTATGAAAAATTAATCTCAATTTCCAGTTTAAGATTGTGCGGCAGAGGCTAGAATGGAAGGCCGTAAGTCTCCACTGTAGCAGAATCGGAGGAGCAGGATTTTCCAATCGACATTTCTCGTCTCGTCTTCTCTAACCTCGGTCGAAAGACATGAATTTATAAAACCAGTCAGAGGCAAAGTTTTGTCGAAAGTGAAAGTTATGCGTCTTTTTCTTCGACAACTTGAGAAATATGACACCTCCTCCTCCAGTTTGGAAAATTGAGAAATGTCTTGCCATTCTCGAGGTGAAAGGACTGTCAGTAAGTTTGAGAAACTTTGAGGAAGGCTTCGGCTCCGATATGCCCACGCTAAAAATTGTGATTGGTGAGAAAAGAAAGTTTAGGAGAATTCCAATTGTTTAGGAGGGGAAAGTCAGTGGACTGGGAGGGTGAGGAAAGTTTACCATCAGGAAAAGGAATGGGAATTATATCAAGTTGGGTAAGCGGAAGCGTCTGGTTTCAACACTCAACGGCCCTACATTTCTGCATATCCTTCGTAAACTCCTCTTGTTTCACTCCCAATTTGCTGATTCGAACAGGTTTGTGATCTCAATTAAGAAGAACGCAACGTGGAATCTTTTGAGTACACTTAGCTTAGCTAGAACCCCTTACCTTAGCCTTTCTATAATAATCCGAAACCTTCTAAGAGGCAATGAACAAAGTCCCATTCTCAAGTTGCACAACAACCACATCTCCTCTAAATTTGACCATAGACAGCATATTTTTTGTATTCTTAGTGCAATGGGAAGTCTCTAATGCTTTCTCCTACCCGTTAAACCCACGATTTTCTAAAGGAATGGTAACATATTGAGTGGATTTATTATTAAAATGACTTGCGATTCAAGCAGGACCGATCAGAAACTGAATAGTTTAAAATGTTGTTCCGTTCCAATAAATTGAGTAAGTGAAAGTGTTCCGTGTGCCATGTCGGAGGAAATGATTTTTGAAGTAGATGGAGGAGAAAGTTCGGACGCTTTTTTCTAATGCAAAGAGTAAGAGTATTACGGATGTGTTTACGTTCATTCCTTATTCTCTTGTGTGCTGGGGGGCTAAAAGTCTCTCAGATGCTGGAGATCTCAAGAGAGGGCCAAAGTTAAAAGAGTAAATTGATTTTGTCCTGTTAGTTTGAAAAAGGCCTTTGTAGCAGCGTCTCTCTTTCCTATTACCAGTACAGTCCCCCCTTACGTGTTGCTTTGATTGTGCCGCGGACAATCACAAAGAAAATATCCGCGTTCCCTCCCGAATTTCACCTCCAACGTTTTTCCTTCATCATCATCCTCTCCTCACTTTTCAGTGTGAGTCCGCAAAAGGAGTCCATTCTTCCAACCCACTTTCTCCTCCTTTCACTCCCTCTCTCCCTTTATCTTTCCTTCTCAGACGTCCAGGAAATTCTCAACAACTCAACTAAAAAACTAATACACGCACGCACGATCTCCCCTGAAAAAACTCCCAACGCAGCCCGAAAAATACGACTATCTGCCGTGTAGGATGTAGGAAACTGAAAATGATTTAACTTTCTCATTTCTAAAGTGACGGATTTTTACCTAAGAGCAAGAGACACTTCTTCCAAAAATGCAAAGTAGGTTTCCGAAAAGCGTTCCTTGAAGATTCGGCTCCATCTGACGCCCCGCCATTGCTCCTCCT
>Ga0194135_10002901_pt1 | contig 10466 bp, 13 predicted proteins | sample LitLau_LLRF_2013_FD_134024 | JGI IMG/M metagenome (GOLD analysis project Ga0194135, IMG submission 134024) | Freshwater sediment microbial communities in response to fracking from North America - Little Laurel Run_MetaG_LLRF_2013 (version 2) | ecosystem: Environmental > Aquatic > Freshwater >... | reverse complement strand
GCTCACTTCCAGTTAATTCCAATGTGGTCTAATTTAACCAATCAGAAGCCAATCTAATTCCTACCAAATAAATCATTCCAATTAATTCCTCCACATCCCCCATGCCTGCACTTGAAATGTTTCTTGTTAATCTCACCATGGCGGTGGCGGTGTATGGTTGCATGGTTGGAAAACTTGCTACTTCTCCAGGCCGCCCGACCAGCACTTCCACTGCCCGTGCTGCGTGACGCTGACGCAAGGCCAACGCCTTGATTCTTAACCCGGATGAAATGGAAATCAAATCAACCGACTTAAGTTCGCAGTAAAGAAACATAAAACAAAAGGGAGGAATGAGCTCATTAAAATCAGCACAAAACTCATTAGGAAAGAAAAACGAAATTGCGATTCTGCTGGAAGAACAAAGCCAACAAAGGACCCTTTATCACCTTTCCGTCGTCACTGCGTCATCATCTCCCATAAAAACTGTTTTTATCCCAACAAAAGGAGAACACAATTGTTGCAAAATGAAACCTCGAGAATACGCACGTTCCAAACATTTTATGGAACCCGTGCAGGCGTGAGGCGTCAGCAGCAGTCAGTCGTCCGCAGCGGTCCAAAAGTTCGGACTAGAAACTTAAAATTGCAATTAAAATTTGCGGATTCCCTTTGTATGAGGACCAAATGAAAAAGGCGGAGCGTGAAACGGCGGATGTGATTTACTGCTCTCTGAAACTTGAGATTAGGAAGACTATGAAATTGCCAAAGTGCGAAATCCACACCTCCCAATTCCTTAAAGATCATCCACTGCCCAAAGAATTCATTTCTGAAACTGGTTAATCCAAAAGAGATTCATGCTATCAGCCTTCCACTCAGAATGAACTTTCAAATATCCGCATAAAGGAATTCGTGAGGACTCCTAATGATGGTCTGCTTTATTAATGCACGAAAATTGCAATTGAAATCGCTACTTCTTGGCACCAGAAAAAGATTGCGGAGGTAGTGGACTGCGGAGGCGTCATTGGTCAACAGGAAAAGAAGCAGGACCCCCTGAAACAATAAACTGTCAAAAACTGGATCCGGATCTCCTCCTTTCAAAACTTAACCTTTTTCAATCCAAAATGGAAAAAGAAAAAGTCAAAAGTTGGTCAGTATCAGCAAGCGGGGGACTTGTGACATGACAGGTGACGTCAGGAGACAGGGGAAGGGTCTGTACATACTTAGGCAGATGCGGGATGAAACCTTATAAGGTCACTCGGGCCGCCGCCTGCCTGACCAAGAAAGTGAGTTGTGTACTTATTAAAATTTACCTTAAGCCAATGCCCAATTATAGCCCGGTCTACCTTACATGACCTCTCCGCCCTTACGTAATAATAACTACCAACGTAATTCCTTGAAGTTATCCTCCTTTTACCCCTTTGGGAAGTCCCCCCCATCCCCCGAGAGTCAAGAGAGTCAAGAGATTCAATGAGTCTGAAAGTTAAAATTGAATCTCAAAAGGAAGGATAATGGAATTCTTCTTTTGACATACATTGCCTCAGCCCTCGGAGCCAATTCCACTCCATTGCAAATGTCACTGGGATCGCATGCATTGGAAAGAACCTGCACCAGGTGCGCGGAGAGGATAATTTTAAGCTTCCCAAGATGCCTTTCTGTAGGCATAACTCGCACTCCTCCATCCTCCAAAGCATAATAGCCGAGAATGCAAGTAAACAATAAGGAAGACAAGAATCGTTTTGTCTGAAGTCTGAAAGAATCCTTCGCATTCCATTCTGGCCTGTACATACGCACACAACAAGTGTCAATATCCTCATCCACATCCACTGCCCATTGTTCAACCACCAGATGAGAGGAGGAAAAGATGAGACTTTGTTACGAGAGATGTAATCTACATGCACGCGTCTACTCAACAGAGAACCAACGACGGAAAGATTCATAAAGCATAACGCATTGAATCCGAAATGAATTGATTCCTCTCAGAAACTACTCCGATTACCATCGGAGAATGTCAAATCCAAATTAGAAACGTACCTTGAGTTGAAAGGGGTAGAAAATCCTGGAGAACTGATGCGGTGGAGAACTACAGCGCCGTTTGGAAGGAAGCGAAGAGATTATAGTTGCGAGAAATACACGGAATTCTTAGATTTATCCGACGGTTGAACAAAACGATTTGGGAAAGAAAAGTAGAGACGTCCCACCACGTCCGTCCGTTCACCTGAGAAATTCACCTGTGAATGATGAAGAGTGAAGAATAGAGAGAAATATGGCCTACACTTTCACATAAGGAGTGAGTGGTTGTAAGCCATGGCTATGAGGTCTACAAATTATTATTACAGACCCATTTCTTTTGTAACTGTTTTCTGTCTTACCTGGACGCATCCAACAAATCTCAATCTCCCAACCCCTTCTTCTTCCCATTCTTGTTCCTGCTAGGCGTTGGGATCATCCAATGCATTTCCCTCGCGGAATGGAGATTTCCTGTCTTCGACTCACACCCTCTTCCCAGGATCTGAAAACACAAATTACAACTTGAGCATTTTGTCCTCTTGAGCGGACACACGAGTCTACCCTGACGCTGTCAAAGAAAAATGTAATTCAGGTGTCGATTACTTTAGATTTCAGAGTTAGGTTCGGTACCCTTGGCTCCTGTCTGATGGAATTGACGATGTGGATCGGGCCATCCGAGAAGCAGAAGCGTGATCAAGATGGTAATGAACGGCTGTCAAGGGAAGATGAAAAAGTGACCATGGGATGATGATGATGATGACGATGAGACTAGAAACATAATCGGCTCAGTCAATTTTATCCTTTGAGAGTCCAATACAGGTGGCTCAGACACAATGGGGATTCAATTGAATCTCTGCATTAAGGGAAGCGGTGGTGTAGGAATTAAAAATGAAAAATGACAATCCCAATTATTGTCCAAGGATTTCAAATCCAAGGCCCTTTCATCCTTATTGAAACTGTTGAGGATTTAGAAGATGGGGACTTGTTCCATGAGAGTACTTTCGACAGGTAAGATCACCGCCGGCGCGGCGGTGGTAAGATCCAACTGCCTACAATCACACAAGCCACGGGAGGAACCGGAACGGGAGCCTCTCCCCAATTCATACTTGAGCCGAAGCCCGTGCATTCTTGGGCGCGTTTGAGAAAATCGGGGTTCTGGTATAACAATGGGGATTCATTTAAATATTGAAAATGAAAGTACCTTCTCAAGGATAACGAAGGCCCAAAGGATCATGAGGGTGGAGATGATGGAATGCCATTCACATGACAAGGCGGTGAGGATCTTCCTCCGTTTCCAACAACTGACCCCAATTCTCTCTCCAGTCCCAATTCTGACAATCAAAATCAAAGTTGAGCTCCAGCAGCTATTCAAGACGTCACAAACATGAACCTGATAGATAACCTCCAGCAAGTTAACTGAGTTGCGTTCCTAACTTTCCAATCGGCCTTTAAGACATCAAAAATCCAGAGGATGGGCTAAAAATAAAGAGAAGCAAAGCAAAGGTCAAAGGTGTTTCTTGGATGCGTTTTGAGGATGAGGACTTTAGAGTTGAGACTTGACTTGCCCGTGTGTGATGAAGATGATGAAGGGAGGATAAGGGATTCCTGATTCCATTTATGGCAGACACGAAATTCTACTTCCCTTCATATAACAAGGGATCACGAACCCTCCAACAGCATGCAACAGGTGAGTGCTTTTTTTTCAATTCTTCAGAAAGGAAGTACCCATTGTTGGACTGGAGATGACAAAAAAATAAGGAATCCTCCTCACACTTCCTCTTATCACAAGCGTTTTAATTCTCCAAGACATCCTACATGTTCAAAAAATTAGTAAAAGTTTACCATCTAAAGCAGTTTGAGTATTTAAAAGGGAGTGTTTTACAGAATAAAAAAGATGAGTCCGGAATAATTAATTTAATATTTTCAAAGCAAGGCACTAACTACTCCACCACTGAATCAAGGCATGCAGTATATAAACTTAACTTGGAATTTATAAATAATTTTGGGATCTTATCTGGGTAGTGGCAGGGGCATGCGTGCCTGCCTTTGCAATCTCGGATATCTGGGATAGCTTGGTTCGAATATTTGGTGGGATCGGCTCATTCTCTTTGTACTGCACAGTTTGTCCCGTTTCAGATGTGTAGGTAACTGTGGGAGAGGTCGTTTGAGAGGTATAGGTGAGGGTGAGACTACTGCCATCAGTTTCCTTGAGGAGCATATCTCCATTCGCAAACTGGACAACTCGCCCTCCAGCCGGGAGTTCATACTCTCGAAATACTTTCTTCCGTCGGTTCGTTCCAGATCCACTAATCACGGAGGCCTCGTAACCACCAATCTGCGCATGACGAAAACAAAGCTATTAGTTGGCCTGTATAACTTTGAAATTTGCCAGGAATCCACAAACAACTGTACCGTCCGAACGTTGACGGCACTGGGAGCCGTGGGAGAGAGGTTCTCCTTATTCCCGACGGCAGACGATTGGAGGACTCGTGTGTACTCTGGAGGTCGCCGGCCAACAATGACAGGGAAGCAAGCATCCTCGGATTCCAGGCCCAGCGCAGTGAGTGAGCTCTCAATGCGTTGACAATGTTTCAAACACTTTCCAAAATGTTCCCACATGAGCTGAGCACTGGGTGAGAGTCGAGGGTTTGTTGTGTCATGTTCGAATCTTTGTGAATTCCCGTTAGATTCAATCAGTTTCACTACGTTTCCTGATTTCGTCATTTTGCCTCCTAGAAAGTTGAACATTCATTCATATTTCACTCTCATAATTGGATTTTTCAATTGGAATTTAATGAGGTCAAGGCCAAGGAGATTCAACCCAAAATGTACCTTCATAAAAGCAAGCTTCAAAATCCGAGTTCTCCATGAGGAAACACTTTGCACTTTTACTATGAAAAGTAACTTTCGGTGTTTTGGTCTTGACGAGATCTACAAACTTGGCAGCATATGAATACTTTTTCCAGTACTTTTCTGGAAGATTCTCATGACTAAATATTAGATCCGCCCCTGAAGAAGGAACAGGAGGAGGACTTGAGCCAGATGGAACCCCTTTCCCATGATTCGGCTGGTAGAGAACAATCTTTGAAGAAGAAAAAAACCATTAGCATTAGTGTTCGACAGTGAGTACCATTCTTTAATTAAATACAACTTGAAGTCCTTTGATTCAGCATACCCTCATCCCGTCAGGTGAAATCCTTATCACATCGGAGATTATTTCTGGCCATTCCCCGGATACATTGACGTACCTTGATCCTTCCCTGGATTTCATGATAAATTCCAAACACACTTCACCATTGTCCAGAATATTCACAATTACGTGTTTTGTTTTTTGTCTGATTGGTAGAAGTCTTTGAGAATTTAATGGCGGAGTTGGGATTCTAGGTGGAGGGGGCACAGGGACAGGAGGTGGCGGCACTGAGACTGGTAGCTGGTGACAGTGATGGAAACTATTGCTGGAGCAGACATGACCATGTCCAGAAGATGGATTGCAATGACTGCAATCTTCCCGTCGGTTCCCATTATTGGGAACATGGCCATTGCAACAGGGAAGAGTGGGGAGAGGGGTAGACTGGAGTGGATTTGAGTCATAGGACCGTTGCTGTTGCTTTCGAAGGGCTCCGTTGAGTATTGGAAGTCTTCCAGAAGTACTGACAGGAAAGGATTGTTCTGAGATCGGACGGGACTGTACTGGGGTTTGGAAGGAGGAGGCAACTCCGCTGTCATGAGACAACCACCGCTTGTTTGAATCCAATCTACTCGAATTGACAGAATTGGGACCGTAGGAACTGTTGTTTTTCTTCATGAAAGGATGGAATGGGACGTTCTTGAGCTGGATTCGGTCTCGCGGACTCTTCCTCAGTAGAAGGGAAATGAGATCCCGAGCTTCTCTGGAGAGGTGATGCGGAATGTCCACGTCAGACATGACAACTCGGGTAAGCGTCGAGCGGACTCCATCTTCATGATCAAAGGGTGGTCTCCCTACTAGCATCGTAAACAGCATGATGCCCAGACCCCAAACATCCGCCTCCACTCCGTGCTCGGAGGAAGTTGCCACTTCCGGGGAAATGTAATTCGGAGTCCCGCACATGGTCATGTGCTTCTTATCCGGCCTCGTGAATGTCGCCAGTCCAAAATCTGAGATTTTCTACAAGGTCAATTACGAATTGAAACAACGAGAAAATTAAATTAAAAGATGTTAAGTTGGATATCAAAGACAAGGAGTAACTTACCACGTCATTTTCTCGCGTCAAAAGGAGGTTAGCAAGTGACATGTCCCTGTGAACAATTTGATGGAAATGTAGATATTCCAGTCCTTCCACAACTGGTCGGAGGAACCCACAACCTATAGGTAAAAGCATAAGAACAACCTATTAGTTCAAACCAACTTGCTGACTTGAGCTCTTGGAAAATGACTTACTCTCAACTTCGGATAAGACAGTAACTGTTTTGAGATATTTTTGAAGATCCCCATTGTGACATAACTCCAAGACCATGTACACGTAGTCATGATCCTCAAAGGAAGTGTACAATTTCAGGATTGACGGATGTTGCAGTCTAGAATGGATTGAGATTTCCTGCTTCACTCGTTCTACCATCCCGGCTCTCTCCATAAGCTTCTTGTCGATCTTAACAGATACAATTTTCCAAATCTTTTATTCTATCCATAAATTATAAATGTCATCCCTTGGTTAATTAGCCGTACCTTCTTAATTGCGACTTCCAATCCTGAATGATGACAGCTCGCCCGGTAGACCATAGCAAATCCACCCTTCCCAAGCAAGCCATAGATTTCATATTGCTATAAATCAACAGAACACTTAAATTTAATAACTTTAAACCAAAGCCAAAGCCCATGATTGACGGCGTCAATCATAGTTCATTATCATTCCGTCAGTTTCTGTCAGTAAACAAATCAAGGTGAGGTGCGTGCGTTTGCGTTAGAAGGTCTCCATTTCCTTACCTCAATGCTGTTACCATATTCCCCCATCAATTACCATTGAAAAAATAGGACTAATTGACAGAACGGTGACCCCTCCAGTGTCCAGCCAGTGACCCACTCGTTTTGTTTTCGGATTTCACGAAACAAAAGAACCGTTAATTACTTTTTGCGCGGCCACTTTCACTTCATTTCATTCTTTTTTGGCTTGCTTAGCATTCCATAATTTTTCCCTCCAAAAAGAGTTCGGCGGGTTTCAAAGATTTAGGTTGAGCTCGTGTTGTTGTGCTTCTCTGTGCTGATTTTCTACTGAAGAATTAATTAATTGTTAGTTCAGAGGTCAACTGAGCTTTTAAACTATTGTTTCCTTTTATCGTCGGAATCCGGAGGAAATGGCATTGTGGGTTGACAAATATCGTCCGAAAACCTTGGATGACTTGGACTATCACAGATCAGAAGCCCAGAATTTGAAGGAACTGGTAAAGAGGCGATTGCAATGCGATCCCTAATTTTGCTGAAACTAATTAACCTTGACCTAGGCCTTGCCTTGACATTGAAAGATTCTTGTTTAATTCTAGGTCCAAAATGGAGATTTTCCACATTTGCTAGTTTATGGACCATCCGGAGCTGGTAAACGTACGCGAATTTCGTGTCTGCTTCATCAACTTTACGGAAGTAGTGTTGGGCGTGTTCGTATGCAACGACAGACTTTCGAGGTAAAGTTTAGACCCGTAATGATATAAACCATTAGTCTTCAGACGGCGACATTTAAATAGCCCATGCTTTTTGGGTGGGGATAGATGTGATTAACTTATACTTTTTATTTTCCAGTCGGCGTCCAAGAAGAAGATTGAGATTGCTACATACCAGAGCAATTACCACGTTGAAGTGAATCCAAGTGACGTGGGAATGCAGGATCGTGTCGTTATCCAAGAACTCATTAAGTCGATCGCTGAGACCCACCCACTGGATCAACATCCATTCAAAGGTATGAATCAATCATTACTACAACGCTGTACACCGACCTTTGAATTTTAACTCCAAATTACGCAAAACTTTTTATTATTTTTAGTGATTGTCCTTCAGGAAGTGGATCGCTTGACCAAGGATGCACAAGACGCTTTGCGACGAACAATGGAAAAGTACATTTCTTCTTGTCGCCTTATCCTCTGTGCCCTTTCCACGTCTCGTGTCACTCCAGCGATTCAGAGTCGTTGCCTATTGGTCCGTGTTGCGTCCCCGACGGAGTCGCAGATTGCAAAAGTGTTGCAATTCATTGCAAGGAAGGAATCTATTACGGCCCCAATTGAACTCATTGACCGGATTGCCAAGGCCTCTCTTGGAAATCTCCGTCGAGCAATTCTTATGTTTGAAGCCTGCAAAGCGGATCGGTATCCCTTCGTTGACAACCAAGAACTTCAATGTAAGCTAAACCTAATTCTTAAAAATTCTTGTCTCCCAGTTAATGAGTCCGCCATTACGTCACGCTAATTCCAAGTTTTCCCTCCCCATAAGTTCCCGACTGGGAGGGATACCTCAAGGAGACGGCCCTGCAAATCGTCCATGAGCAGAGCCCAGCTAAACTACTCGCCGTTCGTGAGAGGATTTACCACTTGCTTGGTCATTGCATTCCGCCCGAGGTCATTTTCAAGGGACTTTTGAAGGAAGTTGTTCGAAACTGTGACAACCAATTGAAGGCGGAGATTTGTGCCGAAGCTGCTCGTTGTCAGTGGAGATGTTGCCGTGGGTCGAAGCATATTTTTCACTTGGAAGAATTTGTGGCTAAATTTATGGCAATTTACAAACGATTCATCGAGCAGAGTATTGCGGATGGATTTGATGACTAAATTGAACGACTGATACGACTGGAAGCCGGATATTTGAATTACTTTTGCAAAATTCTGTATTAAATGAACACTTTCACCAGTTAAAAACTGTAAGTAAAGCTTCTAGGGCGTAATTGGACTAAGACTGTTGTCATTAACGTACTCGTCTCCTTCTGATACTAAAAATGATTTGATTTTTTTATGATATTGTTCTTGTAACTTGGATTCCAATTCTTCTCTCTTGAGCCAGAGAAAGTCCTTGACTTGAATAGTTTCGGAAGCAGGGGTCTCCATTTTCCCATTTACGTAATTTGCCTTGTAGAAGAAAACCTGGGAAACGCCAAATGTGGTTCAAATTCTTGACAGTAAAACGAAAATTAAGGAATGGAAAATGGATGGCTTACTTTGGCTCCCCTGACTTCGTCCCCCGCTTCGTTTTTTACCCCTGCGGGGTACTTGTAGTGATAGAATCCAAATGGAGCATTTCCCATGACTTTAGCGTTGATGCTAGGACACAATTCTTGAAGAATTCTTTCGGCTGCCTAAGGAAGAGACGCGTTACTTATATTATCCTTAATCGACCATGACTTGGGATCTTTGAGGTCGGAAACTTGGATTTTACTTGTCGTAAGGTTTGATTAGGTTCGACTTTGAGCTGAGGGCATGACCATCGGTAGCCACTGCCCAATTTCTGTTCCACCACCAAAACCAAGTGAGAGTCCAGAGCTCGATTCAGAGATTTCATGTCACTCTGTTCATCTGCCTCTGCAATTTGATTACTCCAAATGCAACTGATGTGAAGAACTGAATGACAAGGAAGCTCCTGGCCCTGACACAAGCTTACCTGTCCTCCGACTCATGGGAATAAATGTATGCAACTCCGCATTTGATTTGTCTTCAAAGTCTTGTGCTGTCTGGATTGTTCCCGAATCTACTTCTCCAGTTTTGATTTTCTCTGCCAGCCGCCTTCAAGCGAAGCCAGGGTAAACGTTATGAAATTATTGAAGACTAATTTCGGAGATTGTTTTGAACCTTACTCATCATTCATATGCCGGATTTCATGGTCCGATTTGTAGCTCGATTCCAACTCAAACTCATTCAAGAAAGCAATGTACTTCTTTTCTAAACGGGTCATCGGTTTACTAATCTGCGGCTTCCGTTCTAAACAGACGCTTGCGAATACGTCCCACTTCTCACCATTATTACTGCTGCAAGAATAACCAAAATAATCCAGCATTGAAAATTCAAAATTGGCTTCCATTCCATCCATGCCCCTCCCCTCCTCATCCTCCAGGGGTACTTACCAATTAGTAATATGTCTCGTAGCAGTTGATACAGAGAGTACTTGCCTACAAGGAGATTTCAAATCAGTCAATTAATGTGAATTGGAGGAGATGGCGTATACGAGTACGGGACGACGGATGACATGACAGTTGATTTCGCCTTACTCATTACCTTTGAAAATGCCTGTTTGTCATTTTCCAAATCCCTATCATTTGAGTTCGGACAATTGGAGGGGCGGCCATTCTCTTGTGCTCGTGGTGGTTCCCGAAAGTAACCGGTGATAACTTAATTAACACATTTACATTGCGTGAAAAAGAAGCAAGCAAGCAAGCTTGTGCTTAGCGTGTGTGTGTGATTGTTTTTGTAAAATTAATTGAAATTCCTGCCCGCCGCCCCCGAGTTTTTCAATGTCTTTTCTCGTTTTCAATGCCGCG
>Ga0194135_10002900_pt1 | contig 10467 bp, 8 predicted proteins | sample LitLau_LLRF_2013_FD_134024 | JGI IMG/M metagenome (GOLD analysis project Ga0194135, IMG submission 134024) | Freshwater sediment microbial communities in response to fracking from North America - Little Laurel Run_MetaG_LLRF_2013 (version 2) | ecosystem: Environmental > Aquatic > Freshwater >... | reverse complement strand
TTTAATATCTTTGAAAAACTCTCAGCTCTCTTATAAGAAGTAAGAGGTCCCTTTCAAACGAAAACAAGATTTGAATAGAAACTTGAATGAGCTTGAATGAATAATCAATTAATATTACGGCTAACACCAAAAAACTTACAGTAAGGAAGTACTAAAATTTATTGCCTGCAGTTATAAACGTATTTACTGGCTCTGTTCTCTTTTGTACTTATCAATGACGTGCAGCAGGCACAAATAAGTATAAATCATTTCTGTGAAAAGATATCAACACCACTTTTAAGATAAAAGTACAAAAAACATCAAAACACAGCAATACGTATCTCTAATTAATTTGTGACCATTTTTCATAGACCCGTCCGGCATCGAGAAAGGACTGAAATTCATTCGACAGAGCTTCAAAGGTGTGGCTGCTGGAATCGTCTTCGGTAAGATAGCATGCATGTTTGCAGCCACTTAAGGTAAGATTGCTTAAAATAATTAGAGCTACATGGATTTCAATTTTCATTACAAATTACACTGATACACTGATTTATAAAATTTTTGTGAGTTTCTGATACGATGGATTGATAAATACTTTCTCTTTATGCAGTAATAAGTTATTACTGCATAAAGAGAAAGTACTAACAAAAACTTCCGCCGTCTCTGTGAGGCGTGAACTTTAAAGGAAACATAAACAACGGTTGGCTGTGGGTTCTCCTTTCGTGGTGTTTATAGCAAAGTTCTATAAGATCTCTTTTGAAGAACATCCATATTCTCTGGTGACCCAACACCAGACTCGGATGCACCTTAACAAGAACCAACAAGTACCTTTGTTCTTAATCGTGTGTTATTATACAAATGCCTTTCTGATAATGAAACTAGATGACGATAACAATGATGCAGAGTAGGTGGTGATAATTCAACAATAATTAGCAATGATGGATACCAAAAGATTTCCGACGTATTTCGAATGCACCACAGCCGACTAACAGGACCCTTTTCTCTAACTACTTCTGTGTCATTTAGGATTACCCTTTTTCATGGACCCCCTTTATACTTTTATGCAAAGGTACTGATATTTTAGTACAAACAAAGTACCAAGGCATAACACATACAGATACCATAAAATCCACATAAGCTTGCACAAATGTTTGTGCACTTAAAACGATAAATTTCAAAGAATTTGCCGATTTTCAAGAGTGTTAAATAATAACTCGTTGAAATTTCAAACTTGGGTTGTTTGAAACTTAAATGAAGCACTACTTGATTTATTCTTTGTGTGATCATTCATTACACCAAAGCAACCTTTCATACTACGAAAGAACAATCGAAAGGATGTCCAAATTTGAGTTTCTCGGATAGAATAACTTTTATTGTAAATATAATACGCTCTTCACTCACACAAAATGTTTGGCAGTCCTATAATCATTAATAACTTTATGATTCCTCATCGTAGAAGATAAGAAGATCATCGGTCTTCATCCGTATGGCTGGAAAGACGTACCTCTACGTGGAGTGTCGAGTATATAAGTTGGCATTAAATGCTAGCAGGCTACAAGAAATGAAGGAATCTCCTTCCGCATTCACAGTCTTCACAACATTACACAAAAGATAGGAAAGAAGTCATAGCTTAAAACAGAGTTCAGTCTGTGGACCAAAAACTTCCTTAAAAATGACTTAATGATTGAGTACAAATTAAAATATGCTTATATTTTTACGTTTCTTGGTCCTTATGAAAATGAGGAGGAGAGCGAAACTGCTCGTACTCTTGACATTCACACTTGTAATATTACAAATATTATTACTATTCATTTCAATTGACAAATGAGCGGATAGCCTACTCCGGGGAAACATTTTGAACCATCATCATTCAATTGGAGATAACCAACTGATATTTACTTTAGGTATGTATCTCAGCTGCAAGATGAGTTGGAGGTTTTGTTTTATACCAAAATCTTTAGAACAATGCGTAGAACAAGAATCTGAAGCCTATTCTATGTTAAAGTGAAATAAGGTCCTGCAGGGTCGAGAGGAAGTAGAAAGTTGAGGTGAAGCTCCTTTATAGGAGTTTGCATGTATTACAGATATAATAGCGAAACATCAAGAAATTCCAGTTGATTTCCCATTCACCTCCTCCAGTAAACTCTTTCATGTTACTAGTATTCTGCACATGCTATTCGCAATGCCATTACATGTTAAAATACATATTAGTTAAGTTGTGTGGAAGGAAGAGAATTGTGTTGGGGATTATGCAAAAAATAATCTCAGACGCGCTTGATGAAAAGCAAACAGAAGCTGGAAGAATATTTGATGTGCTCTCATACTTTCTGCAGTCTTTCTGCTACTGCTTCCACACACACTTCCGCGAGGTGATTGTTCAAATTCTTTCTTCAAGATACTTATTACCAGAAGGAACGGTATATAGCTACTTAAGATGGCTAATATTTTCACATTTGAATCAATCTGGAACAGAAGCGACACTACAATCTGTAAGTGACTGAATGTACATTTTTTATTTTTTGTCAGCTATCGAAATTGATTGTCAGAGATATCCATTCATTCATGTTTTCCGAACCCTGTTTAAAATCATCTAGAAAATTTTAAGCACATCTTTAATTGCCTCACCACCATTAGTGAGTACATTTTAATTTATTTCCCCGTTTCAGACGAACAAATATGAACAGATTAAGTTAGGATAAGTAATTTAAATCCATTTTGTCCTGTAAATGTGTCAACCCCACTCGTTTAAAAATAACCAAGGCGTTTATTCCACCTGTATACACAATACTAGATACACTACCTTGATAGTAATATTGGTAAATGTGCTTCGGATCATTGAGAGATTCTTGATCCGTCTTCATTAACTCTTAAGAATGTTCATAGAACTTTCATCAACGTGACATTACATACTCCACATGCCAAGATACTTCTTTCACTTCCCTATAGTCAGCACTTTAACCGTAGTAGTATATTATGCAGCAATGCCATCATTTATTCCTACCATGACAAATGAGTGACTAAATGAGGCGTATTGAGAAAAATACTCCAACAATTGCAAGTATTTCTTAAAACCAACACCTTGCTTAAAAGGAAAATACATTGAGGATTCGTCACAAAATTAGTTATTACACTGCAATATATTACACAAAATTTATGTCTCTCTTTTACTTGCAAGACATCGTTCTTTTGCTCAGTCCAACGTCATGTGACGGATTTATATGTTTGGCTCATCCCTCTCTTTCCATTCCTTCATTCTGCTCTTCTTGTGTATTACTCTCTTTTCCCTTTTTATAGATGGACAGTATCATCACATCGATGTAATTTCTTTTTCTAGTGTCTACAATAGCACATTGTATGCTTCCTTTTATATATTCAAAAAGCACGAGGCACTCGTATGTAGAGTTGGTATATATACTCACTACATACGCCAAGTATATTCCAAGGCATATCCAAACTCAATTATACAGCTCTACGAATCTTGCTGTTGCGTCATTGTAAGGTATATAATATATATACACATACACGCACATACCACATACATACACTACGTCTATCCAAGCTTATAATTAACTGTACTTACACCATTCTTTTTACATTATACATTAATATATAGACTGAAACCTATGTGATCTGCATTCAGTCATTTTTTATCGCGTTCTAGGTACCTATAATCTGCGCTTGATATACAACTTTGTTATTCAAAAATATATTTCAAGCATTAGAATATTGTGATATTTAGTTAGTAGAAACATTTTGGACTGTCTTGTTCCAGTATTGGACCAACTTTCTTGATAGTACCATCCAATACCCATCCAAAAAGATAAAGAAGGTAGAGAGAGATGACAACAGACAAATCCAATCTAATCAAAAGTTTGACCATCCTGAAAATGTCATACGTCAGTCTTCTCTTTACTAAACTACAAATCTTTGCTTTCTGTTCCAAATAGTATAAATGGTTAATTAATCCCTTTTCATCATACACGGCATCAATTATTGTTCAGACTCATTGTCAGTCAAATATCTCACACAAAAAAACCCCAAACCGATCATTCAAGTGTGAGTTTGAACCAACTCTGAAATTTGTTGGGGTATAACCCAACGTGTTTTAAAAGTTTGATGGTGTCTCTAATTATAACTTTGTTTTGAGGTGACTTATTTGCATGCTTCGCTTAGAATTTGAATGCGTAAAACCAGCAAATCGATTCTCAAACTATGTCTAAATAATTTCAAAGACTATATTCAATAAGATTAATTAAAGAAATACGTGTTTTTCTATTGGTTTGTAGTTGAATTGGGTCTCGAGAAAGCGAAGAAAGTCTTGTTAAGGAGCATTCTGGGATTTACGCTTGGATTGATGTTTGGTAAGACTTCAATATCGCATTTTTGAAGTCACAGTATATAAACATACAAAGCATTCGAATCATGCCCAACTAAAAACTCATACCTTCTAATTATATTAGTATTGGCCTATTTTCAATAATAAAAGTAGGTACGTAATTAAGGACGTAAATTAAAATTAATTTGATGCTGAATGTTCAGAATAATGAAATTCATTTGGAAACCCTAAGATTTCATTCGTCTAAAATGAAAGTATACAGGATAAACCTGTTTATATTTCACTGTAGCTGCTCTACTGACATACGGAAGGATGACACACAACTATTATCTAAATGCTTATGTGACTGGATACCAGGCATGGAGTCAGAGACATGGAATCATTAACTGGGGAGGATTGCGACCGGACATAATACTAGTCATTATGGCTTTTATTGGTATTTTAATTTATAGTGCTTGAGAGTCAGCAGTTTGGGACTAACATTTTTATATTTCTTAAGGTGCGGTAACGATGCCAAAGTTGAAAAAACTCATTCCTGGATTTAGTATTGGTTTCAGTGTCGGAAACCACTTGTTTTCCTGGCTAGCAGCGAGGTGTTCGTGAAGAGGATTTGATAAACAAGCCTGAAGCACAAAGCTTTTGAATTACCTGTCCTAGTAGTGAATTAGTGATATAGTTTAAAAAACTAGTAGTAAATTCGTATGATAATACACATTCTTGGAAAAACCTCTGATTATGACATGACCTAGAATTCCAGCATTTTTAAATTTGTAAAGTCCTACTACCTACTCTCGTTTAAGTATACTGCTGGACGCGAGTTGTTAAATTGCAATTGTTCTCTCGTTAGTGTTAATAATTTCGTAAAACCCAAAACCCACAGAAGATTTTGAGTTACTTACTTGCTTTTCTTTTTAGGTATTCGTTTCTTCATTCTTTTAATTTTCATTTGTACTTGGCTACAATAATAAAACTAATGAGCAAATATGATACGCAGTTGTTTTGGCATATCCGCATACTTAAACCAGACTGTCTTATTCAATTTGTCTGGGTTTCTGGGAAGTAATTAAATACGAATTTAATCAATCAGAGAGCTATAATTGTAATTTTGATTGTACGATAAGCTCCAAAAATTCAATCTTGCCCAACCTATTTTGAGTTAGCTGAATCAAATTTAAAAATGTTCGCACTTAATCTACATCCACATTTATTCGGTTCCCTTTGATCCCTGTAGTGCTTTCACTTTTGTTTGCCTTAAAATTTCAATCAGACCCCACATTCCCTTTTCCATATCCTTCTCGTAGGAGTGGCACAAGATGTATGCATAGAAAGGCAGACAGTTCCTAGTGAAAAAAACAATGAACACTCCAATACCGTCTTAACAAGATTGACATTACGACCTGATTTGTGCAAAATTAGGTAGCGAGAATACCTTTCGTGGAATAGCTTAAACTCTTTCTCCACCTTTTAGAATTTTCAACATCCCAAGTACGCAAATACTAATTGCTGCAAGCTGCAGATATATTTCTTCTAACTTCAAGGGTTAGTAGAATTGATCGTGTCTTCAGCTAAGGTAAAATGTGAAATGGAACAACAAAGGTGTTTATTTACTAGTTTATCTTGTTCACAATCACCCAAGAAAATGCAGATAATGTCTCCATGGTGTTGGTTGGTGGTTGAATGAACACGTCTTACTCATAAGGTATGCATGTTGCAGATCGTTCCTTAATTGTCCTCAGAAGCATCCTTGATTAAACATTAATTCATTCACGCTATATATGTACATACTTTACTTATAGTCTGCATTTTAAATATCGTAAAAATATTTTCCTCCTTACCATCAAGGTTCTGAAATACGACTAAACTCCGCGTCGCCAGGCATTTAATATTAAGCTCTCCACTCATGAAAGCAACGAATAAAAGACAAGTCGGTCTCACAGTGACAGTGGTATGACTTGCAAATAGTTTTTTACAAGCAAAATATGTTTAAAACTGTTACTCATATATTTATTTACCAGGATTATACCAGGCTCAGGATTGGTCTACTGGTCTACATGATGGTTGATGGTGTTTCCAAGCGGAATAACGACTTCGCTGGATCTCTGGAATTTTTCATCAAATCTTAATTCAAAACTTATTTTAATCGGTAATCCTTTTAGCTGGTAATCGCTTCCATTATGTAGGGAATAATAACTTCTTGAACTTTCAACTAATTTCTTAAATAAGTTGCTATTTCCGTTAAATACCATTTTCTAAATTCTTTAATTCTCTGATATCATTAAATATACGATATCAGTTTGTATTATATTAATATAGTTAAATTTTGATCCTACTTTAAAGCTTTGAATATTTTGTGCATCAAAATTTCCCATTACTGTTGAGTTAAACTAACTATTCTACACAGAATATTCTGTGACTATTCTACACATTGAAGTCTCATAGAGTGAATAGTAATTTATTGGGTCGAATAAAGTCTTCGATTGCTATATAAGTTCGAAAAAGGTCTACAAAATTCTCTAGCTTACTTTTCTCTTTCAACATTATCGCGAATTGACAATTTACGTTACAGGGAAAGCTAATTTACATTATGTATATTATTTCCCGCACGCACTTCCTCCCGTGAACAACGAACCTATTGTCACTGTGATAATGACGCGTTAACAAGGCATTGAAATGAAATATGGGAGGTAGCCTACAGCCAGTGGGGTGCTTTTTTTAGTTATAGTTTCTATTAATAGCAAGTGACTATATATTAACTTCTTCTTGGAGGGTGCAACTTTAGCTTTCCTAGACAGAGGGCTACCTATCACGCAGGTACAGTAAGTGCAGTGTGCACTCTGAAATGCACGCATGTTGCACCAGAGATTGTCAAGTACTTAATTTGAATAAGTCTTTACTTGGAGACTGCAGTTCTCCAAGCAAATGCTTATAAGATATTATATCATTCTGTTCGTGATGAAAGTGAGTATAATGTCACTGCATGTGTATAATACTTGGCAACCGTAAGTCGTACACCACAGTATTAAGAGAAACAATAAATTGAAACTAATTGGTGACCTCATGCATTAACGGCTGTAGAGGGGAGTTTTTGAAAGTTTCGGGGGGTGGTTTCTATAGGAAGGGTTTATGGAAGAAAGGACGATTTAAACGGGAGTTTGATTTTCATCACGGACTATAAATTGGGTATATAGCAAATACAGGCAGCTATAAAAATTGTTATGTCCAATTAAATTGCTTAAGAACAACTGTTGACTGAGTCCGATGACTCTTTTGTGGCTCTGAACTTATTCTGTCGTGAACTTAAAGTTTTTACTCTACATATACCGGACATATGTGCGTTCACTGGGATTCCAGATTCTGATGATTTCTTTTTTTCTCCACTTGCAGTTTTATTTGGCACACATTTGACTACTGACACATTTTCAAGGTTAAAAGAGTCTGTGTACATCTTTCGTAAGACAATGCATGATTTTCGCTGTACTGACAATTCATATTTTATTCAAGTTGATAAATACACAACTGAAAATCTTGAATTTTTGCCTGGATATACAAAATATTATTTTTGCGTGCTTTCAATGAAGAGGCTAATGATTCTCTTGACAAACTCGTTGAATTCTCAGAATCCTCTCCATCTAACTTTCATTTATCTCATACACCTCTGAGGCGTATTCACATGCGAAATACATGTAAAGCAGTGTGAAAATGTAGTAGCGTGAAGAAAGTAGTGTGAAGATTTCAGAAAAGGATTGTTGTGGTGTCACTGTTGGTGAGCAGACAAAATGTCTTAGCTTTTGCTGATGTGTACTCTCTACATATCACTATTATCAAACCATTTCTCTAACTCATTTGACCACAGAAAACTATATTATTGTCTAAGAGTTCTAAGACACAACCGGAGGTCTAATGCTACGGTCCTAATCGCTATGCTATTAAAGGTTAGAGAGAAAGTACTAATTGGACTGTAAAAACATTTCATTATGAATGAAAGCTCATCATCAAATAAATGCTATCGAGAGCCAGTTGTACACATGTAATGTATACCGCATGCAGTCGGACATTCTTTAGTATCTCAAGTTTTATGACACTCGAAATTGAGAAAAGGACTCGGGTTACACACAATTTGTTCACTAGGTATATAAACTATGCAATACACGCTCGTAAGCTTGCTCATTGAAAGGCCATCAGAATTTCATGATGCATATGACTGATTAATACTTGAGTGTTAAAGTTATAAACATATTTTAGACATAAGTTATTTGTACATAAGTTATTTTAGTTTAAAAATATTTTAGAGCTATTTACTTGATGTTTTCCATTTAGCAATAAATCGGTTAGGTATAGGAAACTGATTGTGTGGAATCTGTATCGGATGTTAATGAATGGGTTCATTGCAACTTCCGCACTAAACTGAGTGAAGGTTTGCATGGTTAGCTTCTATGTTTGGATTGAAAGAGGAATTAAATAGTAATTAGTATTATGGAAATCAATAAAGTGCTATTTTCTTGCTTGTCGACAATATAGTCGTAGTGATATTATTATATCATAACAAGATCGAGAACTCACATTGCAGAGGAGAAGAGAACAAACATATACACGGTAAACTAGAACTCAAACCTAGACTCATGAAGTGAAGCATCACAAACACTCTTAGCTCATGTAATAATTTTTATTCCTTCTCCTCTCATAATCACATCAACCCCATCAATCCACACATTATTCCACATCAATTCTCTGCACCCTCTCAATGTAAGAGGCAACGAAGAAGCAAGAAAAAATAATATACATGAAAAGTAAACTCATTAGGATTGCAGTCTTCGTGTGTCAGGGAATCTTGCATTCTACAAAGCCAGTGGTTCTGGCCTCTGGGACCCAACAAATATGCTGCAATTCAAGCAAAAACCTTAAGTGTCCACTGAGACAAGATAAGGAGCAATCGTGTAGAAATATACGAAAAGACACATAGTTAACTATCCACATCTTTTTAAAATATGAAGAGTTATCTGTAATAGAAATTAAGTGCACATATAATAATAATAAATACATGTACATTTACGTATTTGAATGCGTAGCGAAAATACAGTACAGAACTTGTGGGAAAATTATTCTGTAGGTCAATATGAGTTTAGAGGCAGATTACTTCGAAGATTACTCAAATAACTTGAGTCATCGTCAAAGAAAGACATGAATGGTTATTTGCGAATTGAATGCACACACACTCCTTGTTCTTGCCAAATATGTATAGTAAATTCTCATATTCACATTCTTCCAAACTCGAACCATAAACTGTTGTCAGTATCGGTCAACTTCGTCCGATGTCTCAACTCGAATCTCACTCTCTTATTAATCTACTTAAGAGAGGTAACCATTTAGTTGCACTTTCCAAAACCCCTTCCTGTCATATCCCACATACTTTACTGTCATCCAAGACTAAAAAAATGTGTAGGACAACGTCTGGTCTCGTCTCACTTGTTTTTAAATTAAAATTAAACCAGCCAAGTTGGCGTCAATTACATATTATTATAATCATAGTATTATTACTGGTAGCCTTTCCTGAAGTGCTCTTATTTACCAAAGGAAACTTTAAAGCTATTACAGTTCCTACTGCAGTAATTGAAAGCGTGCCTTTACTTTTCCTTTACGTAGCCTTTACTGCGGATTTACTTTACGGATTTTTAGAATTCTAACTGTCCGATAACCGTCCGAACACTTTTGGAAGGCTAATGAATCGAGCATGTATAAATTTCAGTTTTCAGACCAGCAACCCAGCAGGCATTACTGATAACATACACATAATTCCTTGTTTATTTACTCACATGCACATTTACACACACCGTGTAGAAAAATTCACCCGTGTGTGAATTTAAGACTTGAGCTTTGTGTGTGTGTCCTTACTGTCCTTTTTGTACATTTGATCTCTGCCAAAGGATGATGATGAAGATGATGCAATATAATTGGATATTATGCATTTAGCAGTAATTTTGTGAGAAGTAGACGACTACACAAATGCATTGAACACAAATCCACACAACTGGCACAGAACAAAAAGGAGAAGAAGCCGCAACTAGTAGGGAAAAACGGCTTTGCGTTTGATGCATTGTGGAATGCATTACACTGCCCACCTCAATAAAGTGGGCTGGCTTGAAGCACTGACGTCA